>Ga0209828_1002028_pt1 | contig 17507 bp, 17 predicted proteins | sample MaitaG_FD_187429 | JGI IMG/M metagenome (GOLD analysis project Ga0209828, IMG submission 187429) | Marine algal microbial communities from Maine, USA - Maine_Asex2 metaG (SPAdes) (version 2) | ecosystem: Host-associated > Algae > Red algae > Unclassified | place: Maine, USA | collected 2015-01-05 | reverse complement strand
AAACGCCAATGCATCAGTTACCGACTGAAGATCGGCGATGTGATCGGCGAGCCGGCGTTGACCACCGGTCCGCTCCGAAAATCCCATATTGAGCGCATCGACGGCAATGACTCGCCAGTCGGTGAGTGAGCGCGCCAGCCTGCGCCACATGTATGACCAGTTGGGGTTGCCGTGTACACAAACCACGGTGCCGCGCACCGGTCGATCAGCTCTATCAGCCCCGGTATCAAGGACATGCCACGTTCGTTTGACCCCCGCCTGATCACGGGCGGTAACCAACCGCGACCACGCAGGATCCATGCCGGCGAGGCCACCGGGCGGAAGACGTGCCATTCTGCTTCGCGACTTCATTCGTAGCGGCATAGGCTATCCACTTCATGACGGCCCTGCCGAGCCGTCGCCGGTCACTGGAGTGAATTTGTGGCAGCTCCAAGATCTCGATATACGAACGTGGCGATCACGGGCATAGCCGATGTTGACGCCGACGTGGTGGTGTCCTCGGCCGACATCGAAAGCCAGATCACCAAAACTATGGAACGGCTAGAGATGCCCGTCGGGCTTCTCGCCGGACTCACCGGCATCGAGAACCGCCGGTTCTTGAATCAAGGCATGTCACCGAGCGACGTTGCCGCCAGCGCCGCCGAAAAAGTATTGAGCGCCAGCAATGTTGATCGGTCAAAGATCGGCGCACTAATCAACACCTCGGTCAGCCGTGACTACCTCGAACCGTCGACTGCGGCAATCGTGCAGGGCAAGATTGGGCTCGGTCGCGACTGCATCAACTTCGATATCGGCAGCGCGTGTCTCGGCTTTCTGCAGGGTGCAGCGTTGGCGGCTGCAATGATCGAGCGTGGCGAAATCGACCACGCCCTTATCGTCGCCGGCGAAGACGGCCGGCCCATCGTGGAAAACACGATCAAAAACCTGCAAAGCCCCGACACCGACGATGCCTCGTTTCGCGAACAGTTCGCTTGTCTGACCCTCGGTTCGGCCGGAGTCGCAATGGTCCTCTCTAAGGGCGAACCCAACGATGGCCAACCGCGCTTCTTCGGTGGCCTGAGTGTGTCGGCAACCCAACATCACGCGCTCAGCGTTGGTAATTACGACGGCGGCCGCACTGACTCCCAAGCGCTACTGCAAGGTGGCCTTGACCTGGCCGAGGATGGCTGGGCCGAAGCAGTCGAGGCATTTGGTTGGTGCATCGACCGGGTGCACACGTTCGCCATTCATCAAGTGAGCAAGGTGCATACCGACATGCTGACTTCGCTCCTCAAGTTTGACCCCGAACGAGTACCCCGGATCTATCCACAATACGGCAACACCGGCCCAGCATCGGTCCCGACCGTGCTATCCAAAGAAGTCAATGAGGGCCGAGTAAACCACGGCGACCAGGTGCTACTTGTAGGCATGGGCAGCGGCATCAACGCCGCCGCCTTCGAGGTCCTCTGGTAACGCGATGTTGCTAGCTGCTGTGATCCATGATCCAGTCGGTGAATGCGGGCATGTGGCGAGTCATGGCGGTTCGGCCAATGATCATGCCGACATGGCCAGCGGGTAGTCGGAGCTCGGTGGCGTCATTGCTGCCCACCAGCTTGGCAAGACCCTCGGCAGAGGTCGCCGGCACGATGTGGTCCTTGTCACCCAAGATGCTCAGAAACGGCACCTTGATATCGCCCAGGTCGACATGCTCGCCATTCAGGATCACCGTGTCGTTCACGATGGCGTTCTGATCCTGAAACAGATCCACGGTCTGTCGGAATACGCCGCCCGGGAATGGAACATGGTCACGGGTCCACGACGTCATGGCCTGGTAGTTGGCCAGGAACTGATCATCGTGCACCTTTTCGAAGAAGCCGGCGACCGTAGCGAGGTCGGCTGTGGGTGTGAGCAGCGCAAAGCCACCGCGCACCGACGACGCCGGCACATTGCCGGTCTTGTCGATCACATGATCGGGGTCGACACCGGTCTTGCCAGCGATCATCATCGCCGGTGGCATTTCGTCGAAGTCGATCGGTGTTGCCAACTGCACCAGGTTCACGACTGGATCATCGGGGTAGGCGGCGGCGTACAGCAGTGTCAGGATCCCGCCAAAGCAATAGCCAAAGAGCGTGACTCCTGAACCGTCGTGCATCTCGTCGATCGTGCGGACTGCGCGGGGCAACATGTCGTGGGTGTAGGTCTCAAGAGTGTTACCGGCGTCGGCCTCGTTCGGCTCACCCCAATCCATCATGTACACGTCGAAGCCGCGACTAATGAGGTGCTCTACCAAACTGTTTCCTGGTTGCAAGTCCATGATGAACGCCCGACTAACCAAGCTGGGAATGAGTAGTACTGGTGGACTCATCGTGACCTGGTCCGACCGGTAGTGCCACAAGGTGGCTTTGCCGTCGGTGTAGACCTCGTCTCGCAGAGACTGTGATGTCTTCGCTCGGTCGATGCCGAGCACATGCTTGGTCAGGTTCCAACTGGCCTGCATGGAACGAGTCGTCTGCTCGACGACAAAGGCAACCGGATCAAACGAGGCCTTCTCTTGCGTTGCCTGAGCTTGCGTTGCGGCATCATTCTTGGTGGCGGTCATGAGACCACCGCAGGCTTCTTGGCAGGCTTGCGGGTGGATTTGGCAGCTGGCTTCCTCTTGGCGGCGGCCTTGCGGGCTGGTGCCTTCTTGGCCGCAGGGCTCGATGAATTCTGTTCTTCGAGCAATCGGCGCAGCGATCGCACTTCTGCTTCGAGACTGCCAACCTGGGCTTTGAGACCGGCAACATCGCCCGCTGCTGGCAGATTCCAGGCATGCAACCAGCGTCGCGAGAGTGTCTCGGACTGGTCGGCCATATCGCGACTGATCTTGGTCGAGACTTTCATGATTTCTGCGAAGCCAGACGACGCGGTGGCATTCGCCATCACCGGCCCAGCTGCCTGCTCGACTGAATCAAAAACTTGTTTCCAGAATGGGGGTTTTGGCGGGGGAGTCATCGAAGGCACCAGATTCATTGGGGGGAGGGGGGAAGTGGTTGCTTCACACGTGCAACTACTGATTCGTTCGCATTATCGCGGGACATACTTGTCCCGCGCAAGTTGTTGTGAAACTTTTCACACATGTACAGTTGCGCCAGAACAGGAGCTGCGAATGACCGACCACGAGCAACACGAGCACGATGTAAATCGTCGGCTCGCGACCGTATGGCGTGACTCTCGACTGGGCCCAACGGTCGAAAAACTCCGCCGCCATGTTTTGAGCGAAGGTGACATCAAGCTCGACGTATCGCACTACCGGCTACTTCACGCGCTGGCCGAGCACGGCGAGATGCCAATGCTCAAACTGGCGAACACTATTGGTGCCACGCAGTCCTCGGTTAGTCGCACTGTTCAGCGGCTCGAAGAACGGGCGCTGGTCGCCAAGGTTCGGTCCAACGACGACCTTCGGTCCTACACCGTGTCGCTAACCGAACAGGGATCGATCATCCACAGCTATCTCGTTAGCCGTGCCTTCGACGTTTACACCGACATATTCGCGGTCTTCACCGTCGAAGAACGCCAGGCACTTTCTTTGATGCTCGAACGCCTGCTCAAGTCCGCGGACTCGTCGCTGGCCTAGTCCTTGCTGCTCACGGCGTTAGACGGGAAGGGCTTCTTGCAGCGCCTCGTCGACATACTTGTGAACTGATTTTTCGAACGGGAACGACAGGTGGCTGCCGTGGTACCAGTGAATGCTGGGCTCATCCCAGTGTTGCCACAGGGTCTTGACGTTGCCCGGCCGGACCCAGCGGTCGAGCAGCCCGGCATAGATGTAGCGACGATTATGGGGGACCTGTGATTTCATGGCCAACGGCGACACCGGGGTGAATACTCGTTCGAGCGGACCCCACGACAGTCCCCATTGCTCATAAAACGGAGGCAGAAACGGATCGAGCTGGCGCCGCAGCCCTCGGACCAGATCGCTCTCGGGAACACCAGCGATAACACATGCCAGGTCGTCGTCGAGGCAGCTCATGAGCGACACCATGTAGCCACCGAGCGAGATGCCGCTCATGCCGATTGTTTTGGCACCCAAATCCTTGCGGAGCCACCCGAGTACTCGGCGGATATCCCACGCACCGTGCGCAATGGTGTACACGGTGTTCATGGCGCCAGAGTTGAAGACTCGCGCTCCCGAGGTGTCGCCGAGTGACCGCGGACCGTGCAGTGGCAAGGTGACATTGGCGATGTTGAGGCCTAGGTCCCGGTGCAGATGTTTGACTCGGAACGACATCAGATCGGCACCGAGTTCGCCGGTGCGGTAGCCGTTAACCACAAACAGCCATGGGCGATCCTCGCCGTCGGGGTGGCGCAAAATCCAGCCCGCAGCGTCGTCGACCCGGGGATAGTTCAGCCACCGGTCCCGGCCGGGCTCATCGGGATGTGGTTCGAAACCGCTCGCGAATTTGAAGCGTTCCAGGGCCAAACCACCAAACGGTTTCGACTTGAGCGTCATGTTCTTGATTGGAGGAGGGTCTTGGTGATAGCTGGCTGGATCGTCGATCCAGCCGTTGTCGTCGAACAGCTCGCGTGCCTGGCTCAGTTCTTCACGCAGTCGGCGCCGGAAGGCCATGTCGGGGATTCGCATGCGACCTTGGGACATTTCGACCTGCATTGACCACTCGTCGAACCACCATTTTCCCATGGCTTGTGGCGTTGGCCGCGGCGCAGGGATGTCGTCTTCGCTATGGCCCCGAACCCAGTCGGTCCATTGATTCATCAGGTCAACACCAAAGGTCAGGTCCGGCAGCATCGAGTTGGTCATTGGTTCTCTTCTCGGGTCTTAGATGTGTTCGGGCAGGCCAAGGGTGGCGAGCGCGTGGCGAATTACTTTGCCGGTGGTGGTCATAGGAAGGGCGTCGACCCGGCGGAACTCGCGCGGGCGCTGGAACGGAGCGAGGTTCTGGCGACACCATGCATCGAGGTCGCTGGTAGCGACATTGGAATCGGTAACCACGAAAGCGGCCACTCGTTGGCCGTATTCGGCGTCGGGGAGTCCCACGACCGCAGCTTGAACAATGTCGGGGTTTTGTTCCAAGACTTCTTCGATCATCGACGGGAACACGTTCTCGCCGCCGGTCACGATCAGGTCATTCTCTCGCCCGTCAACAAACAATCTGCCGGACGGGTCCAGGTAGCCGAGGTCGCCAGTCGCCATGAGATTGCCGTGGCGAATGCGATCGCTACCGTCGGTGTAGCCATCGAATTGCATGCTGTTCGAGGTGAATACGCGGCCGAGTTCACCACGTGGTGCCGGCAGATCGTCGTCGCCCAAGATGGTCACCGTGACACCGCTTGGCGGCTTGCCAACCGTGCCGGGGGCATCGATCAAGTCTTGGGGCGTGGCGATCGACGCAATCGCTGTTTCGGTTGAACCGTAGATGTTGTACAGGTTCGGGCCGAAGCGTTCGATCCATGCCTGAGCCAGCGTTGCCGACAACACGTTGCCGGAACACAACACCGCTCGAAGGTGAGAAAGGTCATGACCCGAGTCGGCGGCGTCGAGCAATCGGCTCAACATGAGCGGCACGACTGCCAGCATGGTTGGCCGGTGTTCGCCCAGGGCCTTAAGCGTGGAATCGGGATCGAACTTAGACTGCACGATCAGTGTTGAACCGGTGGCGAGAGCGATCGATGACTGCGCGAGTCCCCACGCATGAAACAGGGGCGAGGCGACCAGCGTCACGTCGCCGGTACGGATCGGCATTGCGTCGAGCAGGCCGAAGTCGGCGACAGCGGGCGCTTGTCGAGACCGGCGAGCACCCTTTGGCGGACCGGTTGTGCCCGAGGTCAACATGATGGTTTCGGAGCGTCGAGTCGGAGCGTGACAGTAACCGGGCCGAGCCCAAGTTTTGAGCAAAGCGGGGTCTGCGGGTACAACCCGAGCGGCAACGCCAGCTTCGCGAAGGCGGTCCTTGAACTCGTCGTCGGCAATCAGCAGACCGAGTTGCTCGCGGTCAACAATGCTGCGTAACCGTTTGGCGGGAAGGGCAGTGCTGAGCATCACGACGTCGCGGCCCGCCCGTTCGATGGCGAGTTGGGCCAGAGGGAAGCCCCGATGGTTGCGGCACAGAAGGCCAACCGGGCCGTCGCCGTCGGCCCGCAAGAAGTTGGCGAGCGAGTTGGCGTGACGCTCGAGCTGTCGATAGGTGAGCGTGCCAGCATCGTCGACCACTGCTGCTCGGCGAGGCCATCGCAGCGCCGAGGCATGGACGAGCGCGCTCAGGCTAGGTCCCCACCGCAAAAAGCCGGCCGCACGGGAGGTATTCAGGAAGGGATCGAGGGCGCCGAATCGAACCGAGCGATCGGCGATCCGGCACAGGCTTATAAGCCCCGGTGCTACCGCTGCTGGTTGCATGAACTTATCCGTCGCTTTCTTGGCCCAGAAACCCTCGGTAGACACCGAGCAGGGCGAGTTTCTGGCTAGTGGAGAGGTGCTCGTCGGCGTGAATGGACTCTTCGACCGAGGAAGCAGGAGTGGCTTCATCGAGCAGTCCTGCCATTTGTAGCAGCGTCTCTGACCGCAGGTTTAATGCTCCCGCAAGGGAACGCAAAACGCGAATCGAGGGCTCATGGAGCCCTCGTTCGATCTGGCTGACATAAGGATCGGATAGGTCAGTGAGCTTGGCCAGCTCTCGTTGGCTGAGCTCCATCATCTTGCGCTGGGCTTTGATGAACTCACCCATGAGTGCAAGGCCTGGTGGCAGCTCCGTTGATGCCATGTTGACCATCCGATCAGCCTCGCAATGCGAGGCATTGGTGTGCTTAGCGACTACTTCTTGGCGGACTTAGCGGTTGCCTTGACAACCTTGTCGTTGGGGGTCCAGGCTGCGATCCAAGACTGCATGAACTCGCGATTCGCATCGCGCATTTCGCCCATGAAGTCAAAGTAGTTAGCGGTCATCTCGACAGGATCGGGAAGGTACTCAGCGAATGGGGCTGGCATCTCTGGCATAACACCCATGATGGTTTCAGCCATGCGGCTGTTCATTTCGAGGGCCTGGGTTTGCATGGCCTTCATCTGATCGATGGTCTGGGCTTGCATGTCGAGTACTTGCTGGTTCATAAGGTTGGTGCTTTCGAACGTAGGGGGTTGTGTTGCGCAATATAGTACGCAAGATGCGAACAATTGGCAACAATTCGCCGATCAGCTCTCTATGCTTCGGCTGGTGATGTGGATGTATGCCGCAAACAACTATTTTCCGTAGGCGACCGGTAGCGCAATCTCATGGCAACAAAGCGAGCAAAAAGAAGCTCTTCGACAACGATCTCCGTAGGCATCGTGCTTGGCTCAGGTGGCATCCTCGGATCCAGCTTTCATGCTGGTGTCCTCCATGCGTTGAACGAAACCTGGGCGCAGGACCCTCGGCGTGTGCAAGAGATTCTGGGAACATCGGCAGGATCGCTGACCGGCGCACTGGTTGCCGCTGGGCTCAGCTCAGATGACTTGATGCGTCGAGAACAACGACTGAAGCTTTCCGCGTCGGGCAAGAAGGTCATGAATCGCGTTGACGCATCAGGAAGCGCGACCAGGCGCGCTCGACCAACATTTGGGTTTGGTCTGGCACAAGCCCCGCAGCTTCTGTGGCCAGCATTACGCCGGCCAGGTTCGGTCAGCCCAGGCACTATCGCGGCCGGATTCTTACCTCGGGGTCAGTACTCAACTGCTGCAATCGGCGAGACCGTTGATGCCGTACTCCTCGGTCAATGGCCGACCGAGCCCCGACTTCGGTGTGTGGCTGTGAGCTTGGCCGATGGCCGACGTCGGATCTTCTCGATCGCCGATGCCGACACTGGCGAGACAAACTGCTCGGTAACTCCCGGTACCGCGGTGGCTGCGTCGTGTGCGGTGCCGGGCATGTATCGGCCGGTTGTGGTCGGCGACAGTGAGTTCATTGATGGAGCCACCCACTCGGCCAATCACGTAGACGCTATTGGTCGCCACGACGTCGTAATTGTAAGTTCACCTTCGACCGCTACGCGGGGCACAACGTCGCTCGGACCATGGTCGGTCGCCCGGCGCTCTCTGGCAACCCAACTCAAGGCCGAGGTTCGGGCGCTCGGTGCGGACACCGACGTGATCGTGATCGAACCTGATCAGGCAATGCTCGACGTTATGGGTACCGATCCAATGGCTATGTCGAACCGGGCAGGGGTCGCCATGGCGGCCTATCACGCCGCAACTGAGATCTTTCGAGCTCGATCCAATCCGTTAGTAAAGGTGACATCATGAAACAGTTGAGCGGCGTCGACGCCAGCTTTTTGTACATGGAAACAGCGACCACCTTCGGGCACGTCAGTGGTTTGGCCGTCTACGAACGGCCGAATGCTTCCTTCCGCCCCTACGAGGCGTTCCGTGACCGGGTCCAGAGTCGGCTGGGGATTCTCGAACCTATGCGGCGCCGACTGGTCATGGTGCCCCTCGAACTCGATCATCCCTACTGGATCGAAGACCCTGACTTTGATTTGGACTTCCACATTCGACACATCGCGGTGCCATCACCCGGTGGCGATCGCGAGGTCGCCGATCTGGTCGCTCGCATCATTGGTCGCCCGCTAGATCGCGACCGGCCACTTTGGGAGGCCTACGTGATCGAAGGTCTAGCCAACGACCGCTGGGCGGTGCTCACCAAGCTGCATCACGCGACCATCGACGGCGCGTCCGGCGCCGAATTCATGACCATGCTGCTCGACACCGCCCAAGGTCCCGAGCCAACAATCCCTAAGCTGCCTGCGACCGAGCCGGTTCCCACGCCCGCCGAGATGCTGTTTCGAACAGCAGCTCGCGACCTGACTCGCCCCATGCGCGTCGCCCGTGCGCAACAGCGACTACTGCGCGACTCAATGGAACTACTAGCCAAGCGCGACGAGAACTGGTTTGGCACGATGCTGTCGCGGCCGGCAGAGCTACCACGCACACCCGTGGCGCCGCCGACGCCATTCAATCAGTCGATCAGCGCCCACCGCCGATTCGCCTATGCGACCTCTTCGCTCGACGATCTCAAGGCGATAAAGAACGCCACTGGCACAACAATCAACGATGTCGTCCTGGCCATCTGTGCGGGCGCGCTGCGTCGCTATTTGCAGAAGCATGGTGCCGCGGTCGATAGCCCGCTGATTGCAGCCGTGCCGGTCTCGATTCGCACCGGCGATGAAGAAGAGAAGTGGACCAATCGTGTGTCGATGATCATGGGCGAGCTGGCCGTTAACCTTGACACCCCGCTCGAGCGGATCGCCGCCGCCCACGAGTCGATGGCGACCGCTAAAGACAACTTCGATGCCGTGCCGGCCGATGCACTGCAAGACTTTGCTCAGTTCTCACCGCCAGCCGTGTTCACTGCCGCATCTCGGTTAGCCACGCAATTTCGCATGGGCGACCGTGGTCAGCAAACGATCAACTTGGTGGTCTCCAACGTGCCTGGGCCACGCGAGGATCTGTTCCTGAGTGGCGCCCGCATGGCTCACTACTACCCGGTCTCAACGATCGCCGAGGGCCAGGGCCTCAACATCACAGTCCAGAGCTACAAGGACATCATCGATTTCGGACTGGTCGCATGCCGCGATCTTGTTCCCGACCTGTGGGAGCTGATGGACATGCTGCAAGAAGAGATCGATGAGATGCTGACCGCCACGAGCGCAATCCGAGCAGCTACCGCCAAGAAGAAGGCCCCTGCCAAGAAGAAGGCCCCCGCCAAGAAGTAGTCGATCGCGTATGTAGGAGATCCAATCCAGCGCCGTCTTGTCTCCGAACTGCTGATGTAGTCCACCAGTTTTGAGAACGGCAGCCCAAGCCCGCCGCTCACTTTTCTCACTGACTCGACGAAGGACCCTCCACACTGTTTGACACCGGACCATCCGGGTTGCCTTAGCTTTGCTGCGGCCATGTCAGCGGACGCAGTGACTCCACCTTCGTCGAGTCAGCGAGTGCAATCCAGCAGACGAGTTGAGTAGGCCAAGCGAGTGACGTCCCACCCAAGATTTGATGCCCTCGTGACTGATCGGTTTCTGGGCCATCCATCCTGGGTGATCCTGATCGAGTTGTTTATCGGCCTTGGTTGGATTCGTGCCGCGACAGAGAAGATCATTTCACCTGATTGGTGGAGCGGAGACGAGATCCGCGAGTTCGCCGCCACGCACGAAAACCTCACACTGCCCTGGTTCAGGCTTGTCCTCGATGGCCTGCTGCAAATCACACCGGTTGTCGTTGTCGTAGTTCTGCTCGGCCAGCTCGCGGCAGGCGCGGCGTTGGTCACCGGAATTCGGATCCGTACCGGTCTGTTTATCGGTATGACCATGAATCTCAGTTTCATTATGATCGGCGCAGTTGACCCGTCGATCTTCTACTTGATCCTGCAAGCCGTTCTCTGGTTGTGGCTCTTTGAGCAACACGTTGAGTTCAACGCCAGCTTTCGGGCGCTCAACATTCTCATCGGTTCCGGGATTGTGCTGGCCGTCATGAGTGCACCGTTCGTGTCGTCGCTTGATCCGGGCAGCGTGGTCGAGGACCCACCCATCATTCTGGTGACCTACGGCGCGAGCATCGCGGTGAGCTGCTGGGTGGCTCGACGCCGCTTGCTCGATGAAACCCTGCCACGCGGTTGACGCTGCCGCACGTCAATCCAGGATCGCGAGCGCTCCGAACAACACCTGATTCGTTTGTGCTTGCACCAACGGATCATTGTTCGGTCTAGGTGCTCAGCGTGCCGTGTCGCAATAGCTCGCTGGCGCCTGGCTGAACGATCGGAGTGCACAAGTGATCGACGACCGCTAGTGTCTGCACACCGGGTTTAGCGACACTCCCGGATTGTCAAATCAGCATCAACATATGGCCTTGAGCCATCGGGAGTGTCCAAATGAATCTACATAGCAAACGAGTCGCGTCTGCGACTCGAATCGGGGCTGTGGCGGTAGCGCTGCTGCTTCTCGGGGTGCTACTCGCACCCGCAGCAAATGCTGCCCATGTCAACTCGACCGCAACCTTGGGCCCAAGTCAGACCGGCGACACCGACGGCACCGGAAACGCCGCACTCACCTTTGACTCGGCGACCGGCCAAGTTTGCTACAACCTCACCGTGGCCAACATCGACGCTCCAACCGCCGCACACATCCATGCCGGCGCCGCTGGCAGCACAGGCGCAGTAGTCGTCGACTTCGGCCTTCCCGTGGTGCTTGGTGCCAACACCTGCGTCATGTCGACACCCGCACAGGTGCAGGCGATCGTTGCCGATCCAATGAACTTTTATATGAACGTCCACAATGGGGCGTTCCCTGATGGCGCGATTCGAGCCCAGGTTGGCTCAGTGATCATGGGCCCGGTGCAGTCCAGCACGACTTCCTCGGCAAACCTCGCGCTCGATGGTGCCGGGTTTGGTGACCCTGACGGCAGCGGCTCTGCGGTCTTCACGCTCTACCCCGACGGAACGGTCTGCTACACGGTGACCGTTGCAAACATCGATGCGGCCACTGCGGCTCACATCCACGCTGGTGTCGATGGCGTTCAGGGCGCTGTCGTTGTGAATCTCGACTTTGTCGCCGTTGGGCCTTCGGGCTGCGTTGAGTCGACACCTGCTGCTGTAGCAGCGATCATGGCAGACCCGGAAGGCCATTACATCAACGTGCACAATACAACGTTTGAGGCAGGAGCGATCCGTGGCCAGCTCAACGCAACGACCGAGGCTCCAGACACAACGACCGTTAACGTTGCCCTGGTCGCCACCGGCGACCCCGACGGCAGTGGCACGGCCACGTTCGACATCGATCCGGCCACCGGTCGAATCTGTTACACGCTCACGGTTACGAACATCGATGCGGTGACTGCAGCACACATCCACATTGGTGGGCCGGCTGTCACCGGCGACGTAATCGTAAACCTCGACCCAGCCGCCAACGGTTTGATGGGTTGTGTGTTTACGTCGACCGCTAACGCCATGGCCATTGTGAACGACCTTGGTGGCCACTACATCAACGTGCACACTGCAGCAGCTCCCTTGGGTGCGATCCGTGCCCAACTCGATGGGGCAGCACTGGCAGCTGCGGTCGCAACACCTGTACCAACTGCGGCGCCGACCGCCGAAGTTGTCCTGCCGCAACCCGTTGGCCCGGGACCGATCACGAACCCGCCGGTGGACCCGGCTGCGGCTCCCATCGTTCCGGTATCGCCAGCCCCAGCAGCTGCTGCCACGGCGGCTCCAGCCCCAGCAGCTCCAGCCCCAGCAGCAACGACGGGCGGCTTGGCGGTTACTGGCAGCGACACCAGTCTGTTTGCAGGTAGTGCCTTCTTGCTGATTGGTCTTGGACTCGCTGCGATCGGTGCCGGCTGGAACGCCACCCGCCGTCACGAAGAGGACTAAACGAGTAACCCGCCTTGAGCGGGCTTGTGCAGCCTCGACTGCGCAGGCCCGCTGATCGCTTCTCGCGCCCCGTCTATTTCTTGCTGTCGGCTTTCCATGTTTCGTAGTCAACGATGGGCAGCTCGGCCTCGACCCAGCCGGCGAAACCGGACACGATGTGAGAGACCTTCGGCAGGCCCATGTCTTTGAGCAACTTTGCGGACAAACTTGTCCGCCCTCCAGACGCTCAATACAGAACAAACTCTTTATCCTCGGCGAACTCCGGCTTGAAGTACGGCGACTCGGGGTCAATCCAGAACTCAAGCATTCCGCGAGGCGCATGCATGGCTCCTGCGACCACGCCGCCGCGCTGCAACTCGCGCACGTCGCGGATGTCGACAATGCGGGCACCCTCTTCGTCGGCTCGGCGTTTGGCTTCGACGGGTGAATGATTGTCGATCTGTTTGCGGGCTTCGGCGATCATCTCGCTGACAGGGCGCACAGCCATAGTTGCTCCTCGGCGGTTGGGCGGTACCCGATTCTTGCGCATGGCGGAGCCCGCCGCCAACGACGCTCAGTGCAGGTTGGCTACTGCGCCGACAAAGCGGTCGATCTCGTCGTCGGTGTTGTAGTAGTGCACCGATGCCCGCACCAGCGTTGGCAGGCCCCGATGCGGAAGATCAAGACGAGCGTGGCTTGCGGGCGAAGTCGAGGTGTTCATCTGTTGTGCAGAGAGCTGCGCCTTTGCTTGTTCGCTGTCGATTCCGTCGGCCGCGAAGGTCACGATGCCGCCCCGGTCGAGGCCCTTGTCGTGGGTCTTCACGCCGTTGAGTGCACCCAGCTCGGTGCGGAGTCGAGCCCCGAGCGCCCGCAAGCGCTCTGATCCGGTGTCGATACCGATGTCGAGCGCATAGTCGACAGCGGCACCTAGCCCGAGCTTGCCGGCGTAGTTGGTCTCCCAGTTCTCAAACTTGCGCGCATCGCTGCGAATTTCGTATTCGCGATCGCTGGTCCACTCGGCGGCGTGCAGGTCAAGGAACGGTGGTTCTATTCGCTCGAGCGCACGGGGACCGGCCCACAAGAACCCGGTGCCACGAGGTCCACGCAAGTACTTTCGGCCGGTGCCCGACAGCACATCGCACTGAATCCGGGAAATATTGACAGGGACTTGGCCAACCGATTGGCAAGCGTCGAGCACGTAGAACGTTCCGTATTGTGCACACAGCTCGCCGACTTGTTCGGCTGGATTGATGAGCCCGCCGTTGGTCGGCACATGCGTCATTGCCACCATGACCGCTCCAGCAGCAAGTTCGGCTTCGAGTTGCACGAGGTCGATCTGACCGTGCTCATCGTCGTCGATCAACACCATCTCGATGCCGAAGCGCTTCTCGAGCTGCAACATTGCAATCACGTTGCTTACATATTCGGCTCGGCATGTGATCACCCGATCGCCGGCCTCGAACGGATACCCGTACACCGCCATGTCCCAGGCGCGGGTCGCGTTCTCCACAACAGCTATCTGCTCGGGTGCGCCACCGATGAGTGTGGCGAGCGACGAGTACACGGCCTCGAGGCGGTCGTCGGCTTCGGCGGCTGCCTCGTACCCGCCGATTGTTGCCTCGCGCCGCACGTGCCCGGTCACGGTGTCAACCACCACCTGGGGCGGCAGGGCACTCCCCGCGTTGTTGAAGTGCAGCACGTGATCGACGCCGGGAGTATCCGATCGAATCTGGTCGAGAGGCAGGGCGTTCGTCATGGCGTCAACATAGGCGAAACGGTGCTGGTAAGTTCTCGCTTGTGATTCCCGAACGCGGATTTTCTATCGAAGAGTTTGCGCTGCGAACGCAACGCTCCCAGGGGCTCATGTCCGATCGCGGTATCGACGCGATCCTGGTAAACACCGAGCCCGAGGTTCGCTACTTCACCGGGTTCCACACACCGTTTTGGCAGAGCCCGACTCGCCCCTGGTTCTGCGTTGTACCAGCTTCGGGTAAACCGATCGCTGTCATTCCTAGCATTGGCGGCGCGTCTATGTCGGCGACCTGGATCGACGATGTTCGCACCTGGTCATCGCCCCAACCCGACGACGATGGTGTGACCTTACTTATCGACTGCCTGCGCGAAGTCGCAGGAACCAATGGAGTGATCGGCTTGCCGATGGGTCCAGAAACTCACGTGCGCATGCCGCTGCGCGATCTCGATCGACTTCGATCTGCGATTGGCGGCTTTGTCGACGTGACCGACATCATCAGCGGGCTGCGCATGCTCAAGTCCGAAGCCGAGATTGCCAAGCATCGACACATCTGTGGCATCGTGTCGAACGCCTTCGACGAGTTGCCCACTATCTTGTCGACCGGCATGACCGAACGGCAGGCGTTCGCCACCTTCCGTGCCGAGATTTTGGCCCAGGGCGCCGACGACGTGCCGTATCTGGTGGGAGCTACCGGGCCAGGCGGCATCGATGACATCATCCGCCAGCCATCTGATCGCGAGATCGCTACGGGTGACCTTTTGATCTTCGACACGGGATCAACGTTCGATGGGTATTTCAGCGACTTTGACCGCAACTTCGCGTTCGGGTCCGCAGAAACCGATGCCAAGGATGCGTACCGAGCGGTGTGGGAAGCCACCGAGGCTGGCCTCGAAGCCGTGCGGCCCGGAGCAACGACCACCCAGGTATTCACCGCAATGAATCAGGTGCTCAAGGCCAACGGGTCACTCGGCAACAATGTCGGACGAATGGGTCACGGGCTCGGCATGCAAGTGACCGAGTGGCCCTCGCACACCGCGAGCGACGACACGGTGATCCAAGCAAACATGGTGCTCACTCTTGAACCCGGTTTGGTGTGGGCGCCGGGTAAAGCCATGGTGCACGAAGAAAATCTGGTCGTGCGCGCCGATGGCCCCGAACTGCTCAGCCGCCGCGCTGCGAGCGAGCTGCCGATCATCTGATGACGACTGCCGAGACCGTCTTGACGACGACCCAAGTCGATGCCTTTTGGGCTGATGGCTACCTGTGTCTCCAAGAAGCGCTCACCCCTTTGCAGCTCACAAGCCTGACTACAGACTTCGACACTTGGGTCGAGCAGAGTCGTAACCACACCGAGCCCTTTGGTTCCACGATCGACGGTCGCGCCCGCTTCGACCTCGAAGTTGATCACACCGCAGACAAGCCGGCGCTGCGCCGCGTCGCATCGCCAATCGAGGTATCGGCCGCCTACTTGGCGGCGATGCGCAACAACCGGGCTCTCGACGCGGTAGCCCAACTCATCGGCCCCAATATTGAGTTCAACAACGCAAAGATCAACTCCAAGCAGCCCGGCTCGGCAACCCACGTGAAGTACCACCAGGACTTCATGTTCCAGCCACACTCCAATCAGGACCTGATAGCGGTGCTCTTCTTCATCGACGAGGTGAGCCTGGAAAACGGGCCGTTGCAGGTGGTGCCGGGTAGCCACCGCGGCCCGCTCTTTGATCACTGGCACGACGGCGCGTTCACCGGAGCGGTCGACAAGGCCATCGAAGCCAAGCACATTGATCGGGCCGTGCCTATCACCGGCCAAGCCGGCGCTGCATGCCTGATGCACACCCGGCTTCTCCACGGGTCAGCCCCGAACAGCAGTGAGGCCCCTCGCACACTGTTCATTGCCGAATATCGAGCCGAAGACTCCAAGCCACTGCAGGTCAACCACCTGCCAAGCAAATACCAGGGAGAAGTCGTCCGCGGCCAGGCAACGAATCGGGTTCGATGCTCGAGCTATGAGATGGAATTCCCCGAGGTCCCGACCGGCGCGTCGTTCTTCAGCCAACAGGCGAAGGCCGACGCGCGTCAGGCCATGTGATGACGGGCGTGCCGCTTGAACGGCTGAGCTTTGAGACCGACGACGGATTCGGCACGCGGGCCCGCATTGGATTGGTCGTGCTCGAGAGCGACCAAACGATCGAAGCCGAAGCCCGCATGATCGACCTCGATGGTGTCGATTTCTATCACTCCAGAATCCCGATCGAGTACGAAGTCACGCCCGAAACGCTGACCGCCATGGAAGCGAATCTGCCTGGAGCCGCAGCTCTACTGCCCAAAGAGTTCGAGTTCGATGTGATCGGGTACGGCTGCACCTCCGCAGCCACACTGATCGGCGTCGACGGGATTAGGCGTGGCATCCAAAGCGCGCATCCAGGCATGACCTGCACCGATCCAATATCGGCCGCAGTGGCTGCGTTCGATGCACTCGGCGCTAAGCGGATCGCCGTGGTTACTCCGTACACCGCCCAGGTCACCGAACCAATCGTGGCGCACTTTGAGCAAGCAGGCTTGCACGTGACTGCACTGGGGTCCTTTTTGGAGTCAAGCGACTTGGTGGTCGCCCGGATCTCCGAAGACTCAATCGAAGCCGGGGCTCGTCACATTGCCGCCAAGGCCGAATGTGATGCCGTGTTCATCTCCTGCACCAGCCTGCGAGTGCTGCGCCGAATCGAAACCATCGAGGCCGCAACCCGGGTGCCGGTCGTGTCGAGCAATCTCGCACTCTTCTGGCATCTGCTTCGCCTCGCTGGCATCGATGACCACCTTGACGGCTTCGGCAAACTGCTCCGCATCTAACCGCTCCGTTCGGGCCGACGTTCGAGACTGGGGCGTTGCTTTGCGAACCAGGCAAATGAACCGGGTCAGTCGGCATCACCCTGTTTCAAGAAGCGAACGACCGGCAGCGCATTGTCTGAGCTACTGATCGCACGATTACTGATTGGGACTGCCAGAATGTGGGGGTGCTACCCGAACGGATCGGTCGTTATGACGTGCGTGGTCTGGCCGGGTCCGGTGGATTCGCAACGGTCTACGAAGGATTCGATCCTCGGCTCGACGCACGCGTGGCTATCAAGGTGCTGGCCGACAACTGGGCAAGCGATCCTGAGATTCGGCGCCGATTCCGACAAGAGGCCGTTCTGCTCAGACGGCTTCATACCGAACAGGGCGTGCCTGGACTTGTCGAAGTATTCGACGTAGACCAAACCGAAACCGGGCAGCCATTCTTCGTCATGGGTTGGGCAGGAAGCGGGACACTCGCTGCGCGAGCTGGTCGCAAAGTATGGTCAGGCGAATCACTGCGGCCGGTGATCGTTGCGATGACACAGAGTCTGGGCCATCTACATGCTCGGGGCGTTGTT
>Ga0209828_1002025_pt1 | contig 17538 bp, 15 predicted proteins | sample MaitaG_FD_187429 | JGI IMG/M metagenome (GOLD analysis project Ga0209828, IMG submission 187429) | Marine algal microbial communities from Maine, USA - Maine_Asex2 metaG (SPAdes) (version 2) | ecosystem: Host-associated > Algae > Red algae > Unclassified | place: Maine, USA | collected 2015-01-05 | reverse complement strand
TCCAAAATGACAGCAAATATTCCAAATCAATTTATGGTTGATGGAGTAATCTTGAGGATAGAACAACAATATACCAATGGATTCAGAATCAATATAGATAATATCTTATTAGAAGTCTGTGTTGATGCAGGAGATGGATGTGTAGATGGAGATCCTTGTAATGATGGCAATCCATGCACCACCAATGATACCCTTGATGTCGGATGTAATTGTACAGGAGTATTCCAAGATTCAGATAATGATGGTGTATGTGATACTAACGACATTTGTCAAGGAGGAGATGACAATATTGATTCGGACAATGATGGTATTCCAGATTTTTGTGATACTTCTGGAGTAGATGAATGCGAAACGGATATTATCGAAATGGGAGAAATCGAAGGTGATTTAAAATTAGATGGTAGTTGTTATGGTCTTATTCTCGAATCAGAGGATGGATCGTGCTATAAAATAACTGTTCTGAATAGCGGTCAATTGAAGAGTACACCAGTTAATTGTAATAATTAATGTTATTGAGATTGATCAAATTATCCACCTTTTTAAATGCTTGATATGCATATTTTTAAAGATACTCTATATATAATAACTTTGGTGAGCTGTACTTTCCTAACAGGGTTCTCTCAGCGAGGAAACGTAGCTCTACAAGAAGAGCTGACATATTCGCGTCAAATTAATCAAACTCAATTGTTTGAGGTAAACCCAATCAAGGGAGAGGAGATTGAAAATCTTAGAACAGGTTTCTCTACTACATATTCAGATTCACCACTTTTTAAAATCACTCCAAGTGAACTATCTGATTTAGTGTCGAATAAAGAGAACTCATTGGATATTAAAACTCCAGTAGAAGGTTTTTCAGAATTAAATAATTATCGTGGATTGGAATCAGAAATCACGATGAATTTGACACGTTCTGAAACACAACAAGCTAATTTTCAAGTTTCCATAGATTGTGAATGCGTTAGCGAAGAAGTTACTCAAACATTTACTGTTGGAAGTGGTGCTAATGATGTAGAAGAGAGTAATACAGGTGCCATGGGACTGACTTCAGGAGACTTAGATTTATTTATGGATGATGACGATGCTGCCACGACATATAAAATTGGTTTGAGGTATCAAAATCTACCACTTTCGGTAAATACATCTGTTTCAAGTGCATATTTGAAATTTCAAGTCGATGAAGTCTCAACTGGGTCGTCATCATTTAATATTCAAATAGAAAGTACAAGCAACTCAGCAGCTTTCACAACAGCAAATTCAAATTTAAGTAATCGAGTTTTTTTAAATACTTCAACTAGCTGGCAAAGTGTACCTGCTTGGAATGTTTTTGGGGCATCTGGATCATCTCAGACGTCTCCTGATATATCTGAATTGTTAAATGCTGTGATTGAACAAAGTGGAACAGTGGCGAATAATGCTATGACACTCATGATCACAGGGACCGGTATTCGAACTGCAGTTTCTTTTGATGGAAATAACACGGGTGTAGAACTAATTATGACATATACTGACTCTACAGATTGCCCGGATACTGATAATGACACTGTTCCTGATCTCTGTGATGTTTGCCCTGGTGGGGATGATCTAGTAGATTCGGATGATGATGGCATTCCTGATTTTTGTGATTCTGATCAGGATGATCAGTGCAATGACAGCGATGTAAATATTTTAACCACAATAGAAGGAGACCTGAAATTTGACGGAGCTTGTTACGGCGTAATATTAGAGTCAGAAAACGGTTCATGCTTTAAAATAACAATTGGCAATGGTGGCCAATTAAAATCAACACCTGTTAATTGCGATAATTAAATTCAATTGGATTAAATGTATAGAATGGAAGCGATTGCTCAAATTACTGAGTAATCGCATACATTCTTTTAATTTTTCAAATATTGATTCTAGTCTCTCTATCCATAAAATCATGTGTTCAATTCGCTGATTTAAAACATAAATTAAGTCAGCGAATTTTTAAAATAAAGTCTCCAATTTTTTATGAAAAATATATTTTGGCTTATTGTCTTTTTTCTAGTTGCTCAAACTGTTATGGGATAAGTTTTTTTAAGAACTCAGATTCTCAGACAGTTTAATCCTTCTTCACAGCCGGACAATGGAAATCGTAGATACAATGATGTGTGGGGTTATGTCAGCCCAGCAGGTAAGGAAATTGCAATACTAGGCCAAAATACATATACTGTTTTCGTTGATGTATCTAATCCGACCAATCCAATTGAATTATACTAAAATCAACGATGATCATATTTGTCGAGTTAAAGTCAAGTGGAGCTGTTATGGAGTTAAATGGTCTAACGTCGTTGTTCCTATTCAAATTGGAGTACACGCTCACATGTAAGCAATGGCTTCTTTTGACAAAACTTTAATAGGACCAAGTGATCAACGAATATTGCAATGCTGGTGTATGCATGGCTAATAATGGCGGTGATATGGACAAAGTATTATCTTATATCCAAAAGAGAACTCAAGGTGAAAAGCCTGGTTTCTGGCAAGTAAGACAAGAAGCTGAGGTCTTAGCTAAAATGGATACTTACAAAAAAGCGATCGAGATTGCTGAGAAATGATTAGAATTAGCAACTGCTGCTGGAAATAATGATTACATCAAAATCAATAAAGACAGTATTGCAAGTTGGGCTAAAAAAGCCATATAATAAACTTGATGAATGTAGTTTTGAAATTTAAAACCACTTTAGTCAGCATACTGTGCTTAATCAAAGTTGGAAATACTATCTTGATTGATGTCGGTAAGCTTCAATAACCGAATATATAAAGCCGCTATTCTTGCAAAAGGATAGCGGCTTTTTTACGTTCTCTAAATTTTTAAAGTAATGTGATGCTATATATGCTATGAAATATTATATGTAAGTGTAATTTCAATTAACCTTGAGAATCCATCTGCTATGCAGGTGGTTATGTTCTGAGAAGCTGTATGTGGGCTATACGGGAAAGAAGTTAAGGTACATAGACAAGGCTACAGGAGAACAAATATGGGTAGAAGTCTTGGTGACAATACTACCATACCAGCGAGTCAGTATATCTACATGTAAGCCATGTCATCACAGCGTCAAGAAGACTTTATCCATGGTATCATGAATGCGCTGGAATACGTAGGAGGAAGCCCTAAAGGTGTCGTGACTGATAATCTGAAGAGTGCAGTGACCAAGGCAGGTAAATATCAGAGTATTATCAATAAAAGTCTACAAGGAATGGCCCTCCATTATGAGACGACCATAGATCCCACTCGGACATATCATCCTAAAGATAAAGCCCTGGTAGAAGGCGCAGTGAAAGTATGATATAATTCGATATTCTACGAAGTACAGAAGCATAACTATTTTTCATTGCGCGATCTAAATGTATCGATATTAGAACAGTTAAATAAGCTAAATGACAGACTTCTGACCAACGCAGATTACAGCCGTAGCGATCAATATAAGCATGAAAAAAACCACTTACATCCATTACCAATCCAACACTATGAAGTCAAGTAGAACCGTAAGGCCAAGGTGCAAAAGATGAAATGTGTGCTATGCTTTAGCTACAAAAATTATTATAGCCTTCCGTACCGCTACATAGGCAAACAAGTAGAACTGAGGTATGCAGGAGTCTAGAAATCTATTGTTCAAAAACTGGCATCCATTAATTGGTGAAGATACAATCGCAGATGCGATACTGTATCGCATCATACACCATTCACACCGCATAGAACTCAAAGGAGACTCTATGAGAAAAAGAAATAAAGTTGCAAACTAGAGGGTCCAATCCAGTCGCCCCACGGGATCCTTCCACGGGCCCTCTAGTTTGCAAGTGCTGTTGAAATAATAATTACTTACTTAATTTTAACCACAGAATCAGTGCCTAATTAGGTGGTACACTTTCCATGAGATTAGGTGGTACACTTTCATGAGATTATGCAGACAATAGAAAGGATAGAGTTAAGATGCAAATACAACTTCACAGATTTGGGTTAGGTTAACGCACATGCTTGAAAGGGCGTTGCCATTTAGCATGCTACGAAGTGCCACGGTATATGATAAATTAATAGTCACATTTGGCGGGATTTTATGTAAAAATCGTGATAAATGTATCTTTTATGAAAAGTAAAAGAATGGAAATCGCTCTATGGAAAGACACTAACTAATTCGACAAAGTAATCTGTTCCTCTTGCACATAGCTCATGGTTTGAGTGCTCAGCTGAGGCAAAGGACTTCGTTCCTCTTGCCCTAAGAATCTAAGATTTGTCAGTAGAATTAAGAAATGGATTCAGTAAACTTGCAATGATAATAACGCCGACTGCTCCAATTAAATTCAACCATAAATATCCAACGATATCTGAGAAAAATATAATCACGATAATGATCTCAGTAATGACTGCTGCAATAAATACGGGTGTTCCAGATATCCTTTTAAAATAAAATGCGACTAAGAAAATACCGAGTATTGTACCGTAAAATATTGAACCAATAATATTTACAAATTCGATCAGACTTTCGAATAAAGTGCCGATAGAGGCAAACATAATTGCAAAAAGTCCCCAAAATAAAGTCCATCCTTTAGATGCATTTAAATAATGATTATCATTTGCACCTTGTTTTAATAATCTTTTGTGGATATCTACTGTGCTTGTAGAGGCAAGCGCATTTAATTCAGACGCAGTGGATGACATGGCTGCGAAAAATATTGCAGCTAATAATAAACCGACTAATCCCTTTGGTAAATAATTTAAAATGAAATTAATGAACACATAATCTTTGTCATTGACTTCAGCTAGTTTGTCCACTTTAGTAATGACAGCTTTCGCTCGCGCTCTGATATCTCTTTCACTTTCTCCTAATTGTTTTAATGCAAGACTCGTGGCTTCACTATTTGGGCTATTATTTCTTTTTTGTAAAATATAGTCTGCAGTCATTTTACTGCGTTCTTCATAATTTAAATCATACTCGTCTAAGAGTGGTTGAAATTCTTCAGCATACTTAGAATCTTGAACTTTTTCAATTAATTTCTCATTAAAGTGAATTGGCGCTTTATTAAATTGATAAAATAAAAACACCAATAAACCAAGCATTAAAATAAAGAATTGTAAAGGGACTTTGAATATGGCATTAAAAATCAAACCAAGTCTACTTTCTTTTATTGATTTACCTGAGATGTATCGTTGTACTTGACTTTGATCTGTCCCAAAATATGACAGAAATAAAAAGACAGCAGCAAGAGTCGAATAAATATTATACCTATCCTTTATATCAAATTTAAAATCAATGATTTCTAATTTATCACCAGAATTAGCGACATACATTAATTCTCTAAAAGAATAGTCGTCAGGTAAGTAGTTAAGTAATAAAATAAATATGATAATCAAGCCAATAAAAATGGTGATCATCTGTAATTTATGCGTGACATGAACGGCCTTCGTACCTCCAGAAACAGTATATGCAATAGCGATGATTCCTATAAAAATTGTAGTAATATTTAAATTCCAACCCATCACAGAGGATAATATAATAGAAGGTGCGTATATCGTTATTCCTGCCGCCAAGCCACGTTGCATTAAGAATAGTCCTGATGCTAGCGTTCTAGTTTTAACATCAAATCTATTTTCTAAAAATTCGTATGCTGTATAGACTTTTAGTTTGTAATACAGAGGAATGAATGTGATGCAAATTATAATTAACGCTACTGGCAGCATAAAGTAGAATTGTAAAAATTCCAATCCTGTTTGATATGCTAATCCAGGTGTAGATAAAAAAGTAATTGCACTGGCTTGAGTCGCCATGACAGATAAGCCAATTGTCCACCATTTAGCTTCATTTCCACCTAAAAGAAATTCTTCAATATTTTGACTTCCCTTTGTTTTCCAGATACCATATCCAATGATAGATACCATAGTTACAACCATTACAATCCAGTCAAGTGTAGCCATTCTTTTATTTATGAAATCTGAGAAAAATATCGGTAAATAATGGTAATAAATACCAAGTTGCTAATCACGATTAAAATATACCAATATTTCCAATTGGGACCTGAATCAAGTTCGGAGTCGTTGTTATCTCGCATTATTTATGGTCTATTATTTTTTCCAATAGAAATCATGTTTGCCAATAATCGGTAGGCACCAGGTACTCCCGCTGGAATTTCTCTAAAAAAGGAAATACCTGTGTACATATAATAGCCCGAACCATATTTAGCCAAAAGTAAAGACCCATGTTTTGCGTCTTCCCCTTTATCATTCATAGAAAAAATAGCTTCATATTTATCGTCCCATTCTCCAGGAAAATATAATCCCCTTTCTTGCACCCAGTTTTCAAAGTCATTTTTCGTGATTTTATTTGGAAATTGTAAAATAGGATGATTCGGGTTATTAAATCTGACTTCTGCAAATTCATCTGTGACACGATCCCTAGATAATTTTAATGGGTATGGTCCTATATTGTCTAAATTAAATCTTCGAGATGTATTATACTGAATAATTAAATTACCACCTGCTTTTACATAGTCAAGTAAAATATCTTGTTTGAATTTAATATTGTCTAAGGTGTTGTACGCACGAATTCCTGTCATGACCGCATCATATTTATTAAGACTCGTTTCGGTTATTTGATCAGGCGTTATCAATTCTACTTTATATCCGATTTGGCGTAAGCCTGTAGGTATTTCATCACCTGCTCCCATGATATAACCGATTCTCTGCCCAGCTTTTTCTATCGCTAATTTTACTACTTTGGATGAAGCATCTTGCATTGTTGATTGCTTCGGGACATGATTATAGTCTACTTCAATTAAATTATTGGTGTAACTTTTATCTCCAACTTTCATTAATGGAACAATGAAATTTACTGACTGAGTATCTGGAGGAGTTAATGTGAATGTGTATAATTTATCCATCCCTTTTGATGATAAATTGACTTCATAAGATTCTGGAGAAACTGACCAATCACTTGGATGACATAATTCAATGCTTCCTTTTAAATTATCAGTATGTGCTAAGACTTTCACATCAATCTTTTTCTCTTCTGTAGAATTAAAAATATATACTTTATCACTGAGTGAAACTGTTGCTTCTGGTACAATTGTGAAAGGGGAATAGACCTCACCATCAACTGGATCATTTTTCTTATAAATTAAATCTTTAATAAAAGAAATAGGGCGATTATCTATGTTTAGTTGATATTCAACTTGTATCGTAGCCTTTGATTCTGGTTTGCCAATATCAATTCGATTGTCAACATGATACATGCCTAAAGATCCCTTAGTCGTCAACCAATATGGACTTGAATAAGAGACATGTTTAGGAAGATTTAAATTGGCAAAAAACTTTTGGTTTTCATTTTCCAATAAGGGTAAATTCATTAATGTATCTGAATCAACACCGTGAAAAATAATTTTCTTCAAAGTCACATTGGCATCCGATCTATTAATGGCTTCTATTTCGATATTAATTTCTTCTCCCGGTACTGCACTAAAATCATCAGCTTTTGTTTCCAGAAATAGGCCTAAACTAGCTTGTATGACTTGATCAATTTCTGCCAATTTTATATCTTTCCAGTATGTATCACTGATGGTGGAAATGAGTTGTCTCACATCCATTAGAGCAGAAATACTCCTTGCAGGATTAGACAGATTAAATGAACTCTGTATTGAAGCCAATTTATCCCCAATGATTTTACCTCCGTCTACTCTTGTCCACGTTGTATTGATACCTTCAAAAAGAGACTCTTTATCTGTGGGCATGTCTCCATTGATGAGTTCTAAAAACTCGGTTTCAGATCCTCTCGTACCAGTTGATCCAAATCCTTGACATTTGTGCATGCTCCGACTTTCTGCTGCGATTTCAGTATTTGACTTACCAAGAGTAGGGTAGTACGTACCTACATCGATTCCCATTAAATTTGTTTTATCGGCTTCAGCAAATTTTTCGCGACTCCCATAGAACCACCATGATGTATTGAAAAATTGTCTTTTCACTTGCCACGGCTCTACATATGCCAATTGATCGGGGTAGACATTTTTGTCGTTTGTCATGTTAAATGCCCTTTCTGATAGCATTGCTGAGCTAGTATGATGTCCGTGCGTTCGACCTGGTGTGCGATGATCAAAACGATTGACGATAATATCTGGTTTGTGTTTGCGTATAGCCCAAACGACATCTGATAATACTTCTTCTTCATTCCAAATTGATAGTGTTTCATCTGGATGTTTAGAATATCCAAAGTCTATGGCTCTAGAGAACATTTGTTTACCACCATCTGTTCTACGAGCTGCTAACAACTCCTGCGTACGTAATACACCCAGTTGTTCTGCTAATTCAGTTCCGATTAAGTTTTGTCCACCATCACCTCGCGTTAAAGATAGATAAGCTGTATTTGCCTTCACATCATTAGCCAAATAAGCGATGAGGCGCGTATTCTCATCATCCGGGTGAGCAGCTACATACAGTGCCGATCCTAAAAATTGTAGCTTTTCAAGTGCATGGTAGATTTCTGCACTTGTCATTTTCTTTGGTGCTTGCCCTATACCCATTTGGAGGGAAATGGAAAGGCAGCATATGATTTGTATTAATCTTTTCATTATCTATTTTACTAAGGTGAGTAAAGATAAAATTTCATGCGATGTAAGTTGTTAGGATTATCACAAATACGAACAGAATTTGAAATTTAAGTACTTAGAATTTGTCGGCTAAGAGATTTTAGTGCATATATTTATGTTTTCATATAAGTAAGTCCTTGATTTTCAATTGTATGAAGAATTAAAATATGTAACCAATCACTAAAATAAGCGCCATATTATCTAGATATTTGAGAATCTCAAAAACTAACTATTAACACCATGCTAGTAATTTATGTTGCGGGGGGATTTTTAGTGTTAAGTATTATGATGACATTGTCTGGACAGTTGTCAAAAAAATAAATAATCTAAAAGCGGACTCTAAGAAAGGCGGGAAAGAACAATGGATAAAGTATTGAATTATGCCTTTACTTCTGGCATCTTGCAGTCTTCTTCTGGCTTTTTGCCACATACACCACATTCACCGATTTCATTTTTCAACATTGGATTATTAGAAGCACATGTCCCTCTAAAATCTTGTCCTGTGACGACCTGTCTCAAATTGATTAGAACAAAAGAGATTCCGAATGTCACGGCGATAATCACGAAAACAGCTAAGAATTGAGACATATTGATTTGATTTATATCATACCTTTAACGCAACAAAGATATATTAGTTTTTCCAATGAATGATAAGTTAACGGCATTTAAAGAGCTATTAGAGATTATGGATACACTTAGAGTGGAATGTCCATGGGATCGAGTACAGACGATTGAGTCATTGCGTAATTTGACTATTGAAGAAACCTACGAACTAGCAGATGCGATTCTGGATCAGGATTATCCCAATATTAAAGAGGAGATAGGTGATTTAATGCTACATATGGTTTTCTATTGTAAGATTGCTGAAGAGAAAGGTGAGTTTGATATGTCTGATGCTTTAAAATCTGTAAATGAAAAATTGATCAGAAGACATCCACATATCTACGGAGATGTAAAGGTGAATGATCAAGAGGATGTCAAAAAAAACTGGGAACAAATCAAGATGGAAGAAGGTAAGAAGTCCATCTTAAGTGGCGTCCCTAAGTCATTACCTGCTATGGTTAAAGCATATAGAATGCAAGATAAAACGAAGCAAGTTGGCTTTGAATGGGAAAATAAAGAGCAAGTGTGGGAGAAAGTCGCAGAAGAAATGGAGGAATTCAAAGAAGTTGTTGACCAAGATGGACCAAAAGAAAGATTGGAAGAGGAATTTGGCGATATACTTTTTTCATTAGTGAATTACGCTCGCTATGTCGGTATTGATCCCGAAACAGCTCTAGAAAAAGTCAATCGCAAATTCAAGTCACGATTTGAATATATAGAAGCCAACGCGCCGAAATCTCTTGAAGCGATGAGTTTGGAAGAGATGGACGCTCTTTGGGTAGAAGCTAAACAGCAATAGTGTTTACAAATAGATTATGTTTTACTACATCGGTGAAAGCCAACATTGTTCGTATTTTAGCTTTATCAAATACTGAAAGTAAAATGTAAACTTATAGCTTCAAAATAATTATAATGACAACATTTAGCAATGAGTGTGCTTGTGAATTGAATAATTAGGACTCAAAGTTTGCTTTATCAGCAATTGATCGTACATTTGCCGCTGCTAAAATCGCATTTTCGTAATCCCTTTTGGTAAAAAATAAAACAATGGCAGCATATTTAACAAACGAGAAAAAAGAAGAAATCTTCGCAGCACACGGAGGCAGTAAAACTAACACTGGCTCAATCGAAGGGCAGATCGCGTTATTCACATACAGAATAACATCCCTTTCAGCTCACTTAGGTGAAAACAAGAAAGATTTCTCTTGTAAACGCACACTTTTAACTTTGGTCGGTAAACGCAAAAGATTACTACAATATCTGGCTGCAAAAGACATCCAGAAGTACAGAAAATTAATTGATAATTTAGGTATCAGAAAGACGTCGGTAGAGTTTCAAAAATAAGCTCTAGTCTCTTTTTTGCGATCAAATTCACAATTAGCTGAACAAAGTTCAGATTAATAACGGCATTAAATAATAAAAATGGGTTCACAAGTCGGCACGTCTGTGTCATTCAATCTGCCTGATGGTCAGGAGGTCATTCTAGAAACAGGTAAATTGGCAACACAGGCTCACGGGTCGTGCGTAGTCAAAATTGGTAACACTATGCTTTTTGCGTCAGTTGTTTCTAATCATGAAGCAAGAGAGGGTGCTCCATTTTTTCCTTTATCAGTAGATTATCAAGAAAAATTTGCCGCAGCGGGAAGAATACCGGGTAACTTTTTCAGGAGAGAAGCAAGATTGTCAGATTATGAAATTTTGACTTGTAGACTTGTAGATAGAGCCATACGTCCGTTATTCCCAGATGGCTATATGAATGACACTCAAGTGATCATTAACCTTATCTCAGGTGAATTAGATACATTACCAGATGCATATGCAGCGTTAGCTGCGTCGACAGCATTATCTGTCTCAAGTATTCCTTGGGCTGGTCCAATATCAGAAGTTAGAGTTGCTAAAATAAACGGTGAATACATCGTTAATCCCTCAAAGTCGTCTCTAAAGGAGGCAACGATGGAAATTATGCTAGCAGCGACTACCGAAAATGTAATGATGGTAGAAGGTGAAGCTCAAGAATGTAGTGAAGGCGAGTTAATAGAAGCAATAAAAGTAGGTCACGACGCTATAAAGGTTCAATGCAACGCGCAAACGGAATTAGCTCAAAAGGTAGGAGACAGAGCGACTGTCAAAAGAGAGATCCCAGTCGTAGAAATAGATGAAAAGCTTAAGGCAAAAGTAAAGGATTTAACTCATGACAAAATCTTAGTTGTATCTAGAGGTGCGCACAATAAAGAAGATAGAAAGGCAGGCTTTAAAGCTGTAAAAGAGGGGTTGAAAGCGTCTATGATAGAAGAATTGGGCGAAGAGTATTGGGATGAGAAAGGAGATACAGCGAAGAAGTATTATGAAAAACTACAGAAGGCGACGATTCGTGAGATGGTATTGAGTGAAAATGTTAGACTCGATGGCCGTGCTTATGATAAGGTTAGACCGATTTGGACAGAAATAAATTATCTCCCTTCAGCGCACGGTAGTGCTATATTTAATAGAGGAGAGACTCAAGCATTAGCATCATTGACTCTCGGTACAAAGCGAGATGAGCAAATGATCGATAATGCGCTAGAAAATCATACATCAAGATTTATCCTTCACTATAATTTCCCAGCTTTATCTGTTGGTGAGGTCAAGATGATGAGAGGTCCTGGTAGAAGAGAAGTTGGTCATGCTGCTTTAGCAGGACGATCTTTAAAGCAAGTATTGCCAGATGAAAATCCTTACACACTTAGAATTGTATCTGATATTTTAGAATCTAACGGTTCTTCTTCGATGGCTACAGTATGTGCTGGATCATTGTCATTATTAGATGCCGGTATTAAGATAAAAGAACCTGTTTCTGGTATTGCAATGGGTATGATCTCTGATGGAGTTAGAAGCGCTATTCTTTCTGATATTTTAGGTGATGAGGATGCAATTGGTGATATGGATTTTAAAGTCACTGGAACTAAAAACGGAATCACGGGATGTCAAATGGATATCAAAATTGATGGCTTACCATACGAGACTTTGGAAAAGGCATTAATGCAGGCAAGAGAGGGTCGGATTCACATCTTAAATGAAATGGCTAAGACTATTTCCTCTCCAGCAGCTGATCTTAAGCCTCATGCACCAAGAGTAACAGAATTAATAGTTGAAAAAGAATTCATAGGTGCTATTATAGGTCCTGGAGGAAAAGTGATCCAAGAAATTCAAAAAGAAACAGGTACAACGATTTCTATTGAAGAAATAGATGAAAAAGGTCATGTAAATATATTTGCAACTGATGGAGAAGGAATGGCTGCGGCTGTCAAGGAGATAAATAGAATCACTTATTCAGTCAAGGAAGGTGAAGAGTACGATGCGACTATAGCATCAATCAAGCCTTATGGTCTATTTGTAGACTTTGCAAATTCTGGTGGACTCGTACATATTTCTGAACTGTCTCACACGAGAATTGACACAATAGAAGGTCTCTTCAAGGAAGGTGATAAGATGAGAATCAAAATCGTCGGTATCGATCCTAAAACTAAAAAGTGGAGATTATCTAGAAAAGCTTTGTTACCAAAACCTGAGCGTAATTAAGATTAGTAAATATTTATTCATCATTTTCTTGACTATTTCAAAAAAAAGTATAAGTTCTCGAAACTAAATGCTCCTTTAAAACGTATTATTAAAAGTAATAGGGACCACCAATTAATTGGAACCTCTTCTAGCATCTTTGGCACTCATTATTTTTTTAATTTAATTTTTTAAAGGCGTCTGTTTCTATGAGACAACTAAAAATAACCAACAAAATAACCTCACGTGAAAGCGTATCTCTTGATAAATATCTAAATGATATTTCAAAAATAGATATGCTTAATGCAGAGGAAGAAGCCATCCTTGCTAAGCGAATTCGTGAAGGAGACAAGGAGGCACTAGAGCGTATGACTGAAGCGAATCTTCGTTTCGTAGTTTCAGTCGCGAAACAATATCAAAATCAAGGCTTATCGCTCAGTGATTTAATCAATGAAGGTAATGTAGGCTTGATGAAAGCGGCAAAGCGATTTGATGAAACCAGAGGGTTTAAGTTTATATCCTATGCCGTATGGTGGATAAGACAATCAATCCTTCAAGCAATTGTGGAATATTCAAGAATTGTAAGATTACCACTCAATAAAGTTGGCTCTTACAATAAAGTCAATGAGGCATTTATCTCATTCGTACAGGAATTTGAAAGAGAACCATCAAATGAAGAATTGGCAGAGTTACTCGAAGTAAAGCCAAAGGATGTCGTGACCATGTTGAAAAGTAATAGCAGACATGTTTCTTTTGATGCACCAGTCGGTGGAGAAGAAGGAGATGCAACAATGATCGATTTAATGGTTTTCAAAGATCAAATCGATCCAGATAATAATTTGATGGAAGAATCATTGAAAGGAGAAGTCAAAGAAGGCTTGAATATTCTATCACCGAGAGAAGTAGAGGTCTTGTCATCATATTTCGGACTGAATGAACATAAATCACTTACACTTGAAGAGATCGGAGAGTTATATGGCTTAACCCGTGAAAGAGTCAGACAGATTAAAGAGCGTGCAATCAGAAGACTGAGAAAGTCTGTCAACAGAAATGCACTTAAATCATACTTGGGATAGTATTTATGCTAATCCATTATAAAATTGAAAAAGCCTATCTGATTCATTTCGGATAGGCTTATTTATTTTAGCCGTTTTCCAAAATAATCGGCGCATTAAATATTTTTTAACTGTGATCAGATTTGCATTAATATTAACAATCGGAGTACTCGCAATCATATTTATATTGCAACAATTATTTCGCTTTTTTCTAGATACACAAGGAGCCACTTCGATGATGAAACAGGATATCGAAGAGCTCAATGAAGAGTTAGATTCCCTGATGGATCAACTATCTCCTTGGGAAGATAATGACTTTGAATTGCTTTCATTTAATCGTGTGAATGAAACCAAGTCAAAATCTGTCAATCCAGTGGTGAACGGTATTCTGACAAATATTTACCAAGAAAAATTGGTTGCATTTGCTTACAAAGATTATTATAAAAAAAAGAAGAAAGCCATTTTGATTGCAAGGACGTCTGCTCACGACTTTTATTATAAGATTACAAAAAAAGCCGTAGAAGCTTATCGAGATAATGTCCACTTAGGAACTCTTTCAGCTGATGGATCGTTTTATCAAAGTAATGCGTTGGTAGCTCACATTGATAAGTCAACATCTATGTCTCTTCTGCCGATCAAAATAAATGGGAAAAAAGTAGCCTCTTTGGTCAATCCCATTGATCACACTTACCCAAACACGAGAGCTGTTCAGATCTTTGAAGACGTGTCAGATGAAGAAAAGGAATTGATCTTATCAATATCATTATTTGAATTAATACACCGGACTAACAATATCTAACATGGCGCGTCTTTGACGCAGGTGATTGAAAACAGCAATATCATTAGTATGATTGCTTTTGGATATGAATTAGTTATAATTTTTAACATATGAAGTACTTTTTTTGCTTATTACTCTGCTGTACATTTTTTTTGAGTCAAGCTCAAGATGATCCGAAACAAATGCCAGATTTTGACGAATTAAATTTGGACCAATTAGATTTGTCAGATTTAGATTTATCAAACTTAGACCTGAATAACATTTTTGGGATGCTTGATTCTTTACCTCTTGAATTAGGTAAACTTGGAAATTTAAATCAGTTATTTTCTGAGAACTTTGGAGAGCTGTCAGATAATAATGAACTCCTAAATGATCTCTTTCAACAAGGATTAAAGACTTTTGAGCAAATGGACATGACCGAGATGGAAGGTCTAATGCAAAATTTCATGAAAGATTTTGAAGGTTTTAATCTTGAAGGTTTAAAAGATTTTGATGGCCTAAATCTCGATGAGATGATTGATGCTGACGAGATGGAGAAGATCATCGATAAGCATGCGAAAAAGAGGAAAATATAATTTTTCTCCTAAAGACCTATCCATCACATTCTGGCAGGCAAGGTGACACAAAAGGTATCCAAAAGGTCAAGCAAGACTGTTTTTCTTTAGGAACGCTCTAAAATACATTTAATGCCAAACTGAAAAAACTCGTATTGGGTATCTCATTTGCAGAATCTTATTTAATCTACTTATACAAGTTATATCTTTAAGTGCGGGTATTATCTCAAACAGTTTTCAGCTTTTACCGCATCAAATGTATTTATTCGCTAAAAGAAAAAAGCTCAGAGAATCATTCCAAAATGATTCTAAGCAATTTTAATTCTAAAATCTACAAATGATGCAGCTAATCCATGTTAATTTGTGGGTGTTGGTACCAGCTATGGTGTAGGTATTAGAATTAACATCGTTAAAGAAGTGCAATATTAATGTTACTCACTCGTAATACTCTGATCATATAGGCATACTCATGTAGTTGGAAATATCAAGCTATTTAATTTCAGTGGCCGCTGCAGGTCAGATACACGGAACGATTATACTGACCGAGATTTTATTGTTTCGTTTTTTCATCACATGGAAATAATGAAAGGAAAGAATTTTGACGGTGACTAATATGTCAATAATACCTCTGCTTATTAATTTTAAAATCAAAAACATCAGGACGATTATAGTGACCACTCACTGAGAGATTCATGTTATCTCCAGTAAACTCATGAATATTCTCAATGTCTTGGTAAAGAATATCGTTTATTCCATACTGAGGCTCCATCAAGAACGAGCCATCTGGTTTAATGATACAACTACCACCTATTAAAATCCATTGATCACTAGCTCTTTTCAAATGATCTGGTAAGGCTAAACCATCTGGTGTTTGATCGACATGCATCATTTGGCCAACAGAAACAACATAACATCTTCCTTCAAAGGCATATTGACGAGAGGCAATCTGATGCATCTCTTTGACATAAGGCCATAGTGCGATATGAATATCTTCGCTTTCTTCATGCATCGCTTGTCGAGTCAGCGGCATCCAATGCTCCCAACAAATCAAAGCTCCGATGCGACCGAATTCTGTGTCAACAGCCTTCAGTCCATATCCATCACCCGTCCCATGTACTAACTTTTCTGTATAAGTTGGCATGAGTTTACGATGATGATTAGCTAAGACACCTTCTTTGCTAATTGTAAAAACTGTGTTGTACAAACTACCATTGCCTGGTCCTGTAGAGATCTTTTCGTTCGCACCAATGATAATACAGATGCTGAGTTCTTTGGCTGTATCTAAGATAATTTGAAATGACTTGTCTTGGATATCTACACCATTATTATACATAGTTGCCCATACATCTTTCACAGGCTTGTGATCCCAGTATCCTGCTCCCGGTGAATAGTCTAGCCAAGCGGGATAACCGCAAAGCCAACATTCGCCAAAGACGATTAGGTCTGCTTGATTTGATTTTGCTTCTTGAGCTAATGTTTTAAATTTTTTAAGAGACGCTTGTAAATCATTATAGACTGGACTATTCTGTATGATCGCAATTTTCATAAGTATTTTTAAAATTGAATTTCCTTAGATTGTATTATAACAATATAGTTAAAAGCTTGATATTCGATTTAAACTTATGACCATGTTGTTATGCCAAAAAGACAAGTTCCAATTACCATTAGATTTAATCTATTTAAATGGTGCATACATGTCTCCAAATTTAACAACAGTTGAAGCTGCTGGAGTCCAAGGAGTCAGACAAAAATCAATACCGAGTACGATTCCATCAACACAATTCTTTGAACCTGTCAAACGAGCAAAAAAGTCATTTGCTCAACTCATTTCTGCTGATGATTTTAATCGTATTTCGATCATTCCTTCAGTGTCCTACGGAATGGCTATTGCTGCGAAAAATTCCAAGTTAGAATCTGGGGATGAAGTATTGATGATCGAAGAACAGTTTCCTAGTAACTATTACTGCTGGGATTTTGAAACAAAAAAAGTTGGGGCATCAATAAAAATTGTTTCTGCTCCTGACAGTGAAAGTAGAGGCGAAGATTGGAATGCAAGAATACTTGAAGCCATCACTCCAAAAACAAAAGTCGTCACTTTGCCGATTGTTCATTGGTCAGATGGTACGCTGTTTAATATCAGACAGTTAAGTCAGAAAGCACATGATTGCGGTGCGCTAATGATCATTGATGGGACACAATCTATTGGCGCAATGCCATTTAGCCTAAGCGATATCAAAATTGACGCATTGATCTGTGCCGCATACAAATGGCTTCTCGGTCCCTATTCAATTGGTTGCGCGTATTTTGGTGGAGCATTTGATGTTGGAGATCCGATAGAGTTTAGTTGGATGAATCGCTTGAACAGTGAGGACTTTACCGGATTGGTTAATTATCAATCTGAATATAAAGAACTCGCTCATAG
>Ga0209828_1002024_pt1 | contig 17539 bp, 16 predicted proteins | sample MaitaG_FD_187429 | JGI IMG/M metagenome (GOLD analysis project Ga0209828, IMG submission 187429) | Marine algal microbial communities from Maine, USA - Maine_Asex2 metaG (SPAdes) (version 2) | ecosystem: Host-associated > Algae > Red algae > Unclassified | place: Maine, USA | collected 2015-01-05 | reverse complement strand
GGCCAACCCTGCCGGGTTCACGCCGCCGGCATTGGCCACGACCTTGACGCCGCGCGCCGCAATCTCTTCGAGGTGCGGTCCCACATGGAGGGATAAAAAGTAAAACCCGTAGCCGAGAGACGGGTCAGCCGCCTGCATCCGGCCAAAAATGCCCATTGATCCTTCGGCCAAATAGTCAAACACCAAGTAATCAAGATTTCCGCCTGAAAGGAGCTGCGGGACGGAAAGAGCAGTATCCGCAAGCGACGCCGTTGCGCCGCCGATACGCACAACCTTATCATCGCCTTTATCTGTGGCATCGCTATTAATCGCAGCCATCAACATCTCCCCAGTTTATTCTGAGAGCGTATCGGAGCGCCTTGCAACAGACTGTAACCAAAGTTACAATTGAAAGATGAAGACCGAAATACAGACCCTAGCCTATGATGTCCTGCGAGAAACGGAATGGTTGAAGACCTATTCCTCAGACTTGGCCGAAAGCCTGATCGCCGAGGGTCGGTTAGTTCACTTGAAGACAGGCGAGTGGGCGCAGGCTGAGGGCGATGACCGCTATGGTCTTTTCATAATCGTCGATGGACTCTTGAAAACCTATTACGCTCCGATTGGCGACCGCGTGATAATGGTTGGCTTTTCAAAACCCGGATCTGTGCTTGGGCATGCGACGCGCTATAGCGGCGGGCCTAGGCTGGTCACAGCCGTCTGCGCAGAGCCAAGCATTATGCTCGAGATTTCTGAAAGCGGCCTGGACCGCGTGGCGACCGGGTCACCGGAGATATGGCGCGCGATTGCCGGCTTTACCTATGATAATATGCGTAGCGCTTTACGGCTTGCTGCTGAGGTTATCTCGCTTCGTCCCCGCGAGCGTCTCGCAGCGCGCCTGTTGGCACTCACCCCAGAGGATGACGCTGTTGAAACGCCCGTCATTCGCGTCCGCCAGGAACTCTTGGGCGAAATGATTGGAGTCACCCGTAAGACAGTTAATCAACACCTTTCATCATTCCAGAAAGACGGATTAATACGCGTCGGGTATGGCAAGATTGAGCTTTGCAATTTGAAGGGACTACGGCTCATAGCGAGGGGTTAAAGACCGCACCACCGCGCCCCTCAATAAAATAGAAGCGACAGGTTTGTGAGGTTTTAGCACGTATGCGAATGCCCCCTAAGCCCCGATAGTGTCGGAAACTCCAAAATTGAGGAATTAAACCGTAAGAGGCTCATAGGTGGCTGGACCAATGATGACCACTGAACCCAACATAATAATTCCTATTCAAAAATGATATCGGCTTTGGTTTTTGCTTCAACCTCTTCGCGTGCAACGCCTGAAGCCAGTTCGACAACGCGAAACCGTCTTTGGCCTTCGACACGGCTAAATACACCGAGGTCAGTTACGACCATGTCGATGCAGGCTTTACCGGTAAGAGGCAACGTGCAGTCTTTGAGAAACTTACTCTCGCCGCGTTTGTTTGTGTGATCGAATAGCGCGATACAGCGCTTCACGCCTGCGACGAGGTCCATCGCCCCGCCCATGCCCTTAACCACTTTGCCCGGGATCATCCAGTTGGCAAGATCGCCATTTTCGGCAACTTCCATCGCGCCCAAGATTGACAAATCAACATGGCCGCCGCGGATCATTGCAAAGCTTGTGGCGCTGTCAAAGAAACTAGATTTAGGCAGCGTCGTTATCGTCTGTTTGCCCGCATTAATAAGGTCAGCATCTTCTTCGCCCTCATAAGGGAAAGGTCCCATGCCGAGCATGCCGTTCTCACTCTGAAGGGTCACATCCATGCCGTCTGGAATGTGATTGGCGACGAGTGTGGGAATACCAATGCCCAAGTTGACATAGAATCCGTCTTCGAGTTCTTGCGCAGCCCTCGCGGCCATTTCATCACGTGTCCAAGCCATTATGCGCTCCTCTCGCGGGTTGTCAGTTGTTCAATTCTCTTTTCGCATTTCGCCTCAACAATACGTTGTACAAAAATACCGGGCGTGTGGATGAAGTTTGGATCAAGCGTTCCGACGGGTACAAGCTCATCAACTTCCACAACCGTTACTTTGCCCCCCATCGCCATCATCGGAGAGAAGTTACGCGCGGTGGCCTTAAAGATAAGATTGCCTTCAGCATCGCCTTTCCACGCTTTGATCATGGACAGATCTGCCTTGAGACCGGTTTCCATAATGTAAGTCTCGCCGTCGAACTCTTTATGTTCCTTGCCTTCGGCAATAAGCGTCCCGACACCTGTCTTCGTATAGAAACCGGGGATGCCAGCTCCGCCTGCACGGATACGTTCGGCCAATGTGCCTTGTGGATTGAATTCCAGCTCAAGCTCGCCGCCGAGATATTGGCGCTCAAACTCTCTATTCTCGCCGACATAGGAGCTGATCATTTTACTAATCTGGCGCGTCTCCAGTAGCTGCCCCAGACCAAAACCGTCCACGCCCGCATTATTAGAAATAACGGTCAGGTTTTTGGTCTTTGAGTCTCTAAGAGCCGCAATCAGGTTCTCGGCAATCCCGCAAAGACCAAATCCGCCGCTCATCACGGTCATGCCGTCATGACAAAGACCCTCAAGCGCGGCACGGGCCGTTTTATAAACTTTACTCATATCTACTTTCCGTATTGTGCAAGGTTAGATGCAACATTGTCTATATCTTAAAATTTGTCTTTCAAAAGCGAAGCTAGGCGATTGAGACCGTTTTCACGTTGCAAAAAGCACGAATGCCTTCGGCTGCGAGTTCTCGGCCATAGCCCGAACGCTTAATTCCTCCAAATGGTAACTTAGGATCTGAAGATGTCATGGCATTGACAAAAGTGGCCCCGGCTTCGAGGTCACGAATGGCTAAGGCTTGCTCATCTTCATCCTGTGTCCAAATAGCGGAACCCAATCCAAACGGGCTGTCATTGGCGAGCGTAATAGCTTCCTCGATTGTGTCAACTTTATAGAGCGCGGCTACAGGGCCGAAAATTTCTTCGTAGTAGGCGTTGGAGTCTTTGCTGATATTTTCCAGAATGCCCGGCGTGAAGAAATATCCGGGGCCATTGAGTGGCTCCCCGCCCATAATTAAAGTTGCGCCGTCTTTGACCGCGCTTCGAACTTGGCCGGCTATCTCTTCGCGCGCCACTTGGTTCACGAGCGGGCCAATATCTGTGTCATCCTTCATAGGGTCGCCAATCGTAAGCGCTTCAAAATGCGCGATGAGTTTTGCCCGAAAATCTTCATAAATATCAGCGTGAATAATGAACCGCTTCGCCGCAATACAGCTCTGACCGTTGTTTTGAGTGCGCGCTGTTGTCCCAACTTTTACGGCCTTTTCAATATCTGCGCTTGGCATGACAATAAACGCATCAGAGCCGCCGAGTTCCAGCACGGTGGGTTTTATCTCTTGTCCGCAAATAGAGGCGACAGACGCCCCCGCAGGTTCTGACCCGGTCAGGGTCGCAGCCCGGACGCGGGCATCGCGCAGGACACGCTCAACTTTAGATCCGCTAATCAAAAGCGACTGAAACGCGCCGTCCGGGAACCCGGCCCGCTTGAAAATGTCTTCAATATAATGCGCGCATTGCGGGACGTTGGACGCATGCTTGAGCAATCCCGTATTCCCCGCCATCAGAGCCGGAGCGGCAAAGCGCACGACTTGCCAGACCGGGTAGTTCCACGGCATGACCGCCAGAACAGGTCCTATGGGTTGATAGGCGCGGTAAGATTTGGAGGCTTTCGTTTCGACGATTTCGTCGGCCATATGCTCTGCGGCTGTATCCGCATAATAGTCTGCGCCCAGAGCGGATTTTTTGACTTCGGCTATGGCGGATTTCAACGTCTTGCCCATTTCAAACGTCATGATTTTGCCGAGCGCTTCAGCCTCATCGCGCATAATTTTCGCGGCCTTACGCATGTGCTTGGCCCGCTTTTCAAAAGACCAAGTACGAAGCTCTTGATAAGCGACGACAGATTTCGCAATCGCAACATCGACTTCAGCATCGGTATGCGCGTCAAATGTTTTGACAACTTTTCCAGTGGCAGGATTTTCACTTTGAATAGGCATATTATATCCAGTCTTACTCTTTAGCCGTCACGGTATTTATCAGGCCCGCCGCGTCAACGGGCAATTCGTCGCCACGCCAACATACAATGTGGTCCGGGCGTATGAGAACGAGGTCACGTTCATATAGGCCCCGCGCAAATGTGTCCTCAATATTGACTATATAAAGGGAAACTTTGGCGGCCCGCGCCGCCGCCGCAAGAGCAGACGTATCAGCGCCGGTAAAGTTCAACAATGTGAACCCTTTCCCGAAGTGGTCAAAAATCGGCGTGCCATCTGCAAGGTAAACATTCGGCGGACGTCCCCCCGGACATGTCGTGGGTGTGTAAGCCGTCCAATCGCCCGGGGGGGACTCGCCCGGCTCATTAAATATAACGTGGGATTTGGTATATCTGTGGCCAAGCTCAACGCCTAACGCTTCATTCTCGAGATTGCCCAGGCCTTGGATATACTCGCCGTAATGCCGCCTTGAGGCCTCGTTTCTGTATATCTGAGGCGTAGCAGCTTGTACGATTTTCAGACGCTGGGCCATGTGCGCTTGCGACGCCTCCAAGGCCAGTTGCCCCGCGCTGTGCCGCTCAATCCCGTAAGCCCGCAAGAGTGACGGCCCGCCCCAGCCTTGAACATTCGCAGCCAATGTCCAGCCAAGTCCAGCCGCATCGCCAATGCCCGTATTCATGCCGTAGCCGCCGCTAGGATAGACTTCGTGCGCGCTATCCCCAGCAAGCCAGACGCGATCTAGCCCGTAGTTCTGCGCGAGGGCGAGCCGAGGGCGCCAGTCACTGTGAATTAAAATTTCACAGTCAAAACTTTGCCCCATAAAGTCAAAGAGAATGTCATGTGCATCGCCCTTCAAATCATCCCCTGCCCGCATAGCTTTATGCAGCGTCCAAATATTATCAGCATTCTGGGAAATGATTGTCGTGCCGTCCGGTAGCTGTGTGTGCCAAGCGTTACCTAAAAGAGCTTTCGCCTTCGGGTCGTCCGTTTTGAAATGGAGTATCCGGACACGGCCATCATAAGGTTTTTCGCCGCGCAAGAACCCTTTGCCTATCATGGCCGCACTTTTGGCAATTCCGCCGCTGGCCACAGCCAAGTCGCCTGCGTTCATTTCGTCCATCTCGATACCCAGCCCGCGGCGCACCCGGCTTCCCGCCCCGTCGCAGCCCGCGAGATAGTCGCTGCGGATTGTCTGTGTCTCGCCTGTAAGGCTGTTCGCGATGTAGGACGTCACGCCCGCCTCGCTTTGTTCAAAACTCAAAAGCTTCCACCCAAAGCGGACATCTATGCCTGCCGCATCACGCTCTAATATCAATTTTAAAACGGGTTCCAGAACCGCTTGTGAGATCCGCATAGCGGGCTCGAGCGGATAGGATCCATCGTTGACGTGTTTGGCCTCTACGCGGGCCTCAGCGACCGTTGGATAATCAAAATTCGCGAGCGCAGGTTCGCCCGGCTTCGTCGTCCACACAACCGACATCGGTATATCTTCGGCAACCGCGTGAGCGCGGACTTCATCCGCAATCCCAAGCCGCCGATAAATCTCCATGCTCCGGCAATTCGTGACATCCATCTTTGGGTAGGAGGTCGTCTCTTGGTCCCGTTCGATTAAGATCGCTTCAACGCCATGAAAATTCAGCTCCAGCGCAAGGGTCAACCCGACAGGGCCGCCGCCGACGATTAGAACAGGTGTTGTTTCATCAAACGCTTTCACACCTGCTTATAAAATCGGCTGACATATGCGCAATGTATTTGTGCTATACAAAAACGTGACTAGAAATCCTTGAGGCGTGGTTTAGAACACACGCACACACTTAACAGGAGACCCTCATGATCGGATATACAACACTCGGCGTCAAAGATATGGACCGCGCGAAATCATTTTACTCAGAACTGTTTGCAGATCAGGGCGCAAAAGTCCTTGTCGACATGGGCCGGATTGCCATGATCGGCAAAGACATGAAAACGCCCATGGTCGCCGTTTGTGTGCCGTACAACGAAGAAGCCCCTAATCCTGGCAATGGCAACATGCTTGCTTTCCCAGCGGGCTCTAAAGAAGGTGCAGACAAGATGTACGCGAAAGCGATAGAGCTTGGCGCGACGTGTGACGGCCCTCCAGGACAACGTGTCCCGGATATGTTTTACGGCGGCTACGTCAAAGACCTAGATGGCAACAAATTGGCTTTCTTCGACTTTTCATAAGCCCATTCGCTACTTCTTAAACTCATAGCCATTTTCACGGGCTTGTTTACGCACGGCGGAGACCATGACGTTATCCAGCGTTTTGGTGTCCGCCATTTCTTTACGCTTCTCCGAGACAAAGGCAGTGCGTTTTTCTTCGAGTGATTTAATCTCGGCTTGAATGGCTTTACGCTCCTGCGTTTTCTTTTCGACAAATGCCATGCGCGCATCCTTGTCCATGCCCTTCATTTCTTCAGGCAGTGCCTTATCATCAAGCTCTAGTATCGCCTCTTCGTCGGCTTCATAAGCGTCGACGATGTCCCAGCTTTCATTCTTGTACTGCGCAGAGGCTTTGGACTTTGAGCGTTTTAAGAGCGATCCGACGCTCATAGACGCCGCATTACTGTCCTGCGTTTCTTGGCGCATTTTCCTCGCCTCGCCTTCCGCTCCGTAACCAATATAAGTTTTGTTGAGCTTCTTGTTCAGGTCAAGAAGTTGGTCGTCATAGGGTGATGCCACATGGACGGTTTCTTCGTCTTGGTTAATGACCATATAGATACCGCCGCCGCATTCCGCGCCCGCTTTCCATTTGCCTTTAATGCCCTGTTCTTCGCTGCCGCAGTGAATTGTATCAATCATGATGCCGCCTTTTTGAGCTCGCGCACAGGCGCTCTGATAGTTGATAGGACCTTGCGTGAACGGCTCATTCCCCGCGACAATGATGAGCTTCATATCGTCTGCGTCATCGCTCCATTTTAGCTCATCAATCGCAGTCTTAATGACCATGCCCGCATATTCCTCGCCCCCATCTGTCGAGAGCGCGAAGAGCTTTTCTGACACCGCATCCAAATCACTGGAGAGCGGAAGGACTTGGCGAATGTAACCTTTGGATACAGACAGATTACTGTTCCCATATTCATATAATGCGAGTTCAATCTCTGGCGCTTGGCCGTTCTTCTCACCTTCGGAGAGTTCATTGACTAAAGTCCAAAGCTGAGACTTCGCCTGTGAAATAAGTCCGTCCATGGAATTAGAGGTATCGAGTAAAAGCGCGACCTGAATCTTCTCCGGCGCCGCCTCCCCCGGTTTCGCGAATGCTGGAGACACCATCATGGCGCAAGCGGCAGTGGTCAGAAAGAGAGTGGAAAGTTTCATAGGTCGTCCTCCGTAGATATATGTTATAGCATAGCATTAAGTATGTGAGACTTACCTGTAGATGGCATTTGTGTTAAATCTAGGACAGAAATGCGGCGGAGTGGTGTTCAAAAAAACCACCTATCTCCTAGGGGCGAGGTCGGCCCGAGAATTGTGGTTTGTGGTTTGTGGTTTGCTTTCAAACAATTGGACGAGGAATAGCCAAGTGAGGGAAAATAAATTCCGGACTCACCGCTCGTGGCAACTATGTTTCTTTGGGCTGTCGCCGAATGATATTCCCTCACCCCGCATGCTCGCTTCGCGAGCGCCAGCCTCTCCCTAAGGAGAGGAGTTACCGCTCATAATTCAATATCGGGGCGAGCCACCGCTCGACATCGGCCAAGCCCATGTCTTTACGTCTTGCGTAATCCTCGACCTGATCTTTTTCAATCTTACCGACGCCGAAATAGACGCTGTCCGGGTGACTGAAATAAAGACCCGAGACAGAACTCGCCGGATGCATAGCAAAGCTCTGCGTGAGCGTTATGGCTGTTTCTTTGGTCGCGTCTAGGATTCTAAAGAGTGTGGCTTTTTCTGTGTGATCGGGCTGGGCGGGGTAGCCGGGCGCGGGGCGGATGCCGGCATATTTCTCGGCGATGAGTTCATCACCTTTGGCTGTTTCATCCGGCGCATACCCCCAGAACTCCATACGCACGCGTTTATGCATGTGTTCCGCGAAGGCTTCCGCGAGGCGGTCACACAAGGACTGGAACAGGATGCCGCTATAGTCATCGCCTGCCTCTTTATAGGCTTCGCCGCGGCCCTCTTCACCGAGGCCAGCTGTTACGGCAAAGCCGCCAATGTAATCACCGGATGGCGCCATGAAATCCGAAATATTGTAGTTCGGTTTGCCGTTGCTGCTTTTCTTGATTTGCTGACGAAGGCCATGGAAGCTGGCAAGTTCTTCGGTGCGGGTCTCGTCAGTGAAGACACGCACATCATCGCCGTTTTTCTCGGCCGGCCAAAAGCCGATAACGCCCCTCGCCTCGACCCATTTTTCTGCAATTATCTGGTCGAGCATAGCTTGCGCGTCTTTGAACAAGTCCCGCGCGGCTTCGCCATAGGCTTCGTTCTCTAAGATAGCCGGGTAACGACCTTTAAGCTCCCATGTGGCAAAGAACGGCGTCCAATCGATGAAGTCCCGCAGCTTTGCAAGGTCATATTCAACGAATGTTTTCGTCCCGATGAATGTCGGTTTAGGGGGCGTGTAATTATCCCAATCCGCTTTCCATGGATTGTCTTGAGATTCTTTAAATGTAAGCCGAGCCTTTTTGTTCTGACCGGCAAAATGAGCAGCCCGCGCTTTGACATAATCCTCGCGGATTTCAGTTTCGTAGTCATCGCTACCATCGCCGAGTAATTTAGCCACGACGCCAACTGCGCGGGACGCATCGGTCACATAAACTGTTGGGCCGTCTTTATAGGCGGGTTCGACTTTCACCGCCGTGTGTGTTTTGGATGTGGTCGCGCCGCCAATCAATAGCGGCATAGTCATGCCTAGGCGCTGCATTTCACTGCCAACATAAACCATTTCATCGAGGGACGGCGTGATAAGACCGGATAGCCCCACCATGTCAACATTGTGTTCTTTGGCTTCTTTTAGGATTGTTTCACACGGCACCATAACGCCGAGATCGACAACATCATAACCATTACACTGCAACACCACGCCAACAATATTTTTACCGATATCATGCACGTCGCCTTTGACCGTGGCCATCAGGATTTTGCCGTTTGATTTACCGACTGTCCCGAGGCGTACTTTTTCTTCTTCCATGAACGGCATCAAATGCGCCACGGCGGCCTTCATCACGCGAGCGGATTTCACCACTTGCGGAAGGAACATTTTACCGGAACCGAACAAATCGCCAACCACATTCATGCCGTCCATGAGCGGGCCTTCAATGACATGGAGCGGACGCTCGGACGCTTGGCGGGCCTCTTCGGTATCTTCAACAATATGAGTCGTAATGCCGTGGACAAGCGCATGCTCGAGACGTTTGCCGACCGAGTTTTCCCGCCACTTCGTATCGACAATGCGCTTCTTGGATTTGCCGCCTTTATATTTATCAGCCACATCGAGTAGTCTGTCCGTCGCGTCCGGGCGGCGGTTTAGGATAACATCTTCAACGCGCTCGCGCAGTTCTTTCGGAATGTCATCATAAATCGTCAGCTGGCCTGCATTGACAATCGCCATATCGAGGCCCGCCGGGATAGCGTGATAAAGAAACACCGAATGCATAGCTTCGCGTACCGGGTTATTCCCCCGGAACGCAAATGACACGTTCGACAAGCCGCCGGAAATACGTGCATGGGGCAGTTCGGCTCTGATACGTTTACAGGCTTCAAAGAATTCTACGGCGTAATCATTATGCTCTTCAATGCCCGTCGCGACCGCAAAAATATTTGGATCAAAAATAATGTCTTCGGGCGGGAAATTGACCTCCTCGGTCAAAAGTTTGTAGGCCCGCGCGCAGATCCGAAACTTATCGTCTGCTGTCTCCGCTTGCCCGTCTTCGTCGAACGCCATGACGACTGTCGCCGCGCCGAGATCACGGACTTTTTTGGCATGGGCGAGAAACTCTTCTTCGCCCTCTTTCATAGAAATCGAGTTCACAACGGCCTTACCCTGCACACATTTCAGGCCCGCTTCGATAATGTGCCATTTGGAACTATCAATCATTATGGGGACGCGGGAAATGTCCGGCTCGCCAGCGATCAATTTCAAGTAACGCACCATTGCGGCTTCGCCGTCAATCAGGCCGTCATCCATGTTGATGTCAATGATCTGCGCGCCGTTCTCGACCTGCTCCCGCGCAATATCGAGCGCAGCGTTATAATCGTTATCGACGATAAGTTTCTTAAATTTTAGGGAGCCCGATACATTCGTCCGCTCACCCACATTGATGAAATTTGCTACATTTGTCATGATTTATACTGCTATCTGAAAGGGTTCGAGGCCGGACAGGCGTAAGGTCTGTTTGACGGCTGGCGGAACACGGACGGGCTTGCCCGCAACGCCGTTGGCGATAGCTTCGATGTGATCCGGTGTCGTGCCGCAGCACCCGCCGAGAATATTTACAAGTTTACTATCAGCCCACGGCACAACTTGAGAGGCCATATCTTCAGGCGTCTCGTCGTATTCACCAAAGGCATTTGGCAGACCTGCATTGGGGAATGCGATGACGTGCGTATCTGCAACTTTTGAAATCGACGCAATGTGTGGGCGCATTTCATCCGCGCCGAGCGCGCAGTTCAGACCGATCGCGAAAGGCTTGGCATGCGCAATAGAGAGCCAAAAGGCTTCGGCCGTTTGTCCCGATAATGTCCGGCCAGAGCGATCTGTAATCGTCCCGGAAATGAGAAGCGGCTTTTCATAGCCCACTTCGTCAAACACAGCTTTACAAGCGGATATGGCAGCTTTGCAGTTTAGCGTATCGAACACTGTCTCAATTAAAATCGCATCGACCAAATCGATAATGGCCCTTATCTGGCCCATGTAAGATTCTTTGACTTCATCAAATGACACATCACGAAACCCCGGGTCTTCGACCTTTGGGGAAATCGATAATGTTTTATTCATAGGGCCAATGGACCCAAGTACGGCGCGCGGCTTGTCCGGTGTTTTTGCCGTCCACTCATCCGCGCACTCTCTCGCAATTAGCGCAGAGGCACGCGCAATCTCAGACGCTAAATCTGACATGTCGTAATCCGCTTGGCTGATAGTCGTGGCGTTAAAGCTGTTGGTTTCAATCAAATCCGCGCCGGCTTTAAGGAAGGCGTGATGGACTGTTTTGACGGCGTCCGGCTTGGTCAGCACGAGCAAATCATTATTGCCTTTTAGCGGCGACGGCCAATCGGCAAAGCGCTCACCGCGAAAATCATTTTCTTCCAGCTTTTGCTTTTGCAGCATCGTGCCCATCGCGCCGTCCAGCATGAGAACGCGGGTCTTGATAGCCTTTTCTATTTCAGTCCAGACGGGTGTATTTTTAATAGCCATTATACTCTCTCACTCTTGCGCGAATGTAGCCCCAGCACGCGGCTCACGGCATAGGCCAGCTCCGCGCGGTTTAGGGTATAAAGATGGAAATGCCGAACGCCTTTATCAAAAAGCTCAGCGGTTAATTCGGATGCCAATGACGCCGTAAGGAGCTGGCGTGTTTCCGCGTCTTTGTCCAGGCCTTCAAACAAGTTTGCATACCACCCCGGGACTTCAACACCGCACATGCCTGCCATTTTTTTGAGGCCCTTAAAGTTGGGCTGCAACATGAGGCCTGGGACAATCGGAATATCAATGCCTGCATCTAAAACCCGGTCTTGAAAATGCAAGAATGTATCCGGCGAAAAGAAGAACTGCGTTATGGCGCGGCTGGCGCCAGCGTCGACTTTCTTTTTAAGATTATCAATTTCGACGCTCCAATTTGTGCTCTCGGGATGAAGTTCCGGATAGGCGCTGACCGAGACTTCAAAATCATGGTAGCTTTTTAGACCCGCGACGAGGTCGGAGCTGTAAGCAAATCCGCCTTCCGTCGGCGTGTATTTATCATCAATCCCTGTCGGCGGATCGCCGCGTAAGGCCACGATATGCTTGACGCCATTATTCCAATAATCATCAGCAATCTCTTTAATCTCGTCTTGGCGGGATCCGACGCACGTCAAATGCGCGGCGGGCTTTAGGCTTGTTTCTTTGACCATGCGGGTAACAGTTCTGTGCGTGCGCTCACGGGTTGAGCCCCCTGCTCCGTAAGTCACAGACACAAAATCAGGATTTAGGGCCTCTAATTTTTGAATGGAGTCCCATAATGTTTCCTCCATTTTCTCGTTCTTAGGCGGGAAAAATTCAAAACTGACATGGACGTCATCATATTTGGATCCGGCCGCGCGGGCGACGGGTCCGAGATTACGGTCTTTAAAACGAGGCGATTTTACTGAAGCCATGAGGCCCTCCGGTTTGTTGTGCTTAGCCGTTCGCCAAGCCAGAGTTTAATGTCAGGACGCGCGGGGTCGCCGCTGTCCAAATTAAGAGTTTTTGATAACGCGATATCGCCGTCTTCCATCCAGCCCGCAATATCGCTGTCTTTAAACCCAAGCCGCCTGTGAGAATATTTAACGCGAAATTCCTCGCGGGTGTGACTATCAAAATCGACAATCAATAGCCGCCCGCCTGGGGCTAAGAGACGTGAGGCCTCCGCGATAGCTTCGCGGGGTTCATCGAGAAAATGCAAGACTTGGTGCAAGGACACGAGATCAGCCACGCCAGTTTCAAGCGGCGTCGCGTGGAGGTCACCTTGGCGCACAGAAATATGCTTGAGCTCTGGTTTGGCCAAATTGTGCCGGGCGACTTTCAACATTTCGTGGGAGCTATCAATCCCGGAGCCGCGCTTAATACGGCCTGAAAAAACTTCTAATATCCGCGCTGTGCCCGTGCCGAGATCGGCCATAAACTCGAACGGCCCCTCGCCTACCACTGAGAGCATTTTAGTCTCAATATCAGTGCGCGGTAGATATTCATCCCCGAGCTGTCCTTTATCATTGGCCACATCCGCAAAAAACGCTTGCGCGACCTTGGCGCGTTCCGCCCGTACATCATCCAAGCGGCGGCGGTCAGCAAGTAAGACAGGGTCATTTTCAGGCAACGCCGTCAGCGTTGTCCCGACAAGCGCTGTTATCGCTTCATTGCCGCGGCGTATGCGGGAGAAGACCCAACTGCCCTCCTTCAGGCGCTCAATGATACCTGCGGCCTCAAGCGAGCTTATATATTGTGTGACACGGGGCTGTGAGAGCCCAAGTATCTGTACAAGCTCACTGACAGTGAGTTCCCCGCGCGACAATAACGCCAGAATGCGCAAACGCTCAGGATGACCCAAGGTCTTCAATGCTGTGGAGATTCTTTCCATAATGTCTAATAACAGGTATTAGCACTGTGTATATAAAGAAATTCTTATATGTTTATTTTTATACAGTTACTCGAGTTGAAGCACTTTTGGCTTAGCGGTGAACTTAGACGTTTAAACTTAAAATAATTACCGTTCAAATTTCACGAATTTCAACTTTTTAGGCATGTCGGCGTCGTCACCCAAGCGGCGTTTTTTGTCTTCGATATAATCTGCAAAATTACCTTCAAACCATTCGACGTGGCTATCGCCCTCATAAGCCAAAATATGTGTGGCAACCCGGTCGAGGAAGAAGCGGTCATGGGAAATGACCACGGCGCAGCCCGGAAATTTCTCGAGCGCGACTTCAAGTGACGACAGTGTTTCGCGGTCCAAATCATTGGTCGGCTCATCGAGTAGAAGCAAGTTAGCGGGCTTAGTTAGCATCTTGGCGAGGTTCACGCGGTTGCGTTCACCGCCTGATAGCTGTCCAACATTTTTCTGCTGATCTGTCCCTTTGAAATTAAACGCGCCAAGATAGGCCCGCGACGGAACTTCGCGTTTACCCATGACGAGAATATCAAGTTTGTCAGAGACCGCTTCCCAGACATTAAGGCTGTTGTCGAGCGCGTCGCGGTTTTGATCAACATAACCAAGTTCAACCGTTTCGCCGACTTTGAACGTGCCCTCATCCGGCTGCTCTTGGCCGGTTATCATTTTGAACAGCGTGGTTTTACCCGCGCCGTTAGGGCCGATAACACCGACAATACCACCGCGCGGCAAGCGGAAAGACAGGTCTTTAATTAAGAGCTTATCGCCGAAACCTTTACTCACATTATTGCATTCAACCACAATATTACCGAGCCGCTGACCCATAGGGATACGAATATCGGCATGAGAGACGACTTCGTTTTCAGCTTCGTTTTGTAGGTTTTCATAAGCGCTAATCCGCGCTTTGGATTTTGTTTGGCGGGCTTTGGGGTTAGAGCGGATCCACTCCAATTCGCGCTTCATCGCCTTGGTTTTACTGTCGGCTTCACGGCCCTCTTGGTCCATGCGTTTGGCTTTGGAGGCAAGCCAGGAGGAGTAATTACCTTCGTGCGGATAAGATTTCCCGCGGTCAATTTCGAGCGTCCAATTCGTGATATTGTCGAGGAAATAGCGATCATGGGTAATCAGAATAATCGCGCCTTTATACTGAACTAAGTAATTCTCAAGCCAGTTCACCGTCTCCGCGTCCAAATGGTTGGTCGGCTCATCCATGAGCATCAAATCGGGTTTGGACAAAAGTAATTGACAAAGCGCCACGCGGCGAGCTTCACCCCCGGAGAGTGTATCTACCGGATTGTCCTTAGGCGGACAACGGAGCGCCTGCATGGCCATTTCGATTTTGCTATCTACATCCCACGCATCGCGCGCATCAACTTGCTCTTGGAGCACAGTCATCTCTTCCATGAGCTCGTCAGTATATTCCTCGGCCATTTTTAGCGCGACGGCGTTATAGGCATCGAAAATCTGCTTATCTTCGCAGCCCTCAATGACATTGCCCCACACATCCTTGGACTTATCAAGGCGCGGCTCTTGCGGGAGGTAGCCAACCTTGACGCCCTCAGCCGCCCAATGCTCGCCGACGACTTCGGTATCGACGCCTGCCATAATTTTCATGAGCGTGGACTTACCCGCGCCGTTCACCCCGATCAGGCCAATTTTGGCATCGGGGTAAAATGAAAGGTGAACATTGTCGAGAATGGTTTTATTGCCAAACTTTTTGGTCAGGCCTTGCATATGGTAACAGAATTGACGAGCCATTTGGCGCTCCGAAATTTAAGGGTAATCTAGGAGCGCGATATGGAACGTCAGCGGCGGAATTGCAAGGGTTAGTCTAGTTTAGATGACCTCTGAAATCAAAAACTCGTCGCCCTCAAGGTCTATGGGTTTCAACGTCAACAGTAGGAAAGTGTGGGGAATATAAATCATCAGGGTCAGGGCTAAGTACATCAGCACCTCAACCATACTGCGTGAAACTGTCTGAGTTCCTTCCAATGCACTGAAATTAAAAATACCTGATAGCGTGAAGTCTTCTATTCCGCCGCGCGTTTTACGGCGAGTTCTTCTGCAAATGTTTTGAACGGACGCGGGCTGAACGCCATGTCGATAGGCACATCAAAATATTCGGCGAGTTTGAATGCCAGCTCCAGCGACGCATTGTAGTCACCGCGCTCCAGATAACCGATGGTTTGGAAGTTCACGTCCGCAGCGTCAGCCAAATCTTTACGTGAGAGGCCTCTTTCTGTGCGCAACATTTTTATACGGTTATATATTATAATGCCCCATATCTACAACATTTGAGGATATGTCGACAACATTACCGAAAAATCGGATTCACCTATTTTTTACAATGCGTTAGAAAGGTGGTGGGCTTAGAGACCCACAATCGGGGACAATATTTTACCCAAGCGTGAGTGCATTTTTACAGGCCCCTGGGTCATAACAAGGCAAACACAATCCTGATCATTACTCGCCGTCAGGGCATGCTGCGTGCCCTCATTTTCTATATGAAGTGCGCCGACATCGTATAATTTACCACCGGACACATAACTGCCCTTAAGAACAAGCACCCATTCGTCACCGGAATGAGAATGATCCCAAATTGTGAAACCAGGTTTGACCTTAAGGAAGAAGAGACGGTCGCCCTCCCCATTAGGTTTGCCGATAACATCATGGGTCGAGATCCCTGGTAGGCGCGAGCGCCATTTAATATCTTTGAGAGACTCAGAAATACTTGAGCGCGGCTCATCATCCACATCCATCTGCGGAAGTTCAGCAATTACCTGAGCCAGATCATCAAAAAAATCAGCCCTGAGAGCCTCGCCCTCGGCGTCCTCTAATAACTGCCCCGCAACAGCTTCCTGAATTGCCACATCATTCGCCGCGATTGTGTTGGCGCGTTGAAACTCAGCCATAAGGCCATGTTTCGCTGGGCTTAAGCGGCCCGCCACGTAATCCGTTAGCATTGTGTCTAAAGTCATAATGTTATCTTTGTCTGTCATGATGGTCCCCCATCCTTAATTTTATTGCGAAGCGCGTTAATAGCACCGCGCACGCGGGTCTTAACCGTCCCGAGAGGTATGCCCGTTTGGTCAGCGATTTCCTGGTGGGTTTTATATTCCATGTAGGCCATTTGAAGGGCTTGTCTCTGTACATCAGAGAGAGATTTCATGGTCTCGCGCAGGGCCTCGGCCTCTTCCGTCACAATAAAATCCGCCTCAGCCGATAAAACCGTATCATCGGCTATAATTTTCATAAGTTCCGGGTCACGCACATCCATACGTCCGTGCTTACGCTTGTGATCAATCCAGACATTACGGGTCATCCGGTAAACCCATGTCGCAAAGGAGGCTTTTAACGGATCAAATTGCGACGCCCGCGTCCAGACCTTAATCATCACATCCTGCACGATATCTTCTGCTGTGCTACTGCCAACGCCCCGCGCCATGAGCCAACCTTTAAGTTTGGGGCCGTACACGCCAAATAACTCCGTTAAAGCGCGCGCATCTTGGCGCTCTGAGATAGCCGCCAACCATAAGGCATCACGTTTTGCCGCGCTCAGGCTGTTAGCTGAGGCGTTGTTTTGTCGGCCAGAATGTTTTTTCGGGGTATGTTTCATGCCCAGACAACGTATGAACGGGGGCATCGTTGCGTCAACAACCATTTCCTGCGCCAGTCCCATTACATTTCCTTATCCTGTTCAGAACTAAGTACGTGTGTGAGGCCTGTATGGATTGATTTCGGATTTTACTGATGTCGAGCTCTTTAAGCTATTACGGCGTATAAATCGTGTAAGTGACCTGCGCGCCTAGAGAGCCTGCTCCCATAGAAAAATACTTCGGCAAAGAATAACGTCCCGAAAAGGTAAAGATTAAATACGCTCTTTGGTCGTCAGGAACGTGACATCAGGATTTTTTTCTTGAGCGTAGCCAATATCCCAAGCGGATTTAGCGAGATAAACAGGCGCGCCGTCGAGGTCTTCCGCCATATGAGCCGTGTTTTTATCGACGAAACCTTCGAGCGTAGCTTCGTCCTTCGCCTCAACCCATCGGGCAAGCTGATAAGGCGCAGGCTCAAATATGACCTCAAGCCCGTACTCCGTTTTTATACGTTCGGCCATCACGTCGATTTGCAGCGAACCCACCGCGCCGACAATCATATCCGCGCCCATGGCAGGTTTAAACAGTTGCGTCACGCCTTCTTCG
>Ga0209828_1002022_pt1 | contig 17549 bp, 15 predicted proteins | sample MaitaG_FD_187429 | JGI IMG/M metagenome (GOLD analysis project Ga0209828, IMG submission 187429) | Marine algal microbial communities from Maine, USA - Maine_Asex2 metaG (SPAdes) (version 2) | ecosystem: Host-associated > Algae > Red algae > Unclassified | place: Maine, USA | collected 2015-01-05 | reverse complement strand
TTTTTGGCAATGAAAAAAATGAAAGGAATATAGATTGAAAGCAAAATTCTAATTACAAGTAATTACCTACTTGGGAACGCAAGAAAAATAAATTATCAGAATCAGGATTCTCAGATTTAAGGATTCACATGATTCAAAACCAGAAATTTTGTAGATTGAATTACTCGCGGGAAGCCCCGACCAATTAGTGGGTGTGGGAGCGGCTATGCGTGCTGCTATTAATTGGTCTAGATTTTTTTAATCCTCAGCATGGAAGCTTCGGTTCCTTCACTGAAAGCAACATTTAGTTGCTTCCATTTCTGATAAATCAGAAAATATTCAGTCATGTTTTTTTATCAATGAAAAAAATGAAAAGAATATAGATTGAAAACGTAATTCTAATTACAAGTAATTACCTACTTGGGAACACAAGAAAAATAATTTGCCAGAATCAGAATTCACAGAATTTTAGGAATAACATGATTCAAAAAATATCTGAACATGATTCATAAGATTGAGGTGATATCAAGATTATATAGAATACTTAAAAACAAAGATCTTTTTAAAAGATATGATTAACATGATTTAAAAACTGAAAATTATCAGATTGAATACCTCGCGGGAGAGCCCCGACCAATTAGTGGGTGTGGGAGTGGGAATGAGTGCTGCTATTAATTGGTCTAGCATTTTTTTAATCCTCAGCATGGAGGCTTCGGTTCCTTCACTGAAAGCAACATTTAGTTGCTTTCATTTCTGAAAATCAGAAAATATTCAGAGTCATGTTTTTTTGGCAATGAAAAAAATGAAAAGAATATAGATTGAAAACGTAATTGCTTAATAAGTAATCACCTATTTGGCAATGAAAAATGAACAGAGAATTTGTCAGAATCAGGATTCTCAGGATTTTAGGATTAACATGAAAAAAAATATCTGAACATGATTTATAAGATTGACGTGATATCAAGATTATAAAGAATACGAAATTGAATGACTAGGGCTAGCAACTGAGAATGCCAATCGAACAAATGACGCAGAAGTGAAATTATCACATAATCCTGCGCCAGAAATTGTAACATTGAATGCATCTACACTCAATAATAAAGTGAGTATCTATAAAATAGATGGAAGAGTCGTAAAACAATTTACAAACCAGGAGTATGAAATCATATGTAACTAAATGCAGGATTTTATATAATAAAAGTAGCAACGAATTTTAGGAATTGATTACAGTAGGAAAGGTAACTATATTGTAATAGGGAGAAAGGTGAAAAAAATCAAAAAATTCAAAAATATATTGAGTGCCGAAACTTGAGTCATATATTATTAAATAATTTTATAAATTTATCTTAATATGGATTTTTCATAAAACCCTATCCTTTTGTGCAAAGAGTATGAAAATTATCCGAGAAAAAGACCTGTCCAGATATGGATAGGTCTTTTTTATTAATGAAATGTCCCGTCCGAGTTATCCTATTTACACAATGTCCAATCCAGTAGATCAAAATAAATTATCAAATAGATCAACCCCCAGTAGGGGTGCCTCCCCCAAATCCTGTCCTATATAAAAAGGGTGTTGAAAATTATTCGAAAAAATAAGGACCTGTTCAGAAGTGAATAGGTCTTTTTTTTGTTATAAAATAAAAAAGGAGAAAGACAGGGAATTTGAACTTGCCAGTATTAAATAAGGGGTAGGTCAAATTCTCCTGTCTTGTTTTAATAAATAAACACACTGTAAAATCAAGGATCGTATTCAAATTCCATTTAAGTTTTTATTACCGCCTATTATTTCCGTCGCTATTTTCTATTTCTATTCCATGCACGATTCTAATTTTTCCTTTTCGGAATTTTAAATTGTAATCCAACTTTGAAGGAGGAGCCGAAGCCATATGTAGAAATCATTCCGCCAGGAAAATTGAAAAATAATTCCAAAAGTGGAGCAGGAAAATATTCTAATAGAAGCTTCCGGTATAGCTCCAAGCCATATTACAAGTCTGAATTTTAATTATATCCCAAAAAAATTGAAAGAAAAAGTACAGCGAACATATCGTTCTATTATTTTTGATGATGAGGAAATTGAATTTAGTGGTGGTATTACTGATTTACATATATAAAGGCGAATCAGTCACAGTTTAAATAATATAGTGTGCTAAAAGAAAGAACAGTTGCTGTAGTAGTTCCTGCATATAATGAAGAAAGCCAAATTGGGAAAGTAATTGAATCAATGCCTGAGTTTGTTGATTTGATTCTAATCGTCAATGACAAATCCAAAGACAATACATCAGATGTTGTTCAAAATTATATTAAAAATGACACAAAGGCGCTCAATCCCCAATTATCCATAGAAAAATGGACTCATAGTGATAATCCTTACGATATGGCAACTAATGTCTATTATGAAATTCGCCAGAAAGAGGACGAAAAATTCTTACCTAATAAGGTGATTTCTTCTCCAAGATCTCGGGTCATTTTAATTGATCATTTAGAAAACGGTGGAGTGGGTGCGGCTATTGCAAGTGGCTATAAGCTAGCTCGAGACTATAACATTGATTGTACTGCTGTTATGGCAGGCGACGGACAGATGGACCCTAGTGAATTGGAAAGTATCTGTATGCCCGTAATCGAACAGAAAGTGGACTATTGCAAAGGAAATAGGCTGAGCCATCAAGCGGCAAAAGCCTTTATACCTAAAACACGGTATATTGGAAACTCAGTATTATCTATTTTAACTAAGATCGCCTCTGGTTATTGGCGTATTTCAGATACCCAAACTGGATATACCTCTATCAGTCTTAGAGCTCTGGAAAAGGTCAATTTATGGGATATTTATAAAAGCTATGGAATGCCAAATGATTTATTGGTAAAACTAAATATCGAGTCACTTAAGATCACCGAAATTCCCATAAAGCCTGTATACAATGTAGGGGAGCAATCAAAAATGAAAGTTATACTGGTTGTACCAAGAGTATCACTTTTATTGTTAAAGTCGTTTTTTAAGAGACTGTGGACGAAGTATTTCAAAAGAAGTTTTCATCCCTTATTCCTATTATACTTTCTATCTTTTATCTTATTTCTACTTTCAATTCCATTTGGTATTATGGTATTTAAAAATGCCTTAATCAAAGGGCCAATTATTAATAGTAATATATTAGTGATTTACATATTTTTCCTCATTATGAGTTTCCAATCTTTTTTCTTCGCAATGTGGATGGATATGCAGGACAACGAACGTCTATATATATCATGAGGGATTACACTTTAGAGATATATAAATATTACCTTTCTATATTCCAATCATATCTACCATTCTACCGATTTGACGAATTTTTAGAAGAAAATCAATCTTTAAAAAAATTTTGCTTAATAAGGCATGATGTCGATAGAAAGCCAACCAATGCTCTAAAGATGGCACATTTAGAACATGAGATGGGTATCGTAAGTACCTACTATTTCAGAATTAAGAAAAATACATTTATTCCAGCCATTATAAAAGAAATTGAATCTTTAGGGCATGAGATAGGGTATCATTATGAATGTTTGTCTGATGAAAATGGCAATGTAGAAAAAGCATTAGAGCTATTTAAAAATGATTTATCTAAATTTAGGTCGATTGCAAATGTTAAAACAATATCGATGCATGGAAGACCATTAAAACCCTACGATAATCGAGATATATGGCGAAATGCTAGTAATTACAACATACTGCAGAAAGAACTGAAGATTCTTGGAGAAATTTATCTTGAGATCGATTACCGAGACATAGCATACATCAACGATACTGGAAGAAACTGGACTTCTTCAAAATCCAATAGACGAGACAAAGTAAACTCTGACATTGAATGCAATTTTGAAAACAACACAGAATTAATCGACGCTATAAAGTCTGAAAGATTTCAAAAAGTAGTTTTTCAGATTCACCCAGAGCGATGGAGCTATAATTCCGTAGAATATTATTCTCAGAAGTTTAAAGATGAAGCGATAAATTTAATTAAGACATTTGTAAGATAATGAACGAAGGAAATAAGAAGCTCTCTGAAGATGAATATTATAGTAAAAAGGATCGCATAGGGACTTATCTTAGTGATGCAAGAAATACAAGCGTTTTACAATTTATTGAAGGGATTCACGTAGATTTAGGATGTGGAGATGGACAGTTATTGAGAGCCTATAATGGGAAATCTATTGGAGTAGATATCAAAGATTATGGTGCCGCAGATATTGTTGTGCCAAATTTTAATTCACTACCACTTGAGTCTTCTTCTTGTGATACGGTCACCATCATTGCATCATTAAATTATTTTGAAGAAGTAGATCTTGTACTAAATGAATGTTATCGAATTTTATCGACAAATGGAAAATTATTAATCACAATGCCAAATGCAGCAATTATGAAAATTTGGCATCTTTTCAGGGAAAGATGGGCACATAAAAGTGGCTATAGTAAAAAACAATTAATAAATTTAATGAACAAGAACCAATTTAAGTTATCGTCAAGCCATAAATTTCTTTTTGGCATTAATAATATATATATCTTTAATAAAGATTAAATAATCCTAGTACAACAATATTGAAGTATCTATTCGTTATTGGATCTCATAGAACAGGCAGTAAATTATTAGCTAATTTTTTCAATGAAAAATGCCCTTCTACTAAAGGTGTACATCAATATGCTCAACTACAATGGAATAATATTTTCACAAATATGCATCTTACAGGCATGATGAGTGAAGTCCAATTGTTTGATAAACTTAATCAAAAGTGGGTTCAAAAATTGCAAAAATTGGATGATCTCAATTATAACTTATATGTTGAATCTAATGGGTTTAATTATTTCGCAGTTAGCTTATTTTTAAAAGAATTGAATAGCCCATATGTAATTCACAGCATTCGTGATCCAAGGACTTCCATTGTTTCCCATATGAATTGGATCAAAGGAAGGAGGAAAAGTAAAATAGCAAACTACCTTGTTCCTTTTTGGAATTTGAATGGTTCTTATCTAAATCAATTTAAGCGAATAGAATGGATACGCCTTCCTTTTGTCGAAAAGTTAATGTATAATTGGGCATGGAAAAATGAAATAATTTCTAATCTATATAGTGAAAATCCGACTTATTTACTCGTAAGGTTAGAGGATATCACGAATCCAATCAAAGCTCCCAAGGTGGTTGATGAAATAGGTGAATTAATCAATAAACAATTTCCAAAAGAAAGCTATAAATATTTTAATGAAAAACAAAACCAAAGTAGTAATGAATATTTTCCAGAGTTTTCAAAATGGGATGCCGATCTTCAGAACAAGCTTTATGAAATATGTGGCAATCAAATGAGAAATTACAATTATCATCGCTAGATATGAATGTCGAAGAGCAAAAATATTTTCAAAAGCCCCAATTGATTTTTCAAATAGAAAAATTTTCATTTCTATTTTTCTGGCTAAAGTATTTTTATCCCCACGCAAAAATGTTTGAAGTTGCATATCTATTACCTTATTTTTTTTCGCAGAAAATCCTAAGGATCAATGGAAATGTTCCTTGGCCTGTTTTTCGTACCTCACGAGTATTATATCACAAAAATATCAGCATAGGGAATCGTACTGCACCAGGCATAAATTCCGGTTGTTACGTCCAAGGAAGAGGAGGTATCAAAATTGGAAATAATTTTCGCATGGGTCCAAATGTAGGATTAATAAGTGCCAATCATGACCCAAACAATTATGATCAATGGATTGATATTGAAAGGCCAATCACCATTGGAGATAATGTGTGGATAGCGATGAATTCAGTTGTAATGCCGGGAGTAACTATAGGAGACAATGTGATTATAGGAGCAAATTCAGTCGTAACTAAAGATATTCCATCTAACTCCATTGCAGTAGGCATTCCATGTAAGACTATAAAAGAGAAACCAGCCTATAAAGGTAGAATCTATACATCTTGAAAAATTTATTCAAAATTCTGGTTTATACTTCTATTATATTCTTATTTATAAGATTATACCAAGGAGACTATCTGACTGTACCAACCATCTATAATAAGCTCTACTTATTTTTTTCCTTTGCTTTTTTATTTCTGGGAATGATTTTGAATACCCTGAATTGGAAAGCAATTTTAAATATTAATAATCACAAAATCTCATTTCTAGATGCGATACGCTCAATTGGATTATCTATTTTTACAAAATATATTCCAGGGAAAGTCTTTGTCATATTAGGACGGGCTGAATACATTTCCTTTAAATATCCAATTAATAGGAAAGTAAGTACTACTATATCTTTAGAAACCCAATTTATTTCTATTTGGGTCGGTTTAGGGATGGGTGTTTTAGGTTTAATCCTTGCAGGAGGTCTAAATAAATATGCATTTAATTATCTTACGATTATTGCTTGGGGAATAATAAGTGTATTTATTTTCAGTCCAATTATTAAAGTTAGTATTGAAAAGCTTTCTTTTAGATTATTGAAAAAACAGATTAATCTGCCACATACTAAAATTACAAATGTCATTCGATCTCTTCCATATTTTATGATGAATTGGCTAGCTTGGACAGCTGGTTTTTATTTTTTATGCAATTCTGTAATCGAAAGTAATGTAAACAGTTTATCACTAGGTTTAGGCTTTCCCCTTGCTGCAACTATAGGAATTATAGCTATTGTTTCTCCTGGTGGATTAGGAGTTAGAGAAGCTGTAATAGCTTACTATCTTAGCTTATTTGAGCTATCTTTAGTGGAAATTACCACCATTTCAGTATTTAGTCGATTGTGGTTTTTATTTGGAGAAGCATTTATATTCTTCCTTGCCTTGATCCTAGAAATAAAAGAAAGAAACCCTAAATTATACTAAAATTCTTTAATTGTTATACAGCCATTTTTAACCTTTATTATAAATGATTACAAGTTAAGCCGAAAAGTTGGGGGCTAAGCATAAATCACTATATGTCCATGAAGTGCGAATTAAACATTTTGGACAAATCTGTATTGTCTGCCTTGACTTTTTACCTTAGCGTTACACGATTCAGCAGAAGCATTGGTGCTGTGATTATTAAAGTCATAAGAATGTGATTATAGTTGTTTTGGATATTTTTGCAACGGTATTGAATGGTTTAAATTTCGCATTTTCAACATCATTGTATCATAATGCTAGCCTTTTTGTATGCTATATTTTTACAAGTGTTTCACGAAATATATTTTGGAGAAATCGTGAATATAATGGGGCAAAATTCTTCGAGTTTGGATATTCAATAATTAATTGAATCATGGTTTCTTTGATTAAAGGATTAACATAAATAATACGTAGAAATTTAGAGATTGAATATCTCGCGGGTCGCCCCAGTCAATTAGTGGGTGTGGGTACGATATGAGTGCTGTTATTAATTGATGTAGCGTTTTTTGTTTCGTTTTTTTGGCGGTGCTAAAAATGAAAAATATTACTCTGAAAACGAAGCTTAAGATAATAATAAGAGACTAATAAAAAATTCACAAAGTTCATTGGTATTAATTGGCCTAGCGTTTTTTATTTCCTTTTGATTTGAATTAAATAAAAATCCTGCACTTTGGGCAATGCAAAAAATGAAAAGAATTACTCTGAAAGCGAAGTTGCAATCAAGAAAAAAAATTGAAATAAACACCATCACCCCATCTCCCCATTTATCTTATCCACACTATCCTTCGCATCCCCATACAACATACGAGTATTATCCTTAAAAAATAACGGATTCTGAACACCAGCATAACCTGTTGCCATAGAGCGTTTCATAACAATAACATACTTCGCATTCCAAACTTCAAGTACAGGCATACCATATATAGGACTGCTCTCATCGTCTAAAGCACCGGGATTTACAATATCATTAGCCCCAATTACAAGCACTACATCTGTCTCTTCTAAGTCCTCATTGATCTCATCCATTTCTAATACGATATCATAGGGCACGTTGGCTTCAGCCAACAAAACATTCATATGCCCAGGAAGTCTACCGGCAACAGGGTGTATCCCAAATCGTACTTCTTTGCCTTCCTTCTTAAGTTTTTCTACCAATGCATGTACCGGATATTGTGCCTTCGCAACGGCCATGCCATAACCAGGAACAATTACAACTGATTTTGCTTCTTTTAGCAAGTCTGCAACCTCTGGGTGTAATATGGCAACTGCCTCTCCAGTGATCTCTTTTCCACTAGCCACCGGAGCGGCCCCAAATCCACCGAATATCACTGACCAAAAAGAACGATTCATAGCATCACACATGATGATCGATAGGATGGCTCCAGAACTTCCAACCAAAGCTCCAGTAACAATCAATAAATCATTACCAAGCATAAAACCTGCCGCTGCTGCTGCCCAACCCGAATAAGAATTCAGCATAGAAACAACTACCGGCATGTCTGCTCCACCAATCGCCATAACCAACATGACTCCTATAAAACATGCAATCGCTGTCATGATATATAAAGCCCACATGCCGCCAATACCTGTCGCTCCAGTAAACATATAACCAAGGACTAAGCAGACTAGAACTAACCCAATATTTACAAGATGTCTTCCCGGATAAAGCAAGGGTTTACTCCTAATTTTTCCTTCTAACTTTCCCCACGCGATGATAGAACCAGTAAACGTAATAGCCCCAATAAACACACCGATGAAAACTTCTACTAAATGTATATTTCTATTTACACCCGAAAGTTCTTGTGTATGCGGATCTAAATAAGAGCCAAATCCGACGAGCACCGCCGCCAAACCAACAAAACTATGCAGAATGGCAACCAATTGTGGCATCGAAGTCATCTCTACTTTTCGTGCAACCAGAAGACCAATGACAGAAGCAATAGATATCGCCACTATGATATAACTATGACCATCAACACCTTCTCCAAGTACTGTAGATATGATCGCAATTCCCATACCGATGATACCAAACCATACACCTCGCTTGGCAGATTCCTGTGAAGATAATCCTCCCAAGCTCAATATGAAAAGTATGCTGGCAAAAAGATAAGATGCAACTTGTATTTGGGATGATATCATAATTTACTTTCTAAACATTTTCAACATACGATGAGTTACTACAAAACCACCAACAATATTTATACTCGCTACCAGGACTGCAATGAAAGCTAATATGGTCATCGGGTTGGAAATACTATTTGTTGTTTGAAGTAAGCCTCCAATAATAATAATACCACTTATAGCATTCGTAACAGCCATCAGTGGAGTATGCAACGAATGCGAAACATTCCAAATGACCTGCCAACCAATAAATACAGAAAGAACAAAAACTGTAAAATGACGCATAAAATCAGGAGGCGCAACCAAGGCTACTAAATATAAAAATACACCGACTGCTAGCAACGAGAAAATCATTCTTTTAGATTTACTGGCTGCAATTTCAGCTTCTGAAGGTTTCGCTTTTTGAACTATTGGTTCTGTTTTTTGAACCGATTTCTGAGGACTTACCGTTAATGGTTCAGGTGGCCAATTTACCGCCCCGTTATAAGTTACCATGGCTCGTTTGACCACATCATCTTCCATGTCGATTTTAAAATTCTCACCTTTTCCCATATCGTCTAGAAGATGGCAAAGATTGTTTCCATACAGCTGACTTGCTTGCGAGGGAAGCTGATCTAACTTACCAATAATAGTAACTCCTCCCTCCGTTGTATATATCTCGTTATCTTTTGTCAGTGTGCAATTTCCACCACTTGAAGCGGCAAGATCTACGATGATAGAACCCGGTTTCATCGCCTCTACATGATAGTCCAATATTAATTTTGGAGCCTCTCTGCCGGGAATTTGGGCCGTAGTAATAATAATGTCTATTTCCTTTGCTTGCTCTAAAAATAAAGCCATTTCTGCTTCTATAAACGCCTTGCTCATGACTTTCGAATATCCTGAACTGGTGGAACCATCTTCTTCGATTTCTACCGTCAGAAATTCAGCTCCCATGCTTTCTATTTGTTCGGCCACCTCCATTCTTGTATCAAAAGCTCTAACAATCGCACCTAAAGATCTTGCCGTACCAATTGCGGCAAGTCCAGCAACACCTGCTCCAATAACAAGAACTTTTGCTGGTTCTACTTTACCAGCTGCTGTTATTTGACCATTTAAAAAACGTCCAAAATGATTTGCGGCTTCTATCACTGACCGATATCCTGCTATATTGGCCATAGAGGACAAAACATCCATTTTCTGAGCTCTAGAAATTCTTGGAATCGTATCCATAGCGATAGAATTTACACCCTGATTGGATAACTTGTTCAGGAGTTCCTCATTTTGAGCGGGATTCAAATAACTCAGTGTTACTTGATCTTTGTGTAGTAAATCAACTTCTGAAAGAGTAGGGGCTTGCACTTTTAGGATAATATCCCCATAATCGAATACTTGTTTTGGAGTTTCCAGTATTTTTGCACCAGCGTTAATATAGTCTTGATTTGAAAAATTGGAGTTATTACCTGCACCATTTTCTACTGCTACCTCAAATCCTTGTTTTAAAAGTCTTTTAACATTTTTTGGGGTAGCAGCAACTCGATGCTCTTTCTCTGCTACTTCTTTTGGAATACCAATTTTCATGTGTTGCTTTAAAATTCGCCATTTAATAACTCTAATTTAATATTTATATTCAGAATTTTATTGCCGAATGCAACCTATTTACTTTCTTACAATTTTTGAGTTTTTATTAAAACCCGAATAAAAGACCGTTTTTTCATTCCTAACTATTATATTTATTTGATGTTTATTTAGTATTTGAATATTTGAAAAATTATTATTTGTGAAACCCACCAATATAAACGATCCAGAATACTTCCATAAAGTCGTGGATTGCCAGCATGCTTGCCCTGCGCACACGCCCGTTCCAGAATATATTAGACTCATTGCAGCTGGAAAATACACGGAAGCGTATATGATCAATTGGGAGTCCAATGTATTTCCAGGTGTTCTTGGCCGAACTTGCGATCGTCCATGCGAACCAGCTTGTAGAAGGGGTCGTGTAGAGGAGGAACCGGTAGCTATTTGCCGGTTAAAGAGAGTCGCCGCAGATAATAAAGGCGAAGTAAAATCCTTAATGCCTCAAGGACCATTTGCCCCAAATGGAAAGAAAATTGCCTTAATTGGTGGTGGTCCAGCTTCCTTGACGGTAGCGAGAGATTTAGCTCCGTTAGGCTATGAATTACATTTATATGATGAATGGAATAAAGGAGGAGGAATGATGAGGACCCAAATTCCAGCCTTTCGATTACCAGAAAAAGTATTAGATGAGGAGGTAAATTATATCTTGGATATGGGAGTACATACTCATTTTAATAAATTTGTGGATAGTATGACCTCTATTTTGGATCAAGATTATGATGCTGTTTTCGTTGGGACCGGTGCACCAAAAGGAAGACCATTAAAATTGCCTGGATTTGAAGAAGCAGGAAAAAGTATTCATATTGGAATCGAATTTTTAGCAGCTGTGGCTTTTGAACATAAAGAGTCAGTTGGAAAAAAAGTGATTGTGCTCGGTGGAGGAAATACGGCCATGGATTGTTGTCGAACTTCTAAAAGAATTGGTGGGGAAGAAGTTACCGTGGTAGTTCGAAGTCCAAGGAAAGATATGAAAGCTTCCGCTTGGGAAATTGAAGATGCGGAAAGAGAAAACATTAGGATACATAATAATATGCCACCCAAGGAATATGTGATAGAGAACGGCAAACTAAAGGGTGTTCTATTTGGTAAAGTAAGAGCTGAATATGATGAAAATGGAAAGCGTTCTTTAGTGCCTACAGGTGAGCCAGATGTTTTTATAGAAGCGGATGATGTGATCATTGCCATCGGGCAGGACAATTCCTTTACTTGGATTGAAAGAGATTTAGGAATAGAATTTGGGAAATGGGATATGCCGGTTTTGGATAAAACCAGTTTTCAATCCACCAATCCAAAAGTATTCTTTGGTGGCGATGCTGCTTTTGGACCGGAAAATGTAATTACAGCTGTCGCACATGGTCATCAAGCAGCCATATCGATAGACTTGTTTCTTGAAGGCGAAAGTGTTTTTAATCGTCCTCCACCAATGACCAATTTGATAAGTCAAAAAATGGGGATTCATGAGTGGACCTATGATAATGGAATAGACCATGATTTGAGGTTTAAGGTGCCACATCGAGAAAATGAAGTAGCCTTAAAAGATAGAAAAGTTGAAGTCGAATTAGGTTATGACCCTCTTTTGGGTTTTAAAGAAGCTCAACGCTGTCTTAACTGTGATGTGCAAACCGTATTTACTGAAAATCTTTGTATTGAATGTGATGCATGTGTAGACGTTTGTCCGACAGACTGTATTACATTTACCAAAAACGGAGAGGAGGAAGATTTGCGATCTCGCTTAAAAGTACCTGCAGAAAATCTGTCTCAAGATCTTTATGTTTCGGATATCCTTCCAACACTACGTGTTATGGTAAAGGATGAAGATGTATGTCTGCATTGTGGCTTATGTGCAGAACGATGTCCTACTGCCGCGTGGGATATGAAAAAATTTTTATATAGTGTAACAAAATCTTACGAGAAGAATGGATCCACAGCATGTTGTAAATGATTTAGTTATACGATTTGCAAATGTAAACGGTACGGGCTCAGCCTCTGCTAATGAAATGTTTGCAAAGTCTGTTTTTAGAATGGGTATTCCCGTTACCCCCAAGAATATTTTCCCTTCTAATATTCAAGGATTACCGACTTGGTACGAAGTAAGAATAAATGGAAAAGGTTATTTAGGTAGACGTGAAGGAATTGATATTTTGGTCGGTGTAAATCCTCAAAGTCAAAGCAGAGATATTGAAAGCATAAGACCAGGAGGTTATTATGTGTATGACAATAGTAAGAAACTTCATGATCAGTATATTCGTGATGATATAAACTACATTGGAATCCCAATGATAAAGTTAGCGATGGAGCACTATGAGAATCCACGCTTGCAACAATTATTTAAAAATATCATATACGTTGGAGCCGTTGCAACCCTAATAGATGTTGATCTCGAAGTAGTAAAAGCAGTTATTGCAGAGCAATTTGAAAAGAAACCGAAACTTGTACCGCCGAATTATTTGGCCCTCAGTCTAGGAGTCAATTATGTGAAGGAAAATTATGAATTTCCCTTGCCAATCAGAGTAGAAAGAGTAGATAAGGTAGGGGATTCTATCTTGATCGATGGGAATACGGCTTGTGGTTTAGGGGCTATCTATGCGGGAGCGACTATGATGGCTTGGTATCCGATTACGCCCTCGACATCCATTGCCAGTGCCTTCGAAAAGTATTGCAAAAAGCTCAGAATTGATCCAGAATCTGGGAAGAAAAATTATGCCTTTGTGCAGGCTGAAGACGAATTGGCTGCGATAGGGATGGTCATAGGCGCTAGTTGGAATGGTGCCCGTGCCTTTACCTCTACTAGCGGTCCAGGAGTCTCATTAATGAATGAATTTATTGGATTATCTTATTTTGCAGAGATCCCTGTTGTCCTTATAAATGTACAACGAGGAGGCCCTTCTACAGGGATGCCTACCCGGACTCAACAAGGAGATATTTTGTCGTCTGCTTATGCCTCGCATGGAGATACAAAACACCCTATGCTTTTTCCAAGTACACCAGCAGAATGTTTCGAAATGACAGTTCAATGTTTTGATTTAGCAGATCGATTGTTGACCTTGGTATTTCTGATTTCTGATTTAGATTTAGGTATGAATAATCATTTATCCCCTCCGCTGAAATGGGATGATAATAAGAGATATGATTTGGGGAAAATTCTGAGTGCCGAAGATCTAGAGAATATGTCAGAACCATTTGGAAGATATTTGGATGTAGATGGTGATGCGATTCCTTATCGTACGATCCCCGGAACACACCCGACGAAAGGGTCTTTTTTTACACGCGGAACTTCTCACGATGAATATGCTAAATATAGTGAACTAGGAGAGGTGTATTTGAGAAATGTAGATCGCTTAGCCCAAAAGTGGGAGACCGCAAAAACGTTGGTGCCTTCTCCCGAATTTTATCAGAAAGAAAATCAAAGTGAATATGGATTGGTCTTTTTTGGAACAACCACTTATGCAGCTATAGAAGCAATGGAATTAATGAAGGAAGAAGGCGTAGTAATCGATTCTATGAGAGTGAAATCATTTCCTTTTCATGCCGAAGTGGTAGATTTTATCGAAAAACATGATCAAGTGATTGTCGTCGAGCAAAATCGAGATGCCCAATTTAGAACCTTACTTATAAATGAACTTGAAGTAAATCCTAGTCGATTAATTTCAATTGTAAATTATGACGGTATGCCAATAACAGCCCATGCCATCAAAACACAAATTGTTGATAAATTATCTGTAGCGGAAGCTTAACTGATTTAAAATATATTTTAGATGTCCTATGTAAAACCCAAATTCCACCATCCAGCTTTAAAGAAAAATAAAGTTGGTTATGTAAAGGCCGATTATGAAGGGGTTATTTCTACCTTATGTGCTGGCTGTGGGCATGACTCCATTAGCGGGGCTATTATCCAAGCTTGTTACGAAATTTCACTCGAGCCTCATAAATTAGCAAAGCTTTCTGGTATTGGTTGTTCCTCTAAAACACCGACTTATTTCTTAAGTAATTCGCATGGTTTCAATTCCGTACATGGAAGGATGCCATCAATTACCACAGGAGCCAATATGGCCAATAAGGATCTTATTTATTTAGGTGTTTCTGGAGATGGAGATACGGCTTCTATCGGCATGGGGCAGTTTGTTCACGCCGTCAGGAGAAACCTAAATATGACTTACATTGTCATGAATAATGGTTGCTATGGTCTTACTAAAGGTCAAGATTCTGCAACGGCTGATTTTGGGTCTATTAGTAAGTCCGGTTCAGAAAATCCTTATCAAGCCATTGATTTAGTAGGTTTAGCTTTAGAGCTAAATGCAACCTTTGTAGGAAGAAGTTTTTCAGGTGATAAAGAGCAATTGGTCCCGATGATCAAAGCCGCAATGTCTCATCCGGGGTTTGCCTTTCTAGATGTAATTTCTCCTTGCGTTACCTTTAATAATAATAAAGGTTCTACCAAATCTTATACCCATGTACGAGCTCATATTGAAGCTACGTCCTTGTTTGACTTTGTCCCAAAAGAAGAAGAAATCAATGTTCAATATAACGAAGGAACTTCTACTAAAGTCGAGCTATTTGATGGCTCCGAAATTCACCTGAGTAAGTTAGCGCCAAATTGGGATCCAACAGATCGTCGTTCTGCCGTAAACCGTCTCCAAGATGCAAAATCAACCGGAAATATCTTAACGGGACTCTTGTATATAGACCCCGAAAGTCAGGATTTTCATTCAAAACTAGATACTTCGGATATTCCTTTGAATCAATTAAAGCAAGAAGTACTTTGTCCCGGAAATGAAAAATTAGAAAATATTAATTCTGGTTTTAGGTGATTTATCATTAAAGCCATACCTTGCTACTAATCAAATTAATGCTAAATGAAACCAAAATTTCTTAATTTAGGTTGCCTTGTATTATGCCTAACCTTTTCTTTCACACTGCAAAGTCAGAATGCCCTTGAACATGGCAGAACTGCTTTTTATAATATTAGCATTGGTGCAATTGGAGGAGGAGTAGGGGCTATATTCAATAGGCCTGACGGCGAAAAAATAGGATCAGCATTTTTGAGAGGAATGTGGAAAGGAGCTGCTGGTGGGGCTGTTATTTATGGAAGTAAATTTGCCGTCCGAGGCTTGTACAAAAGAAACAATACTAGCTTTTTATGGACTTCAAAAATTATAAATTCTGTGGGTACTTCTATGGTTGAAAATGCTGCCCTAAATAGAAATCTTTTTGAGACCTTACATATTAACATTGGGTTTAGTAGAGTGCAGTTCTACCTTAAGGACAAATTTAAAGTGCAACATAGGATCATACTTGTGCCAATGTTAGGTTTTGCTGTAAAATTAGGGCAGGGAAAATTTGATTTAAAGAGGTCAGCTGAATCTTTAACTTTCGTGTTTGTTGACAATAACTCTCAATTTAGTTCAACCTATACTCCGAATTCAATTTATTTGGATGGCAATGGAATTGATAACGATTATCATAATGAAGTTATCCGTTCATTTCAATAAACTAATTTTTACTTCATTAATAATTGCCTTCATAAATGGAGAGAATCTAGAATTGAAAAACAAGGCAAAATTGTTTTGCTAGATAAGATTTTCTACTCTGACGTATTTAGTACATTGTTTTACGAAGTTTATGAAAACAGAAATAATTATTTACGAAATGAAGCAAATTACTTCTCAAATAGATTCTAACTATGTCTTATAAACTTTTGTACTCTACTACTTTATTATTTTTAGCTGTAAGTCTTTTTTCTCAATCGTTTGAATTCGGAGCTGAGCTTGAAAGTGCATTTTACACATCAGAACAAAGAGTTAGTAATAGTGAATTTTCTGGAATTGAATTTATATCTGATTCATTAGGTGTTAGATTTACTGGAGTAAGTGAGATTATAAAGACAATTTCTTATTCAAATGAAGGATCGCCTGTCTTATTAATTGGAAGGAATTTTAAGTTTTCCGAAAGAGATTTTCTTAAGTTGAGCATCGGATTTAGAGCTCTGAATGTAAGTCGAAGGGTGGGAATTGATGCGGTAAATACAGAAAAAGTATACGGAGATACAGTTTCTATTTCACGGCCTGAGATGGAAACGGAATGCGATACCACGGTTAATTTAAGAGATTTAAGAGAGTTTCTAGAGGTCCTTGAATTAACCACTATTCCAATGAATAATCCAATAGAATATAGATCAGATAAATTTAATTTATCAGCAAATTATATGCGTCGACTAAAGAATGAAATCATTGAGTTTTCGGTCGGTGGATACGTGGAGTATTCTACTGTTCGTAGAAAACTAAGTAGGGATTTGGAGATTAGACACTATGGTGTAATTGATTCTATGGGCACCGTTTTGTGCAGCAGTTTTGAGAGGGGCATCTATCTCGATTTTGAGAATTTACGAACTGTGAATGTTGGATTTGATGCAGGACTTTGGTTAAATATTCTTCCTCGACTGACGACTAAGTTTGGAATAAGAAGGTCATTTTTGGATGTTTTTAATAATGAGATAGATCATTCATATTCTCCTACATATTTTTCCCTTGGCGTATATATGAGAAAGCATAATAGTGACACTTGGTTCAAAGGAATATTTAAAAAGAAAACTGAGTAATACAAATGGATGTAATAGATATTGAGTATATCTGACTGATTCTTGGGTGTAAATTATATTAGTACCAATCAAATTACAGAAACTTTAAAATATACTAGTGATATGAGCATCGGCTTATACATCGGGCGAAATTTTAACCTGTCAGAAAGTAAAAAATTATAACATATCTTAGGATTGCGTTTTATAGCTATTACTCGGGATTTAGATTTTGATATTGAAAGATTAAGCGTAGAATATCAGGATACAATAGGCTATAGTTTGCCAGATGATTTAATAATTTGTGATACGATCGTAGAAAATATATTTCTTTCGCCTGTAGAATCAAATACTGTGAGTAGAACTAACAATGTGGAGACAGAGAC
>Ga0209828_1002020_pt1 | contig 17562 bp, 20 predicted proteins | sample MaitaG_FD_187429 | JGI IMG/M metagenome (GOLD analysis project Ga0209828, IMG submission 187429) | Marine algal microbial communities from Maine, USA - Maine_Asex2 metaG (SPAdes) (version 2) | ecosystem: Host-associated > Algae > Red algae > Unclassified | place: Maine, USA | collected 2015-01-05 | reverse complement strand
CATTTCATAGGCGTTGATCCGGGTTTCAATTTCGGGGTCGCCGACCACGCCGAGGCGGCCACGGTTGAGTTCGTTGACCTTGTCGATGAACTTGCGCTGGGTCTTTTCGTCGACGCCTTCGGGATTACGCAGGTTGAGAATCGCGTCGCCGGACCCGCGGAAGGGAACGCCTTGGAACGAGGTCGGCAGGAAGCCGCTTGACCAGAGCGTGTTGCCGGCGCGCGGGCCGCGCGGGCCGGATTGCAGGACGACGAACCCGGGCAGGTTGCTCGACTCGCTGCCGAGTCCGTAGGTGGCCCACGAACCGAAGCTGGGGCGGCCGGGCGCTTGAAAACCGGTGTTCATAAACAGCTTGGCGGGGCCGTGGTTAAACACGTCGGTGGTCATGCCTTTGACCCAGCAAACCTCGTCGGCGATCTTTCGGTGGTGGGGCAGGAGCTCGCTGATCTGCGCGCCACACTCGCCGTAGGTGCCGAACTTGCGGGTGCTGCCGAGCAGCTTTTCGTTGCCTTTTAGGAAGGCGAACCGGCGGCCTTCCATCAGCGAGGGCGGCGGCGGCTGGTTGTTGTATTCGAGCAGTTTGGGTTTGTAGTCGAACAGGTCGATCTGGCTCGGCGCGCCGGCCATGAACAGATAGATGACGTTCTTCGCCTTGGCTGGCAGCGGTGGCTGACGCGGCGCCATCGGCCCGGGTGCGGCTTGGAGCATGTCGGCGAGCGCGAGCCCGCCGAGTCCGACGGCGCAATCCTTGAAGAAGTGGCGGCGGGTTGTTTGGTGCAGGGCGTGTTGTTCGAGAAGGGACATGGTGAGGTGGATTTCAGATTTTGAATTTCAAATTTAAAAGGGACGAGCGCTGCCGCGCCTTGCGGATTTCAGATTTCAAAAAGACGGGCGTTGCCGCGCTTTTGTTGAGGTGGATTCAAGATTTCGAATTTCAGATTTAAATGGACGGGTGCTGCCACGCTTTGAAATATGAGATGTTAAATTTTAGATTTTAGATGAATTTGGGTTCAGCGCAGCGCCGGACTGAGGAGAGCTTTGCTGGTGGATTACGAATGTCGAATTTGAAAACGGGTGCGCTTAATCGCGGGTGATGAATTCGTCGGTGTTGATCAGCACCCGGGCGAGTTCTTTCCAACTGGCGCCATCGTCGAGGTAGCGTTCGAGCGCGGCAGCTTCGTCGGCGGAGGGCGAACGTGAAAAGCAGATCTGGTAGGCGTGCTCGATGCGCTCGGACCTCTCCTCTGCACCATCTTGAATCCGTTGGGCGAGGCCGGCGGCGAGTTCAACCATGGCATCATCATTGGCCAGCGTCAGGGCTTGCAGCGGCGTGTTCGAACGAACGCGACTGGTGCAGGTGGTGCCGAAGGCCGGTGAGTCAAAGGTGGTCAGGGTGGGGTAGGGGGCCGAGCGGTAGAACATCGTGTACATGGCGCGCCGGAAGCGGTCGGGTCCTTTGCTCGTCGGCCAACTTTTCCGAACTTGGGTGAAGGAAAACACGCCCTCTGGCTGCGGCGGGAACACGCTGGGGCCGCCGAGTTTGGGGGTGAACAGGCCGCTGGCGGATAGGCTAAGGTCGCGCACAATTTCAGCGTCGACCCGAACTCGGTTCTGGCGCGCCAGCAGCAGGTTGCGGGGGTCGCCCGTTCTTAGAACCTCGGGTGTAATATCGCCAAAGCGCGAACTCCGCCGGTACGCGCGTGAGGTCAGCATGAGGCGGTGCATGTGTTTCTGTGACCAGCCGGCGCGGACAAACTCGGTGGCCAGCCAGTCGAGCAGTTCGGGGTGGGTCGGCAGGCTGCCCTGCATGCCGAAATCGTTCTCGGTCTCGACGATGCCTTTGCCGAAATAGCGCATCCACATCCGGTTCACGGTCACCCGGGCGGTCAGCGGGTTTTGCGGATCGACCAGCCACTTGGCGAGATCAAGACGGTTGTGCAGTTCGGCCTCGGGCAAGCGGTTTGGGAAGATAGCCGGCACGCCTGGCTTGAGCGGACCGGTGCCTTTGTCGAGGTTGAGGAAGTCGCCGCGCAGATGGATGTAGGTGGTGCGCTGTCGATTGGGCGGCAGGTCCTGCATGACCATCAGGTTGACGCTCGGCTTGCCCGCTTTTTTTGGCAAGCTCCAGGCTTTCGGCTCGGTCGGTTGGGCGGCGGAGGCGGCGAGCGCAAAGCGGCCGATGGCGTACTCGTCGTTGCGGTTATGGCGCATGGTGATGGTCAGCTTGCGACCGCTCAGTGTCTGCGCCTTGGCCAGAATGAAGTGCGCCTCGTGGGGCTCGTTCATGGTCACGCCCTTACGCGTGCTCTTGCCGACATTGATCGCCCAGCCGCTATTAGCGTCGTCGTCGATGGCGTGGCTGATCGGGTAGCCCGGTTGGCTGTGGTCAGCCTGAACCCGTTCGATATCCACCAGTTTGCCATCGAGTTGCACCTCGAAGTCTGTGAGGACAAAGTTGCCGTTCGTGGCGGTGCCGGGTCCGTTTTTGGGGAAGGCGCTGTCGGGAATCACGCGTAGTTGGATGGCGGCAAGTTGTGCGGGGGCCGTGTCATCCAGTTCGGCCTCCAGAGTGTAGACGGCGTTTTTCGGTGTCGTGCCACTGAGCCGTAGCGAGCCGTCTTCCAGTTGTTTCAGCGTCGCCTCGGTGTTGGTCTTCGCCACGAACGACAGCGGATGCCAAGCGGCTTTGTCCTCCTCGGCCTGTTTCTTGGCTTGTTGCTCGGCCCGTACTTTTGCCGCGGCCTCTTCCTCCGCTGCTGTCCTGAACAGTTCGCCTTCTTCGACGGGAACGGTCGCGCCGCGGTTGTTGCGGTCGGTGCCTTGGTTGAAAAAGGCGAACATCGAGAAATAGTCGTGATGGGTGATCGGGTCGAATTTGTGGGTGTGGCACTGCGCGCAGCCGAGCGTAAGGCCAAGCCAGACCGCCCCGGTGGTGTTGACCCGGTCGACGGCTGATTCGTTGCGGAACTGCTCGTGGTCGGTGCCGCCTTCTTGGTTGATCAAGGTGTTTCGGTGAAAGGCGCTGGCGACCCGTTGGCGTTTGGTCGGTTTGGGGAGTTGGTCGCCGGCGATCTGGTCGATCGTGAATTGGTCGAAGGGTTGGTCCGCGTTCAGGGCGGCGATCACCCAGTCTCGATAGGGCCACATGATGCGCGGGTGGTCGGCCGAGTAGCCGTGCGAGTCGGCGTAGCGGGCTTGGTCGAGCCAATGGCGTCCCCAGCGTTCGCCGTAATGGGGCGAGGCGAGTAGTTCGTCGACCAGTTCGCGTACCGCGGCGTTGGGGTCGGCGGCGTGGGCGGCGACGAAGGGGGCGACGCGTTCGGGGGCGGGGAGGAGTCCGGTGACGTCGAGATGCAGGCGGCGCAGGAGGGTGGACGCGTCGGCCTCCGGTGCGGGTATGATGTGCGCTTCGGCGAGAGCACGGTCGACGAAGTGGTCGATGGGATGGGTGGTTTCACGCATGTGGACCGGGGGGCGTTCGGGCGGAAGGAAGGCCCAGTGCGGCTGGTACTCGGCACCGTCTTCGATCCAGGCGCGGATGGTGGCAATTTCGTTTTTGGTGAATGCCGGTTTATTGAGTTCGGGGGGCGGCATGCGTTCGTCTGGATCGTGTGTGCTCACTCGGGCGAGCAGTTCGCTGGCGTCGGGGTTGCCGGGCACGATAGCTCGGACTCCGTCGTGGTCGGCGGTCGCACCGGCGAAGGTGTCGAGGTGCAGTCCGGCCTTGCGTTCCTTGTCGTCTGGGCCGTGGCACTGAAAGCAGCGGTCGGACAGCAGGGGGCGGATGTCCTGATTGTAACTGGGCTTGCTACGCTTATCGTTTTGCCCCCAGCTTGCGCTCGAAAGGATAAAGGTGAGGAGAAGGGCACAGGGTAATCTCATGTCCTTACCTGAGAGGAGAAACGGGTAATAATCTAGCCTTTTCGCAGGTTCTTCGATGGCAAATTTGCTGAGAAAATTTGTAAGATTCGTTGATGAACGAACGCGGCGAAATCATCAAACAACAGATCCTCGAACTCAAACAAGAGATGCTGGTAGGTTTGCGCAAGAACGCCATTCCGGAGGAGGTCTCCGATTATTCGTTCGAGACCCTTGCGGGTTCGGTCAGGCTCGACGGGCTGTTCGCTGGCCGTGACAAACTGCTTGCCACCCGCGGGGTCGGGGGTGAGGCACATGGGGCAGGGCTGCCGTTTCTGCTCTACTTTGGGCCGATGGTGTTAACGCGTTCCTGGCGCACTTTGAGTCGGTGATGGCGATTGTTTTGCTCAGCAAGGATGTGCCCGAGGTCCAACGAGCCTTTGCCGGTCCGCCCGGCTGGCGCTTCCGCACCGCCTCGCACGGCGGCGGCAAGTACATCCAAGAGAACAGCGTCTGGGCGGAGGAATCGAACGGCCCCCGGTGCCGTTGTTTACGAACGCGATGGGGACCGCATCCTCAAGCGCTCTTCGACCGCGTTCGGGCCAGGCAACAACTACTGCTCGATGTGGGATTTCCTTGGTCTGGCGGGTTTGACCGAGGAACAATGGACGCCACAATACCGGTACTGGACGCGTCCGGAACAAATGGACGATGGCGGACAGAACATCGTCGATTGATGCTCGAAAAATCGGCGATCTTTATGTTGTGCATGAAACGTGGGGGTTTATGGCGTACTTTTAGCAACCATGAAACGCACCGGATTTACCCTCATCGAACTCATTGTCGTCGTCGCGATTCTCGGCATCCTGTTGGCGATTCTGACCCCGGTTCTCAGCCGGATGAACGCCACCGCGAGCAATACCCAGTGCCTTTCCCGGCTTGGCCAACAGGCCAAAGGCTTTCTCGCTGCCTGCGCCGATCAAGGCGGCAAGCTGCCGTTCTACCGGAAGCATGGCGATTCGACCTACCGCATTTTCTACGACTTCATCGACGAACACGTCGACATCGATGGGGTCGCCATGTGTCCGGAAGTCACCGAACCCAAGCCGGGCGGCTGGTGGGGCGGGCGTAACTATCCGTGGAAGTTTGTGACCCTCAGCAACGAGCAGCACGGCGCCTATTGCTTCAACGGCTGGCTGCATGACTCTGACATGAGTTGGTGGGGACAAAACAACCCGCGCGGATTTTTCGGCCAGTATGTGTCATCAATCACCGGCGCCTCGAACGTGCCGATGGCCTGCGACGGTTACTGGGTGGACGCGTGGCCCATTCTAGGCGCTCCGGTCCCGTCGACCGGGGCGGAATCGAATCTGCAAGGTTCGGGGCAATGGTACCAGCGGATCTTCACCGACCGGCATATGCCCGATCGGCAAAATTTTTCGTTCGTTGATGGCCATGCACGCACCGTGATGCACAGCGACATTACCTCGCTCAGATGGAGCCGTGAGTTTTAGTGACGGCTCTTGTCGTTGTGCTCGCGCTTGCCGGCCTTGCTCTGCTGTTGTGGCGGCGTTCGCAGATGTCGCCCCCACCTTGGCTTTTATACGCCGGACTCGGTTTGATCCTCGGCGGCCTGCTGCTTGCTTTGGTTCGAGGCGTGATCGAGCCACCCTCTGATTACAATACCGCGACCGACCCGCTGGCCGCGTTGCTTGCGGCAGAATGCGAGGCGGGTCCGGTGCTGATCGTACACACGCCCGCCCATCCGTTCCTGCCGCGCGCGCGCGGCGCTTGTTCGGACGCGGCGCTCGTTCAGGTAACCAACACCTTCAATGCGGTCGAGGTGCATCTCAATCCCTACGCGGTGCGCGAGCCCGCCTGCCAGAAAGCCATGGCTGCGCATCCGGACTGTTCAACGGTGCTGTTGCTGATGCCGCTCCCTCCCTCGTTCGGCGATTGGAACTTCGACGGCAAGCGTGTGATCGTCGGCAATGGCGATGCCAGCCGCTTTGCCAGCTATCCGGAGGAAGTGGCGGCGGCGTTTCATGCGAAGCCGCCGCCCGAAAGTGGCTGGGCGCTGAAGCGGTTTTAACCGCCACGCATCCGGCTGAGAGGACGCGCAGCCCCAGCTACGGTCGGTAACTCTTGTACGCGTCCGAACCCAGAAGATCCGCGTACATTTCATCGGCTCTCAGATAACGATCGGTAATCGACACCCCGTGTTTCTTTTCCATGAACTTCAACACGTTGACCGCTTTGTCGACCCGTTCCAAGGCGACGAGGGCATCAAATAATCCAATCAACGGATCCACACTTTCGGGAATCGCGCGGGCTGCAGCGCTGAACTTTTTAATCGCGTTCTCCCAGTCGTCCTCGGCAAGCAGAACATGGCCTCGAAACATGTCGAGGTAGTCATCCCCGCCGACGATTTTATCGAGCGCGTCGACTTGTTGCATCGCGGCTTCTAGCTCGCCGGCTTCTAAAAAATAGAAGAATCCAGTTAAGGTGGCTCCCGCGTCATTGGGGAAGGTTTTCTGATGATAGGCCCATTGCTTTTTAAAATCTTCGGGGTCCTCAGATGCCACGGACAAGTCCAAGGCGGACATCATCCAAGAGCGGCGTTTTTTCCCGTCCGGTGAAAGGGTCGCAAGCATGGTCAGGGCGAGATCGACGTCGTCGGTTTCTTGCGCGGCTTGAACCGTCGTCATGTCGTCGAACAGGGTATTGGCTTTGGGACCAACCACATCCGTCAGGCCATGTTTCTTGGCGACGTCGATGAAGCCATCCCGATACGTTTCGCCGAGAGAGGTCCCGTCCGAACAAAAATATATTTCGTCAATCTTACCCTCCGGGGCGTTTTCGCTGGGTTTGATAAAAGGTGGCCATGAACGGTTTTTTTTCCGTGGCGAATTGATCGTGCAGCCAGTCATGGGGCGAACAAAAGGCCGGCGTTTGATAGGGGATCACGGTGACGCCCGACGCGGCCAAGCGGCGTTCGAGCAGATGGTCGACGAGTTCGCAGACATGAACTTCGCGGATCTTCAATTCGGCGAGCCAGTCATCCAGATGCATCCCCGAACGCCACTCGCAGTAACGCACGTCGAACCCGCGTTCCGTGAGCTGCGCCGCGTACGCCTTCATCGTCGCTCGGTGTAACAGAAGTTTCTGGGCGTGGAAATCCAGCGGCCAGTCGCGGTCGCCGCCAAAAATCAAGCTGTCCTCAATCATCACAACCGGACGGTCCTGCGCCTGCCGCGCCGCGAGGGCAGGGTGGCAAGGATGCTGAAATAATTGAAACGGAAGAATGAGAGTCGCGGATGCCATCGCCAATCATAGCGTGACGCCGCGAGCCCTTACACTCAGATCAACAACTGCGGCGTAGCTTACAAACGGAAGAACACAAACGCGGTAGAACCCGCTTCGATCAGATCGCCATCGCACAGGGTTCTCGAGGCCACGCGGTTGCCGTTCACCCAGGTGCCATTTCTCGAACTGCAATCTGTCAGCGTTACGTGGCCGCCGCTCCGTTCTAGTTCGAAATGACGGCGGGAGATGTTTTTGTCCCCCACGCTCGCATGTTTCCGACCAATGGTGGTGGACCCTTCTTCGAGCATGATGGGGTGATGCGGCGGACCCACGCGGATCAAAGCCGCGGTCGATCCACTGCCATCATGGGGTGGCAACTGTGGGAGGAAGTCCAACATGGAGTCTGCGAGCGTCAGACGATCCTGCAAATATTGGGCGCGTTCCTCGGAGAACTCCGCGATGTCGCGCACGTCGCCTAGCAACTGTTCAATGGTGTCAATCATTCGGATGCTCCATTCATTTTTGCCACTTCACGAACCAGTGCCACCTTCACCCGGCTGGTGATCTGATAGACGTTGTTGGCGGTCATGCCACACATCGCGGCGGTGTTTTCGCCGCTCAGCCCCTTGATCCAGTAGAGTTTGAACGCGCGTAGGTTGATCTCCGAGAACCGATTGGTCTCGGCCAGATTGATCATCGCCTGATCCAACATCGCCCGCATCCAGTCCAGATCCTGCTCGAGTTCCTCCTCCTCCGGTTTGGCCAGAACTTCCGGATCTTCGACATACACCACCGGATGTCTGCCAAGTCGGCGGAGCGCATCGGTCACCCGTCGGGAGGTGACCACCTTGAGATAGCCGCGGAACCGCCCTTTGGTCGGATCATACTGGAAGCCCGTGCGGAAGGCCTTCATCATCGAAATCATGGTTTCCTGAAGCACATCTTCCGCTTCGCTCCATTTGAGGCCCTTGCGCATGGCATAGGAGAGGATAAACAAGCGGTAATAGGCGTAGAATTCGCGCCAGGAATGTTCGTCCTGATCGGCCGAAAGCCGGTTTAGCAGGGTTTCTATCGTGGTCATGCTGCTCTCTCGGGTGTGAATGCTGGTTGATTGGGGACGGTCATCGTCCGGCAATTCCTGCCAGCGACTCCCCCGTCTGTCTGAAGATTCGCGAAATCATCGTGATTCTTATGACCTTGGGCTTGTTTTCCTCGAAAAATATCCGAGGCGAGTCGCCAGCACATTGAACGCCGAGAAAACCCGAAGAAAATACGATTATGCCATTGCCAATGGGGACTTCTTGTGCGAGCCACCCCGTCCCATCCCTAAAAAGACGGGAAAAACTAGAATTTCCCCTTAGAACCACGATATTTACTCCATTATGCCGACCATCAACCAACTGGTACGCCACGGACGCAAAAAAGCGATCCGCAAGAGCAAGGCGCGCGCGCTCCACAAGTGCCCGCAGCGTCGCGGCGTTTGCCTTCTCGTGAAGACGCAGACCCCCAAGAAACCGAACTCCGCTCTGCGGAAAATTGCCCGTGTCCGCCTCACCAATGGTGAAGAAGTCACGGCGTACATCGGTGGTGAAGGCCACAACCTCCAAGAGCACAGTATGGTGCTCGTTCGCGGCGGTCGTGTGAAAGATTTGCCCGGTGTTCGTTACCACGTTGTTCGTGGTGCACTCGACTGCCTCGGCGTCGACGGCCGCAACCAAGGTCGTTCGAAGTACGGAACCAAAAAGCCTAAGAAAAAGGACTAAACTTATGTCCAGACGCCACCGGGCGGAACCCCGCTCCGTTAATCCTGATCTCCTCTATAATAGTGAACTCGTCACCCGGTTTATCAACCAGGTGATGGAGCGCGGCAAAAAATCGACCGCGGAACGCGTGATTTATGGCGCCTTCACTGAAATTGAATCCAAGCTCAACCAGAGCCCGGTCGAAGTGTTCGAGAAAGCCATCGAGAACGTTCGCCCGCAACTGGAAGTGAAATCCCGCCGTGTTGGTGGTGCCACGTACCAAGTGCCGCTCGAAGTGAAAGACGGTCGCGGTCGCGCCCTCGCCATGCGCTGGATCATCGGCAACGCCCGCAATAAACGTGGTGTGCCGATGGCCAAAGCCCTGGCCAACGAACTCATGGACGCCTTCAACGAAACGGGTTCGTCAATCAAGAAACGCGACGACACCCACAAGATGGCCCAAGCCAACAAAGCCTTCGCTCACTATCGCTGGTAAATACTCGCTGGTAAATACTTGATGGTAAGCACTCGATGGTAAGCACTCGCTGGTAAGCACCCGCTGGTACTACGCGCTCTTAAACGAGCGCGTTTTGAATCTCTGCCCCGAACCCCGATTTCCCTTTGACCCGGATTTCCAACTCACATGGAACAAAAGCAACAAGCGAGCAAAGCCTCGTCTGCGTCCAACGCGGACAGCGACCGCTTGTCGCGAATTCGCAACATCGGGATCATGGCACACATCGACGCGGGTAAAACCACGACGACTGAACGCGTCCTTTTCTACACCGGCAAGAAGCACAAAATTGGGGAAGTCCACCACGGCACCGCCGAAATGGATTGGATGGAAGAAGAGAAAAAGCGCGGCATCACCATCACCTCCGCCGCAACGACCTGCTTTTGGAACAACCACCAGATCAACATCATCGACACCCCCGGCCATGTCGATTTCACGGTTGAAGTAGAACGGTCCCTTCGAGTACTCGACGGGGCCGTTGGCGTTTTCTGCGGGGTAGGGGGCGTTCAACCGCAGTCCGAAACCGTTTGGCGTCAAGCCCGCCGCTACAGCGTGCCAGCTATCGCTTTCATCAACAAGATGGACCGCACCGGTGCTACACTCGACCTGCCGATGGAACAAATGCGCAAGCGCCTCGGTATCAATCCCGTCGCCCTACAACTGCCCATTGGCCGGGAAGAAGATTTTGAGGGCGTGGTCGACCTGCTGTCCATGAAAGCCCATCGCTTTACCGGCGAACACGGCGAGACCGTCACCTCCGACGAGATCCCGTCCGAGCTCGCCGCCGCTGCCGAAGAGGCACGCAACCAACTGGTGGAAGTGCTCGCCGAACTCGACGAGGCGCTGCTCGAAAAATACATGGACAACCCCGATCTTCCGGCCGCCGAACTCATCCCGGTTCTTCGCGCCGCGACCATCGCCGGCCAGCTCGTTCCGGTTCTCTGCGGATCCTCGCTGAAGAATAAAGGGGTGCAGCTGCTGATCGATGCGGTCATCGCCTATCTCCCTTCGCCACTCGATGTGCCGGACGTGGAGGGCACCCACCCCAAGACGGAAAAGCCCGAGACGCGCCGGGCCGAAGCCAGCCAGCCGCTGGCCGGTCTCGCGTTCAAGATCGTCAGTTCGACCTTCGGTAACCTCGCCTTTGTCCGCGTCTACTCGGGCGGACTGAAAAAGGGCCAGGCCGTGTTCATTCCGCGCACCAAAAAGCGCGAACGCATCGGCCGCCTGCTGCGCTTGCACGCCAACCACCAGGAAGAAGTCGACGAACTTGCCTGTGGCGAAATCGGTGGCATCGTCGGGTTTAAGGACGTGCGCACCGGCGACACGCTGTGCGCCGAAAAAAGCCCGATTCTGCTCGAGAGCATGGATTTCCCCGAGCCGGTCATCAGCATGGCCGTCGAACCTAAAAGCCAAGGCGAACGCAAGGCACTGAACGCCGCGCTGGAGATTCTCCAACTCGAGGACCCCACCTTCAAAGTGACCACCAACGAGGACACGGGTCAGACCATCATTTCCGGCATGGGCGAGTTGCACCTCGAAATTCTCGGCAACCGCATGCTCAGCGAGCACAAGCTCAACGTCAACGTCGGTCGTCCCACCGTCGCCTACCGCGAGACCGTCACCGCTGACGGCGCGGCTGATTATTTGTTCGACCGGGTGATCTCCGGCAAGCAGGCCTATGCCCGCATCCAACTGGCCCTCTCGCCGCGCAAGCGTGGTGCAGGCAACGAGATCGAACTCGGTCGTGAGTTTCTCCAGATGGATAAACGTATCAACGCGGAGATCGAGGCCTGTCTCACCGACGCGCTTTCCACCGGCGTGCTCGGCAACTATCCGCTCGTCGATATTCAACTGCGCGTGGTCTCGCTCGACCTGGGCGAACACGCCGCGTCCGAAGAGGACGAGGATATTGCGATCAGCGCGATGCGCGCCGCCGCCGCACACGGCTTTCGCGAAGCGGTTTTGTCCGCCTCCCCGGTGCTGCTTGAACCGATCATGGATCTCGAAGTCGTCACCCCGGAAGAGCATGTTGGAGAGGTCATCGGAGACCTGAATATGCGCCGAGGGAAAATAAGTGAAATCCGCGCCGATGGGGGCTTGCAATATGCAAAAGCGGTGGTACCCCTCGCCGAGCTTTTTGGATATTCTACCTCGTTGAGGTCGTTAACCAAAGGCAGAGCCACTTATACAATGGAGCCGTTGCAGTTCGACATCGTGCCGAGCGAGCGACAGGGGGCACTATTGCACCTATGACCAACTGGTCTAAGGTAGTGGCTCACAAGTTTTTAGAAACAGTAGATGTAACATGGCAGCAGAACAGAAAATCAGAATTCGCCTCAAGGCGTACGATCATCGGGTCCTCGACGCATCCGCCAAAGATATTGTCGAGACGGCCAAACGAACCGGTGCGCGTGTCGCCGGACCGATTCCCTTGCCCACACGGATCGAGCGCTTTTGCGTCAACCGCAGTCCGCACGTGAACAAGAAGTCGATGGAACAATTCGAGATGCGCACGCATAAGCGTCTGCTCGACATCATCGAGCCGACCGCGAAGACCGTGGACGAACTCAAGAAACTCAACCTCCCTGCCGGGGTGGACATTCAGATTAAGGTGTAGTCATGGACGGATTGATCGGACGTAAAATCGGAATGACCCAAGTCTTCGACCAGAAGACGGGCGCGCAAATCGCAGTCACTGTGATCGAAGCCGGCCCGTGCAAGGTCCTGCAACTCAAGACCGAAGACAAAGAAGGCTACAATGCCGTCCAACTCGGCTTTGAAACCATTGCCAACAAGAAAGGCAAAGCCAAGACCGCGAAAACCCCGAAAGCCCAGCTTGGCCACTTCGCCAAGTCCGGTTCGGACCCAGTGCGCTTTGTCCGCGAGATTCGTGTCGATGCGACCGAACTTGAAGTCGGTGGTGAAGTAAAGGTGGACATCTTCGGCGAGACCAAGTTCGTCGACGTCACCGCTACCTCGAAAGGCCGTGGATTCCAAGGGGTGGTCAAACGTTACAATTTCCGCGGTGGTCGCAAGACCCACGGCGGCCAGATGCACCGCCGCGGCGGTTCGATCGGCCAATGTGTGTCACCCGCCCGTGTCGCCAAGGGACGCAAGATGCCCGGACACATGGGTGCGCGCCGCTTCACCGAACAAAACCTTAAAGTCGTGGCGGTTCGCCCCGAGGACAATGCGATCCTCGTACGCGGCGCCGTTCCGGGTCCCACAGGTGGACTCGTGGTAGTCAAAAAAGCCCTTAAGAAATAATCTGATGAGTTCGATTCCCATGAAAGACATGCAGGGCGCCAGCGTCGGCAGTTACGATTTGCCCGATGACCTGCTCGAGTTCGAGAAAGGCATGCAAGCCATGCAAGAGGCGGTTGTCCGCCATCTCGCCAATAAGCGCCAAGGCTCCGCCTCCACTAAAGATAAAAGTGAAGTGCGCGGCAGCGGTAGGAAACTCTGGAAACAGAAGGGCACCGGCCGCGCCCGTGTGGCCACCCGCCAATCGCCGATCTGGCGCGGTGGTGGTATCACCTTCGGTCCGCACCCGCGCAGTTTCCGCAAACACATGAACAAAAAGGTGTCCCGTCTCGCGTTCCGTCGTGCGTTCAGCGAGAAGGTAAAGGCCGAACACGTGACCGTGATTGATACGATCAAACTCGACGCGCCGAAGACCAAACTCATCGCGGAGATGTGCGGTAAACTTGAAATCGGCAAAAATGCCCTTCTCCTGGTCGGCGCCCACGAGGACAATGTGGCGCTCGCCTGCCGTAACCTGCCCAACGTTGAATTGCAGCAGGCCGCCAACGCCAACACGTATCAAGTTTTGAAATATCAAACCGTCCTGTGCACCTCCGAGGCCATGGACGTGCTGAAAGAACGACTCGCCCGCTAAAACATAAAGACCCCCTAGCGGCCAAAGGACCCCTTTAATGAGCGACCACTACAAAATCGTAAAACGCCTCGTGCTGACCGAGAAATACGACCGCCAGACGGAAGCCGGGAAGTATTACTTCCAGGTCGACCGCAGCGCCAACAAAAGCCAGATCAAGCGGGCCGTCGAAGCCCTGTTCGACGTCAAAGTCACCAAGGTAAACACCTTCAACCGCCTCGGTAAGAGGAAGCGCGAACGCCGCATGAACTACGGCACCACCTCCGCCACCAAGCGCGCGGTCGTGACCCTCGCCAAAGGAAACACCATCGACCTCGCTTAAACGCGAGGACGGAATCAACGCCCCCACTTTATATAGGAACATTCATCCATGGCCCTGAAACGACATAAACCTGTGACCCCGAGTGAACGCTTTACTGTGCTGTCGGCTTTCGACGAGCTCACCAAGCGCACTCCGGAAAAGACCTTGCTCCGCCCGCACAAACGTAAAGCCGGCCGCAACAACAAGGGCCGTATCACCGTGCGCCACCGCGGCGGAGGCCACAAGCGCCGCTACCGCGAAATCGATTTCAAGCGCAACAAGCGTGACATTGCCGGCCTCGTCGCCTCGATCGAATACGATCCGAATCGCAGCGCCAATATCGCCCTTCTGCACTATAAGGACGGCGAAAAACGCTACATTTTGGCGCCGGTGGGTCTCCAAGTCGGCACCAATGTCATCGCCGGCGACAAAGTCGAAGCCATTCCTGGCAACGCCCTCCCGCTCAGTGGTATTCCGCTCGGTACCCCCGTGCACAACGTGGAAATGGTGCCTGGACGCGGCGGCAAAATGGTTCGTTCGGCCGGCACTGCTGCCACGCTGAACGCCCGCGATGCCGGCATGGCCACCCTGAAACTTCCCTCCGGCGAAGTGCGCATGGTCAGCGAACGCTGCTACGCAACCGTCGGACGCGTCGGCAACACCGACCACATGAACCAGAACATGGGCAAAGCTGGCCGCGCTCGCTGGAAGGGCCGTCGTCCAACCGTCCGCGGTGTCGCCATGAACCCGGTCGATCACCCGATGGGTGGTGGTGAAGGTCGTACCTCCGGTGGTGGACATCCGCGTTCGCCCTGGGGACAACTTTCGAAGGGTAAAAAGACCCGCAACCGTAAGAAAGCCTCCAGCAGGTTCATCGTGCAACGCCGCCAGAAGAAGAGCTAACCTTCTCTATTTATCACTCGCTATTTATCACTTGTAACGAACCGGAATTATCATGCCACGCTCCGTCAAAAAAGGGCCGTTCTGCTGCCCCAAACTCATCAAAAAAGTCGAAAAGATGGATGGTGAGAAAGTCAAAAAGCCGATCAAAACTTGGTCCCGCGCCTCGATGATCCTGCCAACCTTTGTCGGACACACCTTCAAGGTCCACAACGGCAAAGAGTTCGCCAACGTCTTCGTCTCTGAAAACATGGTCGGCCACAAACTCGGCGAGTTCGCCCTCACCCGCGGTTTCCGCCGTCACGGTATGTCCACCGACAAAGGCTAACCCGACAAAGGCCAACCAGCCCAACTCAAACCACTCGAATTACCCTCTATCATGTCTTCCGCCACCACATCCAAATCTCCGCTGCAAGGGCTTCTGCTCCTGGCCGTGCTGGGGCTGTGTGGCTGGAGCGGTTGGCTCACCATGGAGAACCAGAACCTCAAGAAAGTCATCGGCCAATCCGGTGGTGGCGGCAATGAGTTGGCGAGCAAAGTCGCTTCGCTCGAGGAGACCATCGAGAACGGCTTGGTCCTCTCTTTAATTGATCCCTCGCGTGGCAACACCTTGCTTACCCAAGCCGTGCGTCCGGTTTCCGTCGATGCCACGAACGAGGGTGGGGCATCTACACGCAAGCCCGCATTCGGACTGGGACGCCCCGCCCCACGATCCACTGTGGAGTCGGATGACCCGAACGAACCGTTCGATTTCTCAAGCGGCGAAGATGAAACCACGGATGACGTGAGTCCCGCCCCGGCCGAGGACATGATTGACGGCTTTCAAGGCGGCGCAAGTTTTCTGGACCCCGGCCAACCAGGCGTAGCGTCCATTGACGACCTTGGACCGGACAGTTTCGGACCGAGCGACCCCGACAAGTCTGGACCAGACGATTTCGGACCAGACGATTTCGGATCAGACGATTTCGGACCAGACAATTTCGGCCCAACCCCCGCCCCCGAGGGAACCGTCTCCTCCCGCGAACCGCCGCCCAGTACAGGCACGTTCGGGACCAGCCAGAATCTGCTCGACGGTGGCGATGACAACTATCTCTACGAGCTAACCATTCTCGAAGTACAAGACAACGGGTTCATCGGTCTCGATGGCGGCAGCGGCAGCGGCGTAAAAGTCGGCGCAATGTTCGCCGTCATGCGCGGCAACCGCGAGATCGGCAAGGTCCGCGTTCAAGAACTCAGTGACAGCCGAAGCATCGGCGAAATTGCCGAATATGTCGGCGGTGTCTCAATCCGCAAAGGGGACCGGGTGGTCCCACTCAGGAATTAATACCATGGATGTTTTAAGTGTAACAAAATACGCCCGTATGTCCCCGAAAAAGGGACATGATCTGGCCAGGGAAATTCAAGGCATGCCCGTGAACGAGGCATTGCAACTGGTCTCGTTCAGCGCCCGCAAAGCCGGTCGCCTGATGACCAAGACCCTGAAATCGGCCATCGCCAATGCCGAACACAATTTCGAACTGGACGCCGACGACCTCACAGTGAAACTCGCGGTAGTCGAAGACGGACCAATCATGCGCCGGGGCAACTACGGCGCCCGCGGGCAGTTCAAGCCCATCGCCAAACGCAGCTGCCATGTACGCATCGTGCTGACCGATGGCGTGGACGAACAAGAAGAAGATTCCGAGGAATAATTTTATGGGACAAAAAGTAAATCCAATTGGCTTTCGGGTCACCGTCAACAAGGACTGGCGGTCTAAGTGGTATGCCGAAAAGAAAGAATTCGGCGATCTCCTCCACGAAGACCTGCGCATCCGTAATCTTGTCAAAACCCGCCTGCGTGACGCGGCCGTGCCGGACGTGCTCATCGAGCGCTATGCCAATCGAGCCCGCATCACCATCTTCACGGCCCGTCCGGGTATCGTGATTGGTAAGCGCGGCGCCGACATCGAACGCCTCCGCGAGGACGTGTCGAAGTTTACCGACAAAGAAATCTACATCGACATTCGTGAGATCAAAGATCCCGACGTCAACGCCAAGCTCGTGTCCGAGAACATCGCGATGCAACTCGAACGCCGGGTTTCCTTCCGCCGCGCCATGAAACGCGCCGTGCAGATGGCCATGGAACTCGGCGCCCTTGGCATCAAAGTCGAAGCCAATGGCCGCCTTGGCGGTTCCGAACTCGCCCGCCGCGAAAGCTACAAAGCCGGCATGGTGCCGCTCCACACGCTCCGCGCCAACATTGAATACGGTTTTACCGAAGCCAACACCACGTACGGAATTATCGGCGTGAAGTGCTGGATCTGCAAACCCCATCCAGAGGAGGACTCACGCAATGCCTCTAATGCCTAAAAAGGTGAAATACCGGAAGGTCCAAAAAGGACGCATCCGGGGACTCGCCACATCCGGAAACAAACTCGCCTTCGGCGACTTCGGCCTGCAAACCCTGCAGCGCGGCCGCATCACCAGCGTGCAGATTGAAGCCTGCCGTGTGTCCATCAACCGCCACCTCAAACGTCGTGGCAAAGTATGGATCCGCATCTTTCCCCATACGCCAGTGACGAAGAAGCCGCTCGAAACCCGTATGGGTAAAGGTAAAGGCAACGTCGACCGTTGGGTCGCCATCGTCAAACCTGGACACATGCTGTTTGAAGTGGGTGCCGTGCCCACCAACTCCGCCCGGGCCGCTTTGCGCCTAGCCGCGTCCAAACTGCCGGTCCGCACCCGCTTCGTGCAACGTCAAGGAAGCTCGACATGATTAAGATCGACGAAATCCGCCAACAAACCGACGCCGAACTGGTAACGCTCCTGGACGGGGTGAAAGACGAACTGTTCCGCCTCAACTTGCAGCAATCCCTGGGACAGCTTGAAAAGCCCTCGCGCATCCGCGCCTTGCGCCGCCAAGTCGCACGTTTTGAAACGGTGAAATCCGAACGCCGCTCCGGCGCGGTCGCCCCTGGCTCCGCCGAAGCGCGTAGTGCCGAAGCTGAAAAATCCGCTGCAACTGCAGTTGCCGCCCCAGCCACCTCAGCCACCCCAGCCACCC
>Ga0209828_1002014_pt1 | contig 17578 bp, 13 predicted proteins | sample MaitaG_FD_187429 | JGI IMG/M metagenome (GOLD analysis project Ga0209828, IMG submission 187429) | Marine algal microbial communities from Maine, USA - Maine_Asex2 metaG (SPAdes) (version 2) | ecosystem: Host-associated > Algae > Red algae > Unclassified | place: Maine, USA | collected 2015-01-05 | reverse complement strand
GAAGACAATCCAATCGTGCACGAATCACCCAAACAATTGCCGGATGTTTCTTTTTTGATGTCGCTATACAATGAAGAAAAGGTAATTGAGGAAAAAATGAACCGATTGCTACAGTTGGATTATCCCTCCGAAAAAGTGCATTTCTTCATTGGCTCCGATTGTTCAGAGGATCAAACCAATGCCATCATGGCCAAGTTTGCCGCGGCAAATTCCCAATTGCACTTTTTCCCTTTTTCGGAAAGGCGCGGCAAGCCAGCTGTCGTCAACGATATATCGAACAGTGCTTACGATTTACTGGGACAACGGAAGGATCACATTTTCTTGATCACCGACGCGAACGTAATGCCTGACAAAGATTGTCTTGCAAAAATGTTACGTCATTTCAAGAATCCAGAGATAGATTTAGTGGATTCGAACATGGTACACACGGGACAAAAATCAGAGGGAATTTCGAAGTCGGAGACGGGTTACATTTCGTCTGAAGTAAATCTGAAAAATCAAGAAGGAAAAATCTGGAAAAAAATGATTGGTCCTTTTGGGGGGTTTTACGCCATTCGCTCAACGCACTTTAGTGAGGTACCTCAAGGATTCTTGGTCGATGATTTTTACATCGCCATGCGGTCCTTTGAAAAGGGTGGGGGAGCCATTAATGAGCTCGAAGCGAATTGCTACGAATCTGTCTCACACGAGTTTGGCGAAGAGTACCGAAGAAAATCGAGGATCTCGGCGGGCAACTTTCAAAACCTATCCACTTTCTCACACTTAATTTGGCCCATTCACAAAGGCTTGGGTTTCGCATTTTTCTCACACAAAGTACTGCGTTGGTTGACCCCTTTCTTTTTGATCGGACTCATCATCACTTGCAGCTTTTTGGCCTTGTCAGTGCAAGGATTTTACCTTCTTTTTCTAATTGCTTTGGCGGTATTCTTCTTGGCAGTTCCTATTATAGATCGACTCCTTGAGCTCTTTAATTTCAATTTTTATCCTTTTAGAACGATCAGCTATTTCACAGCCATGAACATTGCCTTGCTTCAAGGGTTCTTTCGCTTTTTGAAAGGTGTTCAAAGTAGCATTTGGGAACCCACACAACGACACTAGTTCGGTTTAATGGTCAATGACTTCACTTTTTTGTAATTGATCAAGATTCGAATCAGAAGCCAGTGATCGGCGAAACAACGGTCTTCATCGATCGATGGTGTGTCCTTTTCTTTTCAATTTGTATTGAAGTTCACTGGCATTGCCGTCTGATTCTCCATAGTACCTAACAGCTAACTAGCCTTCAAATCAGGATAGAAATGAATATCTTTGACCCGAAGAGCGATTGAACGCGAATAATTAGCTTCGACAAGAACCAAATTGAGGCACCAACGGTTAAAATACTATGAGAAAATTGGACAGTGTTGAAGAAGCCATCAAGGACATTGCTGATGGCAAGCTGGTCATTGTAGTTGACGATGAGGATCGTGAAAACGAAGGTGATTTCATTACGGCTGCCGAGAACGTAACGCCGGAGATCATCAACTTCATGGCCACACATGGTCGTGGGCTCATTTGTGCTCCACTACCAGAGAGCCGCTGCGACGAACTCAAGCTGCCATTAATGGTCAGCGACAATACTGCTTTGCACGAAACGCCATTCACGGTTTCCATTGACTTAAATGGTCATGGCTGTACCACGGGTATTTCGGCGAGCGATCGCGCCAAAACCATGCAAGCCTTGGTCAATCCCGATACCAACCCATCGGATTTTGGGCGACCAGGACACATTTTTCCGCTGCGGGCCAAAGAAGAAGGCGTTTTACGACGCACAGGTCATACCGAAGCAGCCATTGATTTGGCTCGACTAGCTGGAAAACAACCAGCTGGTATTCTGGTAGAAATCATGAATGAAGACGGTACCATGGCTCGTCTACCTGAATTGTTCGAAGTCGCTGACCGCTTCGGCATGAAAGTCATTTCGATAGCCGATCTAGTAGAGTATCGTTTGGCTACCGAACGCCAAATCAGTCGGGAGGTAAAAGTGAATATGCCAACCATTCATGGGGACTTCGATCTCATTGCTTTTACGCAAGTGAGCACGGGCGAGCTACACTTGGCCTTGGTGAAAGGCAGTTGGCAAGCCAATGAGCCGGTCTTGGTTCGGGTGCACTCTTCATGCGTAACCGGCGACATTCTCGGTTCTATGCGTTGCGATTGTGGGGACCAGCTACAGTTTGCCATGCAGCAAGTCGAGCAAGCCGGAAAAGGGGTGATCCTTTACATGAACCAAGAGGGGCGTGGAATAGGATTGCTCAACAAATTGAAAGCCTACAAACTACAAGAAGAGGGGAGAGACACCGTGGAAGCCAATTTGGAACTCGGTTTCAAAAAGGACCACCGCGATTACGGCATCGGAGCTCAGATCTTGCGCGACTTAAACATCAACAAGATTCGATTGATGACCAACAATCCAAAAAAACGCATTGGTTTGATAGGATACGGACTCGAAATTGTCGAGAATGTAGCCATCAAGATGGAGCCCAACAAGCACAACTTGACCTATCTCGAAACCAAGCGCGACAAACTCGGACACGATTTACTCGATAACTTGGATGCTCTGATGAAGAAATAAATCAAAAGTCTAGTAAGTCAAGTGGTTAATTAATCACTCGAATAATACAATTTGAAAGCGGTGCTGGTTTATTCCAGCGCCGCTTTTTTGATGTGTTTTTACCGTTGTTCCAAACGGTCACATACGAGAACCTTTGACGAGTTTTAATTCTGCCCTTACAGCTTTGAAATACGAACGACAGCAGTAGATGTGTGCTTATAAATAACAAAGCAGAAGTCCGAAGGACATCTGCATTCATTCCAGTCAGTCACTCAGTCACTCACTAACTAACTCGCTAACTCAGTAAGCTTTCAGTCGGTAGGTCCTATGCGATCACAACGAAAATGGTTGTGGGTAGTTTAGAAATTCAGCAACTCACCAACTCTGCTCATCAAAATGTAAAAAAAAAGGGGCAACTACCATGCTGTTGCCCCCCTCGTCTAATGAATGAGTAGTTTGCGTATTTCAACAGTTTTACCGTCGGCCACGCTGACCAGATACAAACCGGGGGAGACGTCACTTACGTCTAGGTCCCTTCGGAAAGAACTGATTCTCTTGTAATCTTCAATTGATTTTACCAATCTTCCATTAACATCCAATAAGTTAATTTGCACCACTCCATTCATCTCATTTTCAAATTCGACACTCACTTGAGTAGCTGCTGGGTTCGGTATTAAAGTCATACCAGAATCTTCAACGAATTGAAGTCCGGTTGAAGCATCTACATTGCCATCAGCATCCGTCTTAATGAAATAGAAATCATTACTGCCTTCAAAGTTGATTCCCCCTAGCACGGCAAATCCACCATCTTCAGTCATCATTCCCGAAAAGAGGAGGGTATTAATTCCCATATCAGCACCATACATTTTTTCCCAAACAGTTTCGAAATCGTGATTCGTCTTTAGCAAGTAACCTTGACGAGTCTCCGAAGTTCCATCTGGACTTATATTTCCTATAAAAATGTAGCCACCATCTTTAGTTGACTCCACTACATAATTCGCATTATTGTTTCCCATCTTGTCTACAACTCGATGGTCTAAAAGCATACCTGTGGCTGAATAGCGAGAAAGAACCATTCGGTAATTGTCGTTGTCCTCATCTGAGCGACTTCCAATAAGAACCAATTCTCCATCTTCATCTTCCGTCAAATCAAAAGCACGACTGTAGAAAGCTTCTTCAAATTGCTCTGAGCTTTCCCAGATAATTTCGCCGTCTTGATCCATCTTTAAAAGGTAGAGCTCAAAGTGTGTCAATGCGCCCGAGGCATCGGGAATAGCGGTAACACCAGCTGAAGCAATGTTTCCATCTTCTAGAAGAATGGAGTTGTAACCTCTTGAGAAAACACCGTGTGACTTACTCCAAACAACGCTTCCTTCATTATCGAGCTTGCACACCAATAGTTGGTTATTCAGTGCAGTACCCGTCATGATGTAGCCATCGTTGCCGTTGGGAATGATGTTCCAACCCGGAACAGCTTGAGCCTCTGTGTAGAGTTTTGACCATTCTTCGTTTCCGTCTGCGTCAATTTTTAAAGCGCGCAGTAAAGGATCACCATCTACGTTGGTTGTTCTCCCTAATAAGACATAGCCACCATCATTGCCTTCGCAAATTGCGAATCCCTCGTTGGTATCGTTGCCTAAGTTGAAAGTCTGCGATTCTACTTCTGTCCCATGGGCATCTACTTCCAACAAGTACATGGAGAATTCTTCGCCGAAGCTATTGGAGGAACCAAAAAGTAGGTAGTTATTGCCTTTGGTGATCACACCGTATCCTTGTTCGCGGTTTTGCGCACCGGATTCGCCGTAAGCCTCTTGAAAGCTCGATTGCGCGACTAAGCAAAAGGGTAGTAAAAGCGACAGTAGCGCTGCTGGTAGAAGGAATCTCATGGGGTCGTTGTTTTATTCCAGTTTTTTTCCATTGTGACAAGAGCAAATACCTTACCATTTAATCATACTTTAAAAGATATGTCCTAACTGTCTCTATATGTGTACTTTAGGTTGTGAATTTTCTTACTTCGATTTTTAGAGCAGAGCGAGATCCTTGTGATATCTTTACCCTTATGGACAAAATCACTGAAAAAGAATCCCACTATCGAGATCTTGAATTGAAAGAGACGATGCAAATGCTGCAAGAGATCAACACCGAAGATCAGAAGGTGGCTTTAGCAGTTCGAGAGATCCTTCCAGCCATCTCAAATTTGGTAGACGCGGCGGCAGATTTGATGCTGGACGGGGGCCGTATTTTCTACATTGGTTCTGGAACGAGTGGACGCTTAGGTGTGGTTGACGCCTCAGAATGCCCACCTACTTTTGGAGTGCCGGACGGCATGGTAGTAGGTTTGATCGCTGGAGGTGACAAGGCGATTCGAAAAGCACAGGAATTCGCAGAAGACGATGGTGATCGGGCTTGGCTTGATCTCCAGGAACATGCAGTGGATCAGAAAGACATCGTGATCGGCATTGCAGCTTCTGGAACAACTCCTTATGTAATAGGGGGCATGCAAAAAGCCCAAGAGAAAGGGATCCTTACCGCCTGCATCACTTGCAACCCTGGATCACCTGTAACCGAGCATGCCGACCACCCATTGGTTGCTGTAGTCGGTCCCGAATACGTAACGGGCAGTACGCGCATGAAATCCGGAACCGCTCAAAAGCTCATCCTCAACATGATCAGTACCGCTGTTATGATCAAAATTGGACGAGTACAGGGGAATCGAATGGTCGATATGCAACTCAGCAACAAGAAATTGGTCGATCGAGGGGCAAAAATGGTAATGTCGGCGACTGGTTTAACGTATGAGAAGGCCCGAGAACTCCTGCTGGAAAAAGGCAGCGTGCGAAAAGCAATTCAATCTAACTTGTAAGTTGTTGGTTATCATGAAAATTTCGTACTTTAAGCGGAGTTTAGATCTTTAAAAAGCGCTCTATTTGATTAGCATCTGCCGAAAATGACGATTGAAATCCTCCTTGTTATCGCCATTATTTTAGTGGCTATCTATCTGTTTACCACGGAGAAATTCACCGTGGATACTACAGCCTTGGCAGTAGCTGCAATTTTGATGATTTCAGGCATCGTCACTCCGCAAGAAGGTCTCTCGGGCTTTAGCGATGTATCAACGATTTCGGTCTTCGCTCTTCTCTGCCTCAGTATTGGTCTTGAAAGTACCGGAGCTGTCTCGTGGATTGGCAACTGGATGCAGAAAAACCTCGTAGGTTCTGAGGTCAAAACCATCATTGGTTTATCGCTCATGGTCGGTGTGTGTTCCGCTTTTCTTAACAACACCGCCATAGTAGCCATCATGTTGCCTGTTGTCATTGAGCTATGCCGAAGCAATCCCAAATTGAGCGTTTCAAAGCTCCTAATGCCGCTGTCTTTTTCTGCCATGGCCGGTGGAACAATGACTATCATTGGTACTTCCACCAATGTGGTTATTTCAGGAATTTATGCCAAACACTTTGGAGAGGCATTCAGCATTTTTGAATTCTCGATGATCGGAATATGTATTTTCTTGACCTATTTATTGTACATGATTTTCCTCGGTCGTTTCTTATTGCCGGGCGATAAGCAATTAGATCTAAGCGAAGATTATGATCTGAGTAAATACCTGACGCAGGTGAAGGTGGCAAATAATAGTCCCTTGGTCGGTCATCGTTTTGGAGAAAGCGAGTTGACTTTACAATTTGGAATAAGCGTTTTGGAATTGATTCGCGGTGAAGATGAAGTTTGGCTACCCACACAAAGAGAGAAGATTCGTGGAGGTGACAAATTGCTGATACGCTGTGATGTGGAAAGTCTCGTGGCAATTGCAGAAAAATTGAAACTACGAGTCGATCGTCTTACAGAATTAGACGATCAAGATTTGAGCAGTGAGCATGCACTATTGTTTGAGGCGGTTCTAGGAAATAATTCATTTTTACTTGGGCAGAAATTAAAGGATGTTGATTTTCGACGAATATTTCATGCTGTTCCTTTGGGAATAAGACGGCATGGAGAAATGCTTGAAACGAAATTATCGGAAGTTGAATTAAGGTTTGGTGATTGTATTTTAATGGAAGCCAGGCGTGGTAAATTGGAGAAATTCAACAACTCCAGAGATTTTATTGTTTTGGGAAAAGTAAAGAAAGCCAATCTTAGACCAACGAGGTTGAAGCGTTCGACATTAATTATTCTGGGCGTAGTTTCCACTGTTGCTTTGGGCATTTTTCCACTGGAAGTAGCAACCTTATCAGGTGTTGTTTTGATGTTTGTTACAGGCTGCGTAACGCCACGTTATGTTTATCGAAAAATGGAGTGGCGAATCATTTTTCTCTTGGCCGGATTAATTCCCTTGGGAATCGCGGTGGAAAAAGTGGGGCTCAGTGACTTGGTGGCCACGGGCATGTTAGATGTCTTAGGGGACAATGCCTTACTGGTGATTGCCGCTTTGTTTGGGATGACCGTTCTGCTTACCAGTTTCATGTCGAACAGTGCTACAGCAATTTTACTTTCTCCTTTGGCCATTACCATGGCTCAACAACTCAATCTCAATCCGAAAGCATTCTTGATTACGGTCATGTTTGCTGCCAGTACTAGTTTTCTTACCCCAATTGGCTATCAAACCAATACCCTCATTTACGGACCTGGTAAATACACTTTCGGCGATTATTTTCGAGTAGGCGGAATACTCACCATTTTGGTCTGCATCGTATCCACCTTTCTCATTTGGTACTTATACCTCTGAGTCAGTTAGTGAAATTACTGAGAGAGTGAGTGAGTGAGTGAGTGAAATACACCCATCTGGCCTTTGGCCGTCTGTTCGTGCTAATGACAGAATACAATGAATGGTCAAACGTTACTTAATTGAGAAATGGATGAATATTTATTGATGTCGATTAGTAAGACCCTGAAGACACCACCAATCAGGCTAACATAGTACTTAACAACCAATAGCCAACAATTTCCAGAAAGCTTACCACTTATATTTTACAGCTTAAAGCATTCTTGTTAATTTCACAATGAATCCACCAAAACAAGCACTATGATTCTGCATTTCATATATACACTCACTGGCATATTGCTTTTGTGTGGAAGCCTTTCAGCACAAAGTGAAAGTGCTTACCAAGCATCAATCAGTCAAGAAGCCATTGCTTTAAATGAGTCATCGTCGATTAAGGTAGCTGCTGAATCGAGCACTCAAATTGCCTTCGAAAAGTTCACGCTCGACAATGGGCTTACGGTCATTCTTCATGAAGACAAATCGACACCCATTGTAGCGGTTTCGGTCATGTATCATGTGGGTTCTAAGAACGAGGATCCAGAGCGTACGGGATTTGCCCACTTCTTTGAGCACTTGCTTTTTGAAGGTTCCGAAAACATTGGTCGAGGCGAGTTTTCAAAGTATGTGGAAAACGCCGGAGGAGCATTAAATGCCAACACCACTTACGACCGTACTTTCTATTATGACTTACTTCCATCCAATCAATTGGAGTTGGGCTTGTGGTTAGAGTCTGAACGGATGCTGCATGCGAAAGTGGATGACAAAGGAATTGAGACACAACGAGAAGTGGTGAAGGAAGAGAAGCGACAGCGAGTCGACAACCGCCCTTACGGAACCATCGTGGAAGAGGCGATGAAGAGAGCCTACAAAGAGCATCCTTACAAATGGACGGTGATTGGTTCGATGGATCATTTGGATGCAGCCGTGGAAGCGGACTATGTAAGCTTTTACGAAAAGTTTTACGTTCCCAACAATGCCATCTTGTCGATTGCTGGAGACATCAACACAACAGAGACTCGAAAATTAGTACAGAAGTATTTCGCAGGAATTCCCAAAGGAAAGGGAGAAGTACCTCGGCCAAATGTGGAAGAACCTGCCATTAGTCGGGAGATCCGGGACACGGTTTACGACAACATTCAATTACCAGCCGTTATTCAAACCTATCGCATTCCTGCACAAGGTACCAGCGACTTTTATGCAGTGAGCATGCTCGCTACTTTATTGGCCGATGGAGCGAGTAGTCGCTTGCAGAAAGCCCTTGTAGATGAAAAACAATTGGCCTTATTTACTGGCGCATTTCCTTTTGCCCTAGAAGACCCAGGTGTGTCATTGGCTTTCATCATTTGCAACGCTGGCGTTTCTCCGAAAGAGGCAGAAATGGCCATGGATGAGGAATATCAAAAAGTAAAAGACGAAGTGATCAGCGAACGAGAATTTCAAAAATTGCGAAACAAGGTGGAGAACGATTTCGTCTCCTCAAACAGTACCGTGGCTGGAGTTGCTGAAAGTTTGGCCAATTACGAAATGTATTTTGGCGATGCGAATTTGATCAACAATGAAATTAAAAGATATATGTCGGTTACCCGTGAAGACATTCAACGCGTCGCCAAAGAATATTTTGATAAGGACAGTAGAGTAGTGCTTTATTATCTCCCGAAAGAGTAGTCCCATTATACAATGGAGATCAACTGATTTCGTCAAAGGAGATTTTAAAGATTCATTAATTATTATTTAGAAAGAGAGAAATGAAAAATACCATTCTATTCCTTGTTTGTTGCTTGTTTTGTGTTAGCGGAGTATTAAATGGACAAGAACTCGATCGTTCAATAGTTCCAGAAGCAGGACCAGCTCCCAAAATTCAAATTGGAGAATACGAGTCCTTCACTTTGGACAACGGTTTGAAATGCTTTGTCGTAGAAAATCGAAAATTGCCACGTGTTAGTTTTCGATTGACAGTCGATTCTGATCCCTACCTCGAATTAGAGAAAGTGGGTGTTTCTGGAATGATGGGTCAATTGTTGAGAACCGGAACGAGCAATCGAAGCAAAGATCAGATCGATGAAGAAATTGATTTTGTTGGAGCCAGTTTGGGCACCAGCTCAGGAGGCGTTTCTGGCAGTTGTTTAACTCGACACACAGAAACTTTGCTCGAAGTAATGTCGGACGTTTTGTTGAATCCAATTTTCAGTGAAGAAGAATTGGAAAAAATTCGCGTGCAAGAATTGAGCGGATTGGAGTCTAATATGGACGACGCGGGATCAATCGCTCGAACTGTGAGTCGTGCGCTGCGCTATGGAAAGACGCACCCTTATGGGGAAGTAATAACAAAGGAGACCATCGGAGCTATTACTGTGGCGGATTGCAAGGCTTTGTACGAGCGCGAATTTTTACCCAATCAATCGTACCTGGTCATTGTGGGAGACATTGACAACGCTACCGCAAAAAAATACGCCGAGAAATATTTCGCTAGCTGGAAAAAGGGCGAACCACAAACTCGCTCATTCGATATGCCAGCTGCTCCTGAGAAAAATAAAGTCACGGTAGTCAATAAAGACGGGGCAGCTCAGTCGGTCATTACCATTACTTACCCAGTCGACCTACAACCCGGATCTGCTGATGCCGTGGCAGTTTCAGTAATGAATGACATCTTGGGTGGAGGTGGATTTCAGTCTCGACTTTTCCAAAATCTACGGGAAGACAAGGGTTACACTTACGGCGCTTATTCGGGTTTGCGAAGCGATCGCCATGTGGCTTATTTTGCTGCTCAAGCCAGTGTGAGAAATGAAGTAACGGACAGCTCTATTGTAGAGTTCATGAAAGAAATGAATCGCATTGTAGATGAAGATGTGAGCGATGAAGAATTACAAGTAATGCTCAACATTAAAAATGGTGATTTTGCTCGTGCTTTGGAAAAACCAACAACCGTAGCTCGTTTTGCATTGAATACAGAGCGTTACAATTTACCGAAAGATTACTACGCCACTTATTTGGAAAGGCTTAGTAAGGTAACTCCAGCCGATGTGCGAGCAGCGGCAAAAAAATACATCCATCCCGAAAATGCACATATTGTGATCGTGGGAAGCAAAGATGAGATTATCGAAAAAGTAGCGCGATTTAGCGCCGATGGTAAAGTTCAGTTAATGGATGCATTTGCCAATGAAATTGTGGCTCAAAAAAAGTCAGAAATGAGCGCTGAGGAAGTGATGAAAATCGTTTCAAATTTTGTAGATAAGGTAGGAGGGAAGAAAAAAATCGAATCCATCAAAAGCCGCGAATCAACTTTTAGCACCAACATGGGAGGTATGTCTATCACCACAGTTGAACGAACAGAAGGAGCAAACAAATACCACATGGAAGTATTGATGACTGGAAAGGTAATTGCAGAAGAAATGATCGTCGGCAGTAAGGGCTACAGTATAAACATGGGCAATAAACAGACCTTAAAGGAAGAAGAATGTACTCAGAAGTTGAAGATGGTTGCAGTCTGCCCGCAATTGGCTTACCTCACAGGTGAGCAGCACCGTCTAGAATACAAAGGCAAAGATGAAGTCAAGGGAGAATCGGTACATAAAATATTTGTGTACAATGCGGAAGACGAGAAGTCGGTGGAGTTTTATTCTGTTGATTCTGGTCTGTTGTTAAAGGAAGTGAAGATGGAAAAGACACCAGCGGGACCAATCGCACAAACCACTGTTTTTAGCGATTACAAGCCAGTAGACGGAATTCTATTACCGCATCAATTGCAGATCAATATATCTACTCAGAAAGTAGATGTAGCGTTGGAGAAAGCAGTATTCAATCTAGAATTTCCAGCTGAGCAATTCAAGCTCGACTAGTTTCCAAATTGAAAACGACAAGCCGAGCGGTGAAATATTATATTTCACGCGATTCGCAAGAAATCGAGTTATCTTGTTAATGGATTTTCCATAATCGACGGAGCGGTGAGGTAACTCACGCGATTTTATCAACCCTCGCCCACGACCGACCGCGGTGAAATTTTTCACGCGATTTTATCAAGCCCGTGCACGACAAGCCGAGCGGTGAAATTTTTCATGCGATTTTTCCATAATCGACGGAGCGGTGAGGTAACTCACGCGATTTTATCAAACCTCGCCCACGACAAGCCGAGCGGTGAGGTAACTCACGCGATTTTATCAAGCCCGTGTACGACTAGCCGAGTGGTGAAATTTTTCATGCGATTTTTCCATGATCGACGGAGCGGTGAGGTAACTCACGCGATTTTATCAAGCTCGTGCACGACTAGCCGAGCGGTGAAATTTTTCACGCGATTTGCACAAACACACCAGACCACCGATTTATGAAAATTGAATTAATCAAAGGCGACATCACTCAATTAGAAATTGATTGCATAGTCAATGCTGCCAACACTTCGCTTTTAGGAGGCGGTGGCGTTGACGGAGCCATTCACAAAAAGGGCGGCAAAGAAATTCTGGAAGAATGCGTGAAGATTCGTAATCGGCAAGGAGGCTGCAAAGTAGGAGAAGCGGTAATTACCACCGGCGGGTAACTTCCGGTAAAAAAAGTGATCCACACCGTCGGTCCACGTTGGAACAAAGGCGATTCAAATGAAGCGGAAAAGCTGAGTAATTGCTATAAAAACAGTTTGAGCCTTGCAGAAGAAAATGACTTGACCGCTATTGCATTCCCGAACATTAGTACTGGCATCTATGGCTATCCCAAAGAAGCCGCTGCGGCAATTGCAATAGAAGTCGCTCAGAATTTCGTTGCAATAATTCTAGAGAAAGTGGTTTTTGTTTGTTACGATGACGAAAACTACAAACTCTACCAAAGCATTCTCGAACAGTAAATCGCAAGAAGAACCTAAAGCGCGACCGACTGAAAGTTGACCCAAGGATGCATTCACTCCATTCACGAAGCCAAAGTGCAGCTCGTTAAGGTGAAGAAATATTTTAGGCGTTCTTAGAAAGCACCAACACCGTGAACAAACAAGACATTAAAATCCCCTGCGCCGACGGCTTTGAATTAATAGGTACACTGTACGAACCCACTGTAAGCAAGGCCGCCATCATGATTGCCCCAGCAACGGGGATTAAGCGGCAATTCTACAATTCATTCGCGACCCACTTAGCCGAAAATGGTTACGGAGTAATTTGCTTTGACAACAGAGGAATTGGCGGCTCAACAGATGGTTCGATAAATGATGTAGACGCTTCCCTTATTAACTGGGGACGATTAGATATGCCGGCCGTATTGAAGAAACTACAAGCAACATTCCCCAATCAATCCCACCACCTTATTGGGCATAGCGCCGGAGGTCAGTTGCTGGGTTTAATGGACAATTCTCCAGAAATAAATTCCATGTTCAATTTCGCTTGCTCTTCAGGGAGCTTGAGAAACATGCCTTATCCTTTCAAGTTTACAGCTGCGTTTTATCTCAATGTATTTCTTCCAGTTAGTAATCTCTTGTTTGGAAAGACCAACTCTCAATGGATGGGAATGGGGGAGCCGATACCCAAGCGAGTCGCCGTAGAGTGGAACCGATGGTGCAATGGGGCGGGTTATGTCGCTACCGATTTCGGCAAGGAAATCAAGGAGCATCATTACCATAAACTCGAGCTCCCTTCGATGTGGCTTTACGCTACAGATGACGGAATTGCCAATCTTGCAAACGTAAACGACATGACTCGCGTTTACACTAAATCGAAAATAGAAATCCTAGCCCTCGACCCCAAAGAATTAGGCTTGAAACAATTGGGCCACATGGGTTTCTTTAGTTCGAAAAATAAGAAAGTATGGAAGCACGCGATAGAGTGGTTGCAAAGCCATGAGTAAATCCGCCATTCTTCAAAGCAGGAATGCATTCAAGAAAGTCCAGAGAATTAAAAGTATGTGATAATATGCAATCCGCAATCAGCTTGCGGTCACTTGCCGATAAATGGTCTATCAATTCCCACGGTTTCATGTGTGTCAACCCACCGTGGCCCAATCTATAATACAGACAAATTAGAATTTTCTAAGGCAGCAAAATAGATGACACAATCAAATGGCTTTCTCCAGTTTTCACATCATCAGAATTCGTAAGTAAACCCACAAGAAACCGTCATAAAGTGCAACCAATTTCTCACGTAGCCATCGCCAGGGCCGGTCAAATCGCTGGAAGTTCCCACTGCACCACCACCGATGTATCTCAAATTAAAATACGAATCAAGAGAAGGTCGCAACTGATAACCTGTTCGAATACTTGCATCTAAAATGGCACCTACTATCTCGTTGGTAGAACCGTTCAAGTAGCTGATCGGAGCATAAATACCATCCGCTTCTAATTCGACAAATGTTTTGTCACCGAGCATTGCACGGGTACGAAGCTTGAGAGCCGGAACTGGTCCAACATCGGAATTTCGGCGGAAGCGGAGACCATCTTGAGATGCAAAGGTAATAGTGGCATTGCGAGCTTGAAGAGAAACACCAGCAGCCAAGGAATACTTGTTGTTTTCTGACAGGAACTCACGCAGGTAGCTGATCCGATAAAAGGGAAAGTTGTACAAGAAATCAACTCCAGTACCTTGGGGGAAGAGCAAATCATCAATCACTAAATCCCGTTTCAACAAGGACTGGGTTTCTATTCGAATGGGTTGATATAAAAGAACGATGCTATTTTTGGGATTGAACTGCGCTTCCAAAGAGAATCTTCGAAAGGGCAGGAGGTTGCTTTGTCCGCCGTCTTCAACGTAATCAATTTCGGTTCCTGAATTACTCAACTGAATTTTATGACTGAGAACTGCCAAGAAGCCCATTTCGGCGCTTATCTTCAATTTGAATTCAGAGGAATTGGAATTGATTTCGGCCTCATTAACTTGCGCAGAAAGCGAGGCTCCAAGTAAAATAAAAACAGACAGTAGGAAAAGACTTAACTGCGAAATTTTCATGCGTATTGTTTTACAGAAAAACAAGAGTGAGCGCAATTTGTTCTATGGCTGTCAGGTAAGTTATTAACATTGCAGCAGCGTAATAGCTGGACAGTCAACGAGCTCTGGTTTCTTTCAAATCAATTCACCAACTGATTTGAAAAGTACAGACAATTCAGTAATTCCAATTGTTGCTTTACAAAGGTCTCAACCAATTTCAACTGTCCATTGATGTATTTTTCCTGTCTTTTATTTAAAAGGAAAACAGAGCTTTCGCCAAAGTTGTATTTTTCACTTTCGCCATCCAATAGTAGCTTGTAGCTTTCTACATTTTGCTCCAGTAGTATTAATTGTTCACGCAGCACTACTTGCTGCAGCCAGCTACCTTCAATCTTGTTCATCAGTTGGTTGCGCTTGTTCTCAAGATCAAGTTCTACTTCCTTAATTTTTAGTTCTCCTTTCCTTGCATTTGCACGGGCACTTCTCAATAATAGCGGCATCGATAAATCGATTCCAAATTTGTAGTCATTGAGAGAAAAAGAGGGACTGATACTATTGGGAGAAGTAGCCAATAGTGGATTGTATTTTACTTTGAACTTGGGTCGCATCTTCGAGCGTTTCAATTTCTGCTCAATTTCCAAGTAGCTTAATTTATTGATCGTAGATAAAAGAATAGGATGGTCGACTAAGGATAAATTTTCAAATGCATCTAGTGTCGGAAGAATAGGTTTTCGAACATCTTCCGGCTTTGTTTCTTCTTGCAAAGAAATAGGCAAGTCATCGTACCAAAGAAAATTTTCGACTCTTTGCCTGCTTTTTATCAACCCCAGTTCATTTTTCTGAATTAGGGTAGTTGCATCCTGTGATAGTAAGAGAGCCTCCAGTGTATCCATTGCCGTTTTTTCACCACTGAAAAACGATTGTTTGGTATTGTTAAAGTACTGCTGAGCAATAGACTTGCTTTCTGTCAAAACTACTTTTGAATACTCAAACTGCTGCCAATTTAGATAGGCAATTGACGCAATATAAATCAAATCATTTAAAATGATCTGGCGTTCATTATCTGCCAAATTTTGAAACACTTGCGCTTGTTCTAGAATGGCTTTCCTTTCATTTACCAGTAATCCTTGGAATACATCTATTTCGATACCAAGATGCCATAAACCTAAATCATCTGTTTTGTTCTCTGGATTGAGAAAAACTCCTTCACTATTCTCATATCCCCCTACAAGGTCGAAGCCAAATTTTGTTGGAAATTTCAACTTCGCTTGATACTGTCGAAAGTACAGTTTATCTCCAAAGTTCTTTTCATTCCAATCTGAAACGATCATTGGATCTAGATTTCCTTTGGCACCTAATAATTCCGCTTTCGCAGATAGAATCTTTAAATCAGCTTTTTTTGCTATCGGGTGAAAAGAAACGATGTTCTCCAAATATTCTTGATAGGTGAGTACGTTCGAGCTATCCGATTGTGCGGATAAAGCAATTAGATTAAATACCAAGAGTATCATTGTCCAAAGAAGAAACCTCACTCCTAATATTTTTTCCATAATTAGGCCAAATTTAGGTTTTGCAAGGTCTTTCCATGCTGCTCTGGACTTCCATTGTCATCTACTTTAACGAAGACGATCTGTTCTATCTTGATGATGATCTCTTTTGAAAAGACGTTGCGAACCTCGCACGAAAAACTAATGGAAGTGCGCCCGATAGACTTGAATCCTAAGCCAATCTCAATAACATCTCCCTGCATTGCTGAACATACGAAATCAATTTCGGATATGTATTTGGTTACAACACTTTTGGTATCCAACTTTGTCATGGCATAAATGCCAGCCTCTTCGTCAATCCAACGCAAAAGTGCACCGCCAAATAATGTATTTCTGGCATTTAGATTTTCCGGCTTTATCAACTTCCGTGAATAGAATTTCATGCTATTTTACTGATTTTATGGGTGCTTTCCTTTTTAATTCTGTTTTCTTCCTCTCTTTCTGCTTATAGAAATCTTCAGGAAACCCATTTAACTGACGCCACACTTCATACCAAATTGGCACCTCTGCTAGCAAAATAAATGCATTAACACCAGTGCCGATACTGAGTCTTTCAGGCCAATCTTTTTTATCCCGATTCGGGCTAATCAAAATTCTGTAAAATCCATTTTCCCCAATGAACTTGTCAATGGCTACGATCTTGCCAGAAAAGACGCCCGTAGAAGATTCAGGCCAACCGCTAATAACAATGGCAGGCCAGCCATCAAACCTCAATTGAGTGAGGTCATCAATGTTCAATAAAGGCAAATCTTGCGGTTTTGCATATATTTCCACAGCGAGATCATATTTGGACGGCATAATAGTTGCCACATCTGTTCCTTCTTTCAGCGTTTCTCCAATTCCCTTTTTTAAAGTTTTCGTAATGTAACCAGATTGAGGTGCAGTGATGTGGTAGAATTTTTGCCTCTCGCTGTAATTACTTAATTTATTTCGAAGCTTAGATGTTGCAGCAACACTCTCCAATTTGGAAGACAAAGCAGATTGTTGATCAGATTGCGACTTTGCCAGTTTGTCTGCATACTCTCTATCGATTGCCTGCAATTCAATACCTAAATTAGCTAGGACATTTTTTTGATTCAGCAATTTGTTCTTTTGCACATTTACTTTGGCACTCGAAGACTGAATTTTGTATTCCTTCTCTTGTAATTCAGTCAGTGTTTTCAATCCTTTGCTGTACAGCTCCTGCGTTCGAGACAATTGATTTTCGGCAATTGTTAAATTAGTCTCAAAAGCAATCAAGTCAATGCTGTCAATACTAATTTTATTTCGAGCTTGTTTTATCTTGTTTAGTGTTTGTTCTTTCTTTAAACCCAAAGACGCTTTCAGTGCCGTGTATTGATTTTGAAGAGCCGATACTTTCTGGTCGTAAGAATCAATACTCTGTGATTTGGCATCAATTTGCTCGGAAGTTCTTTCTAGTAAATTGGGGTCGAAATATTCACTCTTAACTTCCGAGATAAATACAACCGTATCGCCTTTTTCAACAAAATCACCCTCTTGCACATACCATTTTTCCAAACGTCCAGCAATAATTGATTGTATCGATTGAGGTCGAGATTCTGGAGATCTTGTCGTTACATAGCCCTTCGTGCTAATGTTTTGAGTCCATGGCAAAAAGAGACAAAGAATGAAAATAACGGCCAATGCAACGATCAACCACATTGACAGTTTCTTGACACGGCTTTTCTTCAATAAACGATGAGAATCAAAGTCCTTTAGCTTAATGGAATCAGCAATACTATTTTTAGAAATATTCAACATAAATTAAGTACTCTAATTTTTCTGGAGAACAATGAAT
>Ga0209828_1002011_pt1 | contig 17583 bp, 5 predicted proteins | sample MaitaG_FD_187429 | JGI IMG/M metagenome (GOLD analysis project Ga0209828, IMG submission 187429) | Marine algal microbial communities from Maine, USA - Maine_Asex2 metaG (SPAdes) (version 2) | ecosystem: Host-associated > Algae > Red algae > Unclassified | place: Maine, USA | collected 2015-01-05 | reverse complement strand
AATATCGAAAAAGAAAGAGGCAATTCTGTTTTCAGTACATTGATGCACGCTCACTGGAAAGATTCTAAGATTAATATACTGGATACACCTGGTCTGGATGACTTCATAGGTGAGGTTGTATCTTCTATGAAAGTGGCAGATACTTCTGTCATTCTGGTCAATGCATCGCAGGGAGTAGAAGTTAGCACAGAGTTATTGTGGGAATACATAGAGAAATTCAAAACCCCTTCCATGTTTGTGGTCAATCAGATAGACCATGACAAATCAGATTATGATAGTACGCTAGAGCAGATTAAGAGTCGATTTGGGAATAAGGTTATGCCTGTCCAGTATCCGCTTAATCAAGGAGTCGATTGTAATACGATAGTCGATGCCTTACGTATGGTTATGTACGTCTTCCCAGAAGATGGAGGTAAGCCCGAGAAGCATGCGATACCAGAGTCAGAGATGGCACGTGCTCAGGAGATGCATAATGCACTCGTCGAAGCGGCAGCAGAAAATGAAGAGGGATTGATGGAATTATTTTTTGAGAAAGGCACACTGAATGAAGACGAACTCGCTAAGGGTCTCACCATAGCGTTAGCTAATCAGCAGATATATCCAGTCTTTTGTTGCAGCGCAGAACGCAACATGGGTAGTGGTCGTATTATGGGATTTATTAATGACATAGCACCTAGTCCTGTAGATCGACCAGCAGAAGCTCTGGAAGATGGAGGCGAGATCAATGTGGATATAGCATTGCCGACTTCCATGTTTATATTTAAGACAATGTCAGAGCCGCAGATTGGGATGGTATCTTACTTTAAGATATACAACGGCACTCTTAAGTCCGGTGATGATATGATTAATCAGAGTACAGATACATCTGAGAGGTTTAATCAGTTATTCGTCTCTAATGGAAAAACTCGGAAAAATGTAGATGTATTAATAGCAGGAGATATCGGAGCGACAGTCAAGCTAAAAGATAGCCACACTAATGATACGCTATGTACTAAAGGCACTGAATATAAAATCAGCACCATCCATTATCCATTAGATAAGATAAGAGTCGCAGTCTCACCTCCTGGCAAGAATGAGGTAGAAAAATTAATGAAAGCACTCTATCAGATAGCAGAAGAAGATCCAACTCTAAAAGTAGAACAATCCGCAACTCTAAAGCAAACACTCCTGCATGGCCAGGGCCAGTTACATCTCGATCTGATTAAGTACAGAATCGAAAAAGTAAATGGCATTCATATGGAATTTGATAGACCTAAAATTCCATACCGTGAAACTATAAGAAAAGCGGCAGACGAAAGTTACCGCCACAAAAAACAATCTGGAGGTTCTGGACAGTTTGCCGAAGTGCAACTTAGAATAGAACCTTATAATGAAGGCATGCCAGATCCATCAGATCTGAATGTGAGGAATCGAGAAGTCGAGTTTCTACCTTGGGGTGGTAAGTTAGTATTCCTATGGTGCATAGTCGGCGGAGCCATCGACTCTAAGTACAGCAATGCTATAAAAAAAGGCATTATGAATAAGATGGAAGAAGGCCCACTGACTGGATCTAATTGTCAGAACCTAAGGGTAAGTATCTATGATGGTAAGATGCATAGCGTAGACTCTAATGATATGGCATTTATGATTGCCGCAACGTATGCTTTTAAGTCTGCATTTGCGAAAGCTAAGCCTCAATTACTGGAGCCCATATATGATGTATCCATATTATCGCCTGATGAGTCCTTAGGTGATATTATGAGTGACTTACAATCCAGAAGATCGATTATCCAAGGCATAGAAGCCGAAGGACATTATCAGAAGATCAATGTCAAGATTCCATTAGCAGAGATGTATAAGTACAGCTCTACGCTGAGATCATTAAGTCAAGGTCGGGCGAAGTTCTCCAGAGTATTTTCGGAGTACATTCCTGTATCAGATGAGCTACAACGTAAGATAGTATTGGCAGCATCACCTGAGGCAGTAGAAGCTTAATGAGGTTAACTAATTCAGTAGGGTATTTTGATTGACATATAGTTTAAATACATTATACAGTTGAATTAAAAGTGACAAACCAACTTTATTATTTTGATTACAAGTCTTCACTTATGGTGAGGACTTTTTATTGGCAAAATCTAAGATTAACGAATTAATTGATATCTTATCAATTATTTTATTGTAAATCACATCAAAATTAGTATTATGATTAAGCGTATTGTATTGTATTGTATTGGCAATATCTTTTACCTCTTGCTCTAAGGAAAAAACCAAGGGACAGTCAGATGCTGTGACTTATCAGCACCTGAGCACTGATGGAAATATCCAACTTCCCGTTAGACTATCACCTGATGCTGAGTTAAGTTGCGAAACTCCTTCTTGTAATGGTCAATCTGTTAGTTATAGTCTCGTATTTAGGGATTTTAAATTTGATCTTTCTACATGCATCAGTCCAGATACAATAAGTGATTGTGAAGTAGAATCATGGAAAGGAGGTTTTACTGGGATTACTGCCTTTGGTTGTTTAGTTGATGATGTTTTAGAAATAACCGTCTCAGATTTAGATTCTTTTATTATACTTCCAGATTGTTTGCCTGAGGAATATTCTGTAGACTTAGATTGTGTAGAAGACCAAATAATCTATCAATTTACGCCGAGTATTCTTGAATTTTTTAGTAATATATTTAATTTGGAATATGAGAGTTCTATTTTAACTGAGTATCAGAAGCAATTGTGTGCTAAGTATTGTACCACATGGTATCCATTTCCTCACGTTAGAATTGTCCCTTGCGAAGAAAGCTATTCTTGTTGCAGAACTACAATTGCTTGGGAAAGAAATGAAGTAGGTCAGTGGGTGTCTGGAGTAATTTCAACAGATGTAATTGGTCAATGCCGTGGTCCTGAGCCTAAGTGTACTAGGAATGTGAGATATGACGGGCCTTTCAGTAGTTCACTTGATAGAAGCTCTTGTGAATCCAGATCTTGTTTCCAGATATTTGATTTTTAAAGCTTTCCAATATGAAGAATATTTTCAGCCTTGTAATACTTATTTTAACATCATTCCATTTGAATGGACAAACTGCTGGGTTTAATTATATCCCATTAGAATTTGAAAATCTTGATCCAATGTGGATTCATGACATTTATGATAGTACGATCATAGGTCATGTTATAGATTCTAACCCTCTTGTAAAATTTGATGGATACTCGCATGTTGTACGGAGCCGTAATACTAACCCACGATTACTGACGACGGATGATGCTGTATATCTAGCATCCAGTTTCCAATACGATAATGATGTAGGGGGAGCTATAGTGGAGAAGATAAATCTAATGACTGGTGAGATAGAATGGAAGACTGTCTATGACCTAAGAACGCAAGATGTTATAGAGTATGCATATAATATAAGAATAGAAAATGATCGTCTCATATTATACTGTATCTACCAAAATGAGGATAATAATTACATAGCAACGATGGTAGGTAATGGATTAGGCTATCTGAGTAGAAAAGAGTATGACTTAGAAACTGGTCTATTACTTCAGCAGACTATTCCTGATACGGTTGCTAATGATATGATCTTGCTCAGGAGTCCTTATTATGATACAGAGTTACATTTATTGGATGATACGACCGTACAGTCCATTCGACTTGGACGTTGGTATGAGTCTGGATCTTTTTTGGTAATTGATACGATGGATACTGATGGTGTGAGATTGACACCTACATATAATTTAGATCATGAGTTGTTCTTAGATTGGGAAGATGCTGTTGGTGTTAGGGCTAACTTATTTGAGAAAGATCCCTATACTGGAGATATATACAGTATCGATTATTTTAATCCTAAATCTCAGGGCCCCGAAGCGAAGCTAAGCCAATTACTACGATACGGAAGAGATAACATTAGAGAAGTTGTACCTTTTGAGTATGACGATTATGAAAATCTAAAAATTTTAGAATTAAGGCAGATAACAGATACACATCTAATTATGGTTGCCGATAATGAAGATGGTGTAAGTTCAGATTTTTTATTTGTTGATAAAGAGACAGGATCTGTAGACCGAAAGATTTATTACAGCAGAAGATTAGCAGATGGTTTTGATCTTTTTCTATATGAAGGTGAGATCATTACTATGAACTTCAGCAAGACTGGAGATTACTATTATTTGAATATCTTCAAAAGTGAAGGTTCGGAGATGAAAATAATCAAAAGCTTTAGGTTGGGTTTTCCTGATTATATACTGAGAGGAAGTTCTTTACACATGCTGGAGAATGGAGATTTTATAATAGATTTTCAATATCAAGGTTTCTCCCCAAGTGGATTACCGTCAGGTTTTTTCTCTGGAATCATGCGTGTTACACCTGCGCAGCTAGGTCTTACGACTTCCTCTTCTTATGATAAAGAAATTGTAGATGCACCATTTCAAATTTTTCCTAATCCGTCATCAGATGTAATAACTGTTAAATCAGACATAAGAATGGATTATGATATTATAATATATGATATGATGGGCAGGGTTGTATCTACATTTGATGCTGATGCTTACTCCACTGATATAAACATAAGGGCATTATTACCAGGGCAGTATTACCTCCAGATGGTTACAGAAAAGAATTCTTATGGTCAGACTATTATTAAGAAATAGAAAGCCAACTATAATATTTTAATCTTATGTCCTCACTTAATAGGTGGGGACTTTATAATTTTTTACTGAGCCGAGGATAATACTTTTGCATATGATCTGAGAAGAGCATATTTACATGATTAAGTTATTTTTAATGTGTGAAGGAAATGAAAATAGGTTTCGATGCCAAGCGTCTGTTCCATAATAGGGAAGGATTAGGCAGCTATGCAAGGACAATCACCCAAGACCTACTGTCATATTATCCTGATCATGACTATCACTTATATACACCGTCTATAGGTGACCGCCAATTAGCACATGACATTAGTGACCATGATTCTTGCTCTGTACATCAGCCAAAAGGGTTTGCACCTATGTGGCGTAGTCGTGGAATAGTTAAGGACCTCAAGAGAGATCAGGTACAAGTGTACTTAGGTCTCAGTAACGAGTTGCCATTCGGTATAGAAAAATCTGGAATCAAATCTGTACTTGTATTGCATGATATGATATATAAGAAATTTCCCTTGCAGTACAATGCTATAGATAGAGCCATTGTCCATAAAAAAGTTAAACACGCTGTATCAGTGGCAGATATGATTATAGCGCCCAGTCAGCATACAGCTAAGGATATAGAAGAATGTTTTCCTGGGACGACTTCTAAGACTCGTGTGATATATCAGTCCGTACCGCCAGCGTATAGAAAGCAAGAAAGTGGAAATAATTCCTCTAAGCACCTATTATGTGTGGGTACGATTAACGAAAGAAAGAATTATCATACTGTTATAAAAGCTATGGCAGAGATAGAAAGATCTGTCCTTCCTAAGTTAGTAATAGTAGGAGAGGGGAAGCAATACAAACAGGACCTTGTCGAGATGATCGAGAGATACGATCTCACAGATTTTGTAACCATATGCAAAGACATATCCACAGATGTACTGGTAGAACGATACCGAGAATCTATAGCTCTCGTGATGCCCTCAGCCTATGAGGGATTTGGGATACCTGTGTTAGAGGCACTGACATTAGGAGTCCCCGTTATCATTAGCAATAATACATCACTACCAGAAGTCGCAGGAGATCATGGCATTGTTATTGATTATATGGATCATATAGCTTTAGCGAATGCGATAAAGCAACTTTCTAATCCAAATGAAAAGTCAAAGCTTCTTCAGAATTTAGATTCACACTTAGAAAAATTTGATTCTAAGTCTATCAGTCAGCAATACATACAATTGATCGAATCAATCGTCTGATTGGTGGACATTAGCACTTCCATAGTTTCTATTATGGAGGATAATTTCTATATTTGAACAAGCGCAAGCAAAGATAAATCCAGGTTTCATTCTCATTATCTTGGGGTGATTGTTAGAATCACCCCTTTTTTTATGCCCATAACTTTCTTCTACCGCATAAATTCCAGCCATAAGTTAATAAGTTACATATTAAAGATATCTTGATATATAGATAAATATAATATGTATATTCGTGTATTATAAAAGGTTAAGCTCCTTTTGTATGTTTTAACTTAAGTAAAAACTACGCGAATGTCTCAACTTAATCTCTTGAGGTACCTATGGTTATACATATTAGTACCTGGGATAGTCCTTGCATTATCTACTTCCGCAGATGCACAGAATTCCTACTCATGTGACATCAGATCTAATGATGTAATAAGAACATTATCCACTCGGAGAGTGGCTCAGAATGCGATATCTGTCTCCCGAGGTGGGTATAGTCCATGGAATATTACAGAAAATGAACTTTTAGAAGATAACAGACATATTGCCATTGATATAGATCCTCATCTCTCTACAGAGGCACTAAGATTCAATAATTTCAACTTTGATCTTCCAGAAAATGTATCGATTACAGGTATAGAAGTTATCATTACTGGTGATTCAGAATCAGATACCCCACTATGGGAACAAGATATCAGACTCATAGGTAGTGGAGGTAATACTGTAGGAGATAACAAAGCGAATAAAGAACTGGCGGGTGATGCCTGGAATCTGGATACCTTATCGAGTTTGGGGTATTGGACATATGGGAGTAGTGTAGATCTATGGGGTAGTAACTGGAGTCCTTCTGATATCAATAATAACAATTTTGGTTTTTCGCTTCAGACTAAAAACAGAAGTGACGAAATAGCAAGTCTATCAATAGATCAGTTAATTATTGTAGTTTACTATGATAATCCGATCATCATATGCCAAGCTCATGCGTGTATCGTCGTGACAGTAGAAGCTGATGAGTCAGTTGTATCATATAACTGGAATGTTAGAGGACTGGAATGGGAACCTTCTAATGACGACCCTAATGTTATTAATGTAATCGCAGATAACGCTTCATTTGGCGAATATGAAGTCTGTTTAGATAGACAGTATGATAATGGTCGACAAGAATCTTGCTGCCGAGCTATTACATATCAAGACTGTAGCACAGGGAGTATCGGAGATTTTGTATGGCAAGATCTTAATGGCAATGGATTCCAAGACAGTGGAGAGCCAGGTCTATCTGATTGTAACGTGATTCTATATACAGAATCACTTTCGTACGTTGCAAGTACTCAGACTGTTAATGGGATGTACTTATTTACAGATTTAGATCCTGGAAATTATATCGTACAAGTAGATGTAAAAGATTACTGCCCGACTAAGTTTGACGGTTCTAACACGACACTTAATTCTGATTTTTATAATGCGTTTCTACCTAACAGCAGTCATGTCGTTTCTCTAGCTGCTAATGAGGATAGGAGAGATATAGATTTTGGCTTGATTAGAAAGGGTAGTGTCGAAGGACTGACATGGATAGATAAGAACGATAACGGGTTATACGAAGACACAGATTGCCCTATTGCTGATATCAAAGTCAGCATCGTCAATACTGATGGAGACACAGTAAGATGTGTAATATCAGGTGCAGATGGAACATATGTTGCAGATAACGTACCTCCCGGTGAGTATACCGTCAAGTTTGCTTTTCCACAGGAGTACTTAGTCACTTCTCGTGGTGTCGATAGCCATACGCTGCCTGGTCATTGTTCCGAGGCAGTCACTGTAGGTGAGAATATTACCACTACTGTTAATGCAGGGGCATTCCGACCTTCCACCTTAGGTAATTATGTATGGTTAGATTCTAATGAGAATGGTATCCAAGATACTGACGAACCAGGAATCGCTGGGGCAGTGATAACACTCACATCTTGTGACGATATTTTTATAGGCGAATACCAGACGGATGCTAATGGTAATTATCAGATCTCAGACATTGCGCCAGGGACTTATAAGATCTGTGTAGATCCTATGAGAGATGACTTAGAAGCGACGCTCAGTAGTATAGGAGACGATACATTAGATTCAGATCATGTTGCAGGGACTGCATGTACAGCTTGCATAACAGTAGGAGAAAATGCTAATGATCAGACGTATGACTTTGGGTTCATAGAAAGTGAAGTACTGAGTAAGATAGATGTTTATGTATTTGAGGATGTCAATAATGATGGAGTCAATGATGCCAATGATCCACCGATCCCAAATGTCAAAGTAGAAATATATGATTGTAACGGTAGCCTCATAGCCGATCTCACAACAGATAATGTAGGTGCCGTATGGCAAATGGATATCCCTATAGGTAACTATTACATTAAAGTAACTCCGCCTTTAGGATATACAATCAGACCAGGTGGACTTATCACAGGTGCTAATGGACGTGGTACCACAGATTGTCTTAGTTCTGCTCCGATGGGTTTTAGCTTAGAGATTCCATTAATAAGATATATTCCTAACGTAACAATATCGGTATATGAAGATACAGATGGTGATGGAGTTAATGGTCCTAATGATCCTCCACTGTCCAGCATCTCTATAGATATATATACGTGTGATGGTGTGCTTGTAGCTAATACCACCACAGATGCATTGGGGATAGTATTGCAGACTTTGCCAGAAGGAAATTACTATTATAGAATATATCCACCGAGTGGTTATGTATTAGGTTTCGATAGCATCATCGATGGTAGCAATGGAACTGATACCACACCTTGTCTACCTACTGGTCCTGATGGTCTTAGTATAGAGATAGGACTTGTCGAGTCTAATGCACAGATAGATGTCTATGTCTATCATGATGTAGATGATAATGGAACGAATGATTCTAATGATCCAGCCTTACCGAATGTAGGTGTAGAAATATACAATTGTTCTACTGGTCTAATTTCCAGTATGAGTACAAATAACTTAGGTGCTGTATGGCAATACAATATCGAGAATGGTGATTACTACATCAAAATCATTCCACCTGCAGGCTATACGATCAGACCAGGAGGTATTATAACTGATGCTAACGGTCCAGGTACCACTGACTGTTATAATTCGGCACCGATAGGATTCAGTATAGAAGTAGGACTTATACTCCAAGGAGATCCTAACGTTACAATATCGGTATATGAAGATACAGATGGTGATGGAGTTAATGGTCCTAATGATCCTCCACTGTCCAGCATCTCTATAGATATATATACGTGTGATGGTGTGCTTGTAGCTAATACCACCACAGATGCATTGGGGATAGTATTGCAGACTTTGCCAGAAGGAAATTACTATTATAGAATATATCCACCGAGTGGTTATGTATTAGGTTTCGATAGCATCATCGATGGTAGCAATGGAACTGATACCACACCTTGTCTACCTACTGGTCCTGATGGTCTTAGTATAGAGATAGGACTTGTCGAGTCTAATGCACAGATAGATGTCTATGTCTATCATGATGTAGATGATAATGGAACGAATGATCCTAATGATCCAGCCTTACCGAATGTAGGTGTAGAAATATACAATTGTTCTACTGGTCTAATTTCCAGTATGAGTACAAATAACTTAGGTGCTGTATGGCAGTATAATATCGAGAATGGTGATTACTATATCAAAATCATTCCACCTGCAGGCTACACGATCAGGCCAGGAGGTATTATAACTGATGCTAACGGGCCAGGTACCACTGACTGTCTTAATTCGGCACCGATAGGATTCAGTATAGAAGTAGGACTTATACTCATAGGAGATCCTAATGTAACAGTATCAGTATATGATGATACAGATGGTGATGGAGTTAATGGTCCTAATGATCCTCCATTGTCCAGCATCTCTATAGATATATATACGTGTGATGGCGTGCTTGTAGCTAATACGACCACAGATGCAGTGGGGGTAATCTTAGAGACTTTGCCGGAAGGAAATTATTATTTTAGAATATATCCACCAATTGGTTATGTCATAGGTTTCGGAAGTATCATAGATGGTAGCAATGGAACTGATACCACACCTTGTCTACCTACTGGTCCTGATGGCATTAATATAGAAATAGGACTTGTCAGGTCTAATGCACAGATAGATGTCTATGTCTATCATGATGTAGAAGATAATGGAACGAATGATCCTAATGATCCTGCCTTACCGAATGTAGGTGTAGAAATACACAATTGTACTACTGGTCTAATTTCCAGTATAAGTACAAATAACGTAGGTGCTGTATGGCAATATAATATCGAGAATGGTGATTACTACATCAAAATCATTCCACCTGCAGGCTATACGATCAGGCAAGGAGGTATTATTACAAATGCTAACGGGCCAGGTACCACTGATTGTCTTAATTCGGCACCGACAGGATTCAGTATAGAAGTAGGACTTATTAATAATACACCACCTACAGGTACAGGAATTATAACAGGAGTTATATGGCAAGATGATGATGGATCTTCCACTAATGATAATGAACCTCCAGTATCTGGAATCACTGTATCATTGTATACTTGCAATGGTGACTTCGTTGCCAGCACACAGACAGATGCTCAGGGAGCATATGCTTTCGTTGATTTATTGCCAGGAGAATATTATATCGAAGTCGATAGTCTGCCAGGATTTGCTTTTAGTACAGGAGCAGACTCAGGAGTAGATAATTCTAATGGATCAGGAACTACAGCTTGCATAAGCGTGGATGACACAACTGTAACCATCAATGCGGGAATGGCTCCGCTATCTTCTATAGGTAATTACGTATGGCTGGATAATAATGTCGATGGTATACAAGATGCAAATGAGTCAGGTGTAGCTGGTATTCCGTTGGTGCTATTTGATGACAATGAATTAGAGATTGCTAATACTGTTACAGGCACGCAAGGAGAATATATTTTTTCAGATATTGCTCCTGGTAATTATAGAATAGAGATACGTGATTCGAGAACTTTTGGAGTCACACTACAGAGTATAGGACCTGAAGATACAGATTCTGAATTGAGAATAGAAGGGTCAAGATTGGTCTCAGAATACTTCACTCTAAGTGGTGGAAATGATCTCACCGATATAGATATGGGACTAACAATAGAGTCAGCAATCATAGGTGGACTGGTTTTCCAAGATGAAGGTCTCGATGGCGTACTTAGTAATGCAGATGATAGGGTACAAGATATTTCTGTACATCTCTATAGTAGCGCAGGCGTACTCACGCAGACACTTATCACAGATACAGGAGGCGCATATGTTTTCTTTAATGTGATTCCCGGTGACTACTATGTTCAGTTTGATGCAGCTTCTGATATTGTTTTTACCATGCCTAATATTGGTTCAGATGAGTTGCTCGATTCCGATGTTATCGATACAGATGGACGGACAGATATAATAAGCGTAGAAGGCGGTGACATCATCCAAGGTGTCAATGCAGGTCTTACGCAGACAAGCGGTTGCATCTCCGGAGTATTTTGGGATGATGCTAATCGGGATGGTATCTTGGGTAATGGAGCAGGAAGTGCTGCGAGCGAAAACACTTCTAATCAGAGACTGATGGAAGAGCGTAGAATAGACAACGCTACAGTCAATTTATATAGAGAAGATGGAACACTTGTGGCTACAGATATCACTGACTTCGATGGACAATATAATTTCTGTGACCTGGAAGTCGGTAATTACTATGTACAGTTTACATTACCAGACAATTACGTATTTACAATAGCTAATCAAGGAACAGATGAGTTATTAGATTCTGATGTAACTGATCCAGTCAATGGAACAACCGACATTATATCTGTCAATACCTCTAATATTATAAATGGAATCAGTGCTGGAGCTTACGAGCAGTCGACAATAGTATCAGGAACCTTCTGGGAAGATGCTAATTCTGATGGAATATTATCTGCATTAGAAATTGGAGTCAGTGGTATCTCGATTAATCTTGTTGCGGCTGATGGTAGTATAGCATTGACTGCATTATCTAATCAAGACGGCATCTATACATTTACTGATCCTACTGCTGGCGTATATAGTCTATCAGTTATCGTGCCTGATAGCTTGGCGTTGACACAAAGTATGATTGGAGCAGATCCTTCTCTTTATTCACACTTTAGTGAAAGCGATAATTCTACATCTACATTTAATATTACCACTGGAGAGATTTATAATAATATCAATGCTGGATTTATAGAGAAAGAAGAACTCAGACCAGCTAGAGTGAGCGGGCAAGTATGGCTAGATGTAAATAGAGATGGAATTTTACAGACCATAGAAAGAGGTATTTCAGATGTAACTATCAATCTTATGGAGATGGATATGACAATAGTCAATACAGTTTCTACAGGTAGCGATGGCGATTATAATTTTACCAATATTCCTTCTGGTGATTATATATTAGAAATCATGAATTCAGATACCTATGCCATGACGACGGCACATGTAGGGAATGATCCCACAGTGTATTCTCATTTTGATGAGTCCAGTAGAAGCAGTGATCCGATAGCAGTAAGTGAAGGAGATAATATCAGCAATATGAATGGTGGACTAATTCCTAATATAGGTTCTATGTCGGGAACGATATGGTTAGACACGGATGATGATGGGAAATATGATACAGACGAGAATGGAATACAAGGCATCAATGTCAACTTACTAAGAGCTGACGAATCTATAGTCTCTTCGATCTTTACAGATGCATCAGGTGCATATAGTTTCACTGACTTAGATGCAGGAGATTACATCTTAGAAGTGGTGTCAGGAACTACTTATGATCATGCCAAGGGATTCAGAGGAGCAGATGAGACAATCTATTCTCATATACTTATGAATTTCGGAAGGTCAGATATCAAGAGTATAGCGGCAGGTGATAATCTAATAAATATCAATGCAGGATTGACGGAAGCGCAAGTTACGACTTCTGTATCGGGAACGGTATGGTTAGATACGGATGATGATGGGAAGTATGATACAGACGAGAATGGAATACAAGGCATTAATGTCAACTTACTAAGAGCTGACGAATCTATAGTCTCGTCGATCTTTACAGATACATCAGGTGCATATAGTTTCACTGACTTAGATGCAGGAGATTACATCTTAGAAGTGGTGTCAGGAACTGCATATGATCATGCCAAGGGATTCAGAGGAGCAGATGAGGCAATCTATTCTCATATACTTATGAATTTCGGAAGGTCAGATATCAAGAGTATAGCAACAGGGGATAATCTGATGAATATCAATGCAGGATTGACAGAAGCGCAAGTTACGACTTCTATGTCGGGAACGGTATGGTTAGATACGGATGATGACGGGAAGTATGATACAGACGAGAATGGAATACAAGGCATTAACGTCAACTTACTAAGAGCTGACGAATCTATAGTCTCGTCGATCTTTACAGATGCATCAGGTGCATATAGTTTCACTGACTTAGATGCAGGAGATTATATATTAGAAGTGGTGTCAGGAACTGCATATGATCATGCCAAGGGATTCAGAGGAGCAGATGAGACAATCTATTCTCATATACTTATGAATATTGGAAGGTCAGATATCAAGAGTATAGCAGCAGGGGATAATTTGATAAATATCAATGCAGGATTGACGGAAGCAGTTAATACTATAGTCAGTGGAGTTGTCTGGTTAGACGAAAACAAAAACGGATTTTTAGATGATACAGAATTAGGACTGGAAGCGATCGAAGTCGAACTATATCGCGAAGGTGGAACATTAGTGGCTTCTACGTTGACTGCTGTTACAGGTAGGTATACATTTGATGGATTAACTGCAGGCCGTTATTATGTTCTGTTTAATATGATAGCTGACCACACATTTACAATTCCAAGAGCTGGAGGAAGTGCTCCTAATGATAGTAATGTAACAGATTTCAACTTAGGTACTACAAATATATTTGCTATCGCCAAGGGTAATTACTTCGGTAATATACATGCAGGGTATATTAGAGAAAATGATCCTGTAGATACTGTAGGATCTATTACGGGGTATGTGTGGGAAGATAGAAATGGAGATGGAATATTAGAAATAGCAGAAGGTGGACAAAATGATGTGGTGGTCATATTATATGATGCATCAGGGGTAGAAGTTGCAAGAACCACTACGAGTAATGATCCTGATACAGGTCGTCCAGGTTATTATGATTTCTTACAGATTGTAACGGGTAGTTATACTACAGAGTACCTCTTAGATGATCAAGCTCAGCCAACTATTTCTGGGCAGGACTCTGCATTAGGTGATGATATGAAGATAGATGGATTTTCCGTCTCAGCAGGAACACAAATTACAGTCAATGCAGGATATTACTTCACAGCATCTATAGGCGATTATGTATGGCAAGATGCAAACGAGAATGGTATACAAGACGATAGTGAGACAGGTGCTCAGAATTTCTTTATTAAGTTATTGGATACGAATGATCAGCAGGTGGCATTTACATTTTCTGATTCAGAAGGTGGCTATGCATTCGATAATTTAGCACCAGGAGATTACTATATACAAGTGGACTTCCAGCTAGGTATATCATTTTCTGCAGGTGGATTAGGAGATGCGGAGTCAGACTCTAATATCAATAACGATAATGGCTTTGGTACTACGTCTACTATCACACTAAGCAGCGGGGACAATAACAATACGATAGATATAGGCCTGATAGTTGCGCCAGCAACGGCAGGCGACAGAGTATTCGCTGATACAAATGGAGACGGTATACAAGATGATGCGGAAGGTGGTATAGATGGTATTGCAGTGATGTTATATGATAGAAATGATAACTTAATACAATCGACAGAAACAGCTACCGTAGCAGGAGAGTCAGGAAAATACCTATTTGAAGATATCAAAGCAGGTAACTATTATATTGTATTTGATATACCAGCAGGATTAGATATCAGTCCACAAGATGAGGGGGGGGATGACAGCAAAGATTCTGATGTCGATAATTCTCAAGAATTTGGAAGTACAAGTATTTTTGAGTTATCAGCAGGAGAGACAGATCTGGATATTGATTGTGGAATAATTTCCAGCTTATCGATCGGAGATAGAGTATGGCATGATAGAGATTCTGATGGAAGCTTCGATAATAATGAACCAGGAGTTAGTGGGGTGGAAGTAACGTTACATGATGGAGAAGGTAATTATTTATCTGCTACCACGACTAATAATCAGGGTATATACTCATTCGATGGACTTAATCCAGGAGACTATTATCTACAGTTTAATGCACCAGATAACTTTACATACACGGAGAAAGGGGTAGGTGCTCCATCCATAGATAGTGATGTGAATGAAGACGGAAGCTCTGACCTTATTACGCTAACAAGTACAAGCGGCACGAGAAAAGTCTCAGCTGGTCTCATCAGACCTTCTAATGAGATAGGAGGTATTGCATGGTGGGATAATAACTTAGATGGTCTCTACACGACAGATGAGGATCTGATGGAAGGTGTAACAGTATACTTGCTTAATAATAATCAGCAATTATTAGACGAAGTTCAGACTAATATTTTGGGGAGATACGTCTTCTATGACATTCCTAATGGTCCATATATTATACAATTTGCATCGGAGGTAGATATGTCATTTACCTCAAGAAATGTAGGTGGCAATGATAAGATTAATTCAGCAGTAGATGCAGATGGGTATAGTCAGATTGTCAATGCTACTGGACAGACTGTAGAGAGATATATTAATGGTGGCTTAATAGATATCGAAGCCCCAGGTATAGCTAAGGTATACCCTAATCCAGTATCAGGTAATGCCATACAGTTAGAAGTTAGATCTGCAAAGGATGCAGCTAATATATCTGTTTACTTATATGATATGTCTGGAAGACTGATGGACTCATGGACTTCTCTACAGCAAGCAAAAGCAGGATTATCTAAGTATAAGCTACCAGTATATGATCTATCTGGACAGTACATCATGAAAGTCAGAGTAGGAAATAGAGTAGAAACTAAAAAGCTAATCATCTTAGATGAATAGCAACGAATCATAATTCAAGAAAGTTGAGATAGCCCCATGACCCATTGCTTAGGTTGTGGGGTTTTTTATTAATGAAACTCTGTTTTGAAAGATTGCGTAGCAATAAATTCTAAATTGTTAGTTGAACTAATCTCGCTTTTCAGCAGGATCTTAGATTTTAGCATGAATTTATGTGAGTTGGAAATTCTATGATTACAAAAGGGATGAGTGTAATTCATCGAGGTCAGAGACCACGACGATCAAGGTTTGACATTGACATTGACATTGTCAACTCCGATGGTCGAGGTTTATAACCTCGATCCAATATGCTTGTATCTTATGTTTTTACTATTGAGTTCATGTGAGTTGGAAGTTCTATGATTACAAAAGGGATGAGTGTAATTCATCGAGGTCAGAGACCTCGACGATCAAGTGGTCGAGGTTTGTAACCTCGATCCAATATGCTAATATCTTATGTTTTTGTTATTCAATTTATGTGAGATGGAAATTCTATGATTACAAAAGGGATGAGTGTATTTCATCTAGCTCAGAGACCTCGACGATTTAGTGGTCGAGGTTTGTAACCTTGATCCAATATGATGTGAGTTGGAAATTCTATGATTACAAACGGGATGAGTGTAATTCATCGAGGTCAGAGACCTCGACGATCAAGGCATTGACATTGACATTGATATTGAGCTTGACATTGACATTACCAATCCAAAGATTTCTCCACAAGGTCGATAAGAAAATAGAAGTAGAATACCTCCGATGGTCGAGGTTTGTAACCGTCGACAAGAAAATAGAAGTAGAAAACTCAGATGGTCGAGGTTTGTAACCTCGATCCAATATGCTTGTAACTTATGCTTTTGTTATCGAATTCATGTGAGTTGGAAGTTCTATGATTACAAAAGGGATGAGTGTAATTCATCGAGGTCACAGACCTCGACGATCAAGGATACTGTACGAAATTTTAAAATCTCCGACCTCCGATGGTCGAGGTTTTAACCTCGATCCAATATGCTTGTATCTTATGTTTTTACTATTGAATTTATGTGAGATGGAAATTCTATGATTACAAAAGTGATGTGTGTATTTCATCGAGGTCAGAGACCTCGACGATCAAGGATACTGTACGAAATTTTCAAAACTCAGATGGTCGAGGTTTATAACCTCGATCCAATATGCTTGTATCTTATGTTTTTACTACTGAATTTATGTGAGATGTAAATTCTATGATTACAAAAGGGATGAGTGTAATTCATCGAGGTCAGAGACCTTGACGATCAAGGCATTGACATTGATATTGACATTGCCATTGATATTGCCAATCCAAAGATGTCTCCACAAGGTCGACAAGAAAATAGAAGTAGAATACTCCGATGGTCGAGGTTTGTAACCTCGATCCAATATGCTTGTATCTTATGTTTTTACTATTGAGTTCATGTGAGATGGAAATTCTATGATTACAAAAGGGATGAGTGTATTTCATCGAGGTCACAGACCTCGACGATCAAGGGGACCTCGACGATCAAGGTTTGACATTGACATTGACATTGACCCTGACTACGCCCTTTGCACAGTGCACATCAAATGCCGAAAAAGGCAACCCACATAACGCAGATTGCCTATAATTTTTTTCATTATTGACATTGACATTGACATTGACATTGACATTGACATTGACATTGACATTGACATTGAAATTGACACTGAAATT
>Ga0209828_1002007_pt1 | contig 17606 bp, 12 predicted proteins | sample MaitaG_FD_187429 | JGI IMG/M metagenome (GOLD analysis project Ga0209828, IMG submission 187429) | Marine algal microbial communities from Maine, USA - Maine_Asex2 metaG (SPAdes) (version 2) | ecosystem: Host-associated > Algae > Red algae > Unclassified | place: Maine, USA | collected 2015-01-05 | reverse complement strand
GACACTTGCGCCCCCAACCGCGACACCGATGGAAGTTAAGCCGACTCGGTCGCCATATGGGTGCATGAGCACTGAGCTCAGCCAGTGGCGGGCCCCGGAGAGCTTCGCTGTCGCTTCCGACGTATTGGGCGGCCTGTCGCTCCGATGGAACTCAAAGCTTTGGGTCACGTGGGCTCGAACGGTGATCAGCGCCAGGAGCAGGACCCCCCAGCGCCAGGCGCCGCTCCCGTCGGCTGAAGCACCGACCACCAGACCCCAGGTCACGGCAACATCTTTGACCCGGTCCGACCACCAGTCCAACATCATGCCGGCTTTGGTGCCGGTGCCATTCAGGCGGGCGATCTGGCCATCAATGCAATCAGCTGCGAACGAGCATTGCAGCATCACGGCTCCCGCGAGCGCGCCCCAGCGGCCGGCTACCGCAAACAGGAGCGCGGCAAGGAGGCCGAGGACGAATGACACCGCAGTGACGACGTTTGGCGAAACCCGTCGCCGGGCCAGAGCCAGGCCAATGCGGCCGGACCACAACGTGATGAAGTGGGTGGTCCAGAAATTGTCGTTGGTCTTCAGGCCACGCTGGCCGAAACCTCCGCTCACGCCAACCGATACTCGACTCCCACGAGTCCTCCCGCTCCCAGCTCGCTCAGTGCAAGTGTGGGACGAGGGAAACTCGTCCCTGATCGTCAACCACCACGGTGCCCGACGACGCTCCATTGGAACCCGGAATGACAATCCCCGGGAGTATCACCGGCTCAAGCGAGGTGGGTTCTCCAGGCTCGGCATCTGAGCTCACTGCATTTATTTTCGGCATTCGGGACTCATGCGTCGCACTGTTCACCGCCACCGCCGGGAGTGCGGCGTGCGTCATGTCGTGGTGTCCATTTACATCCGGGTTGTGGTGGACATCCACATTCGGTGCAGCCTCAACGTAATCCGGGGCGGCCAGCGGCGTTGAGTGAAACGGACTGAGTTCAGCTGGGTCAAGCTGCTCGACGCCGCTCAAGCCATTCACTCCAGGTTCAGCCGTGTCCGGGTCAGTAGCCACCGAGGTCGAATCGGCCACATGGCTATGCGGAACAGGGGTGGCCAGTCGGGCCATGTGCTGATTCAGCCGTTCGCGTTCGGCATGAGGACGGAAATCGTCCAGATCTTCGCCATTGATGCACCGGTCCAGAAGAAGTTGAAAGCGATCGTCCGAAGGCCCGTCGAAGCCCCCGAGCACGTGGATTCGGGCGATTTCTCGATCTGACCGCAGAGGATCGGAGCCGGTCAGGCTACCAATCACCTCGGACAGATTGGACAGGTCAGGGACCAGGTTGTACGCGCCGTGACTGGTTGGGAAATCTTGCTTCAACTCCTCGTCGGAGAAGCCCCGAGCGTTGGCAATCGCCATTGGCTTGCGGGCTTGGAGAAAGTCGGCGGGCACCGAACACAGGTCGGTAATCAGTGCGTCAGTCTGGTTGAAGACCTCAGCCAGCGACTGCTTGGCCGACGGGCCAATGAACCGATGCTTGCGCCCTGGCGCTTTGCCACCCGCTGACTTGGGGGGATTCTTCGAGAGCCACTTTTGAATCTTGCTCAGTTCACCTTTGAGAGCCTTGTTGCGCGTGCCAGTCATCGGATGCGGCTTGACGATGATCTGGAGATCCGGCCGCTGCCGAGTAATCTCCTTGATGAGGTCGAAGCCCATAGACCCAAGCGATGAGAAATCGTTGTAGTCCTGGTATCCCTCCCATGTCGGCGCATACAGAATCCGACGCACGGCTTCGTGTTCATTGGTTTGCGGCTCAATGGCGGTAACCGACGGCCGACCAATGACTGCGAATTGAGTGTCGGGCACCGAGACTCCAAAGCGTTCGTAGCGATTTACCGCAGCGAGACCCGAGACGGCGATGACGTCGAAGGCCCGAGTCGCTTTGCTGACACTTGAAACTTTGTCGCTCTCACCGTGAAGCAGCTGAATGTGCGTGAGATGCGGATGACGAATCATGTGGCCGTTCTTGACTCCGTTGTTGGAGTACGCGACCACTTTTACGCTGGGTTGAAGGATGTAGTCGAGGTCCTTCAGGGTCTTGATCCAGACAACGGGAGACTGCGATGCGCCCGCCAACGGACCGAGAAGATTGCGTTCCCTGGTTACGGTCAACAGCCGGTGCGGCCCCGACTCCAGGAATGGCAGCCACTGTGTCATCTGATACGCCGATGCTGCGCTTGGCGCGCTGAAGTAGCAGATGATCTCGGGGGCGTACTTGCGGATAGCGTTCTCGACCTCGATCTCCCGGGCGTGGTATCGATCTGAGCTGGCCACCGCAACGATCGTCATCACCCACATTCCGCCGATCGCCGCTCCAATCAATCCAACGGCCAGCAGCCCCAGCCAACCGAGGATGGGCCACCCCGTGACGGCGACCAAACCGAGAGCAACCGGAAGGAGCAGGTCAACGCGTCGCACCTGTTTGGCGTAGCCGCTCAGCTTGCTGCGAAACTTCTGATTCGTTCCGTCAAACCAACGAATACCTTTCGACGCTGCGTCGATTTCTTCGAAGCCTCGCGAGAGCACCTTGGCCTGAAATGTTCGGGTGTAGAGCTTGGGCAAGATGTGGCGGGCGACGAAGAAAAGGCCGCCCGCGACCGCCGCTCCCAAGCTCAGTCCGCGTGAGAAGATTGACGCCCCAAGCACCGACATCGCCCACATCGCAGCGTGAAACGCTGTCTCCTGCCCGGAGAACAGGTACTTGTGGATTGCCACTTGCCGCGAGTTGAGGCGATTGGTTCCCTTTTCAACGGCGAGACGGGACGCCAGGCCGAAGACCAGCACAGCCACCAGCGAGAGCGTGGCGCGCCCCATGACGAAACTGGCGACAAAACTGGCCAGGGCCAGCACTACCGCCGCAAGCGCAACGAACACACGAACGGCGAAGAGTCGCTGTCGGACTGGATTGAGGAGTCGGGACGGGAGCTTCCGCACTCCCTTGCTGAGTTTCTTGACTATGGCCATCGAGAGGTCTCCAGTTCTCCAAACCGCCAACGTTCCAATTGTTCGCCGGCGCCTGGGGACACCTACTGACGCACCAGAATGGTCTGCCCCTGAATGACCCCCGCCGCTTCTGATACGAGGAACCGAACAAGTTCAGCAACGGCCTCAGGCTGCATGATGGTTGAGGGGTCTTCATCCGGCGCAAGCGTCCGCCTCAGCTCGGTTGCGGTCCGGCCTGGAGCCACGCAGTGCACTCGGATCCGGTCAGGTTTCAATTCCTCACCCATCGTGTTCGAGAAGTTCACGAGCGCGGCCTTGCTGGCGGCGTAGGCACTCCAACCCGGCCGTGCCGAGGTTCCCGCCGTGGATGCAATGTTGACAATGGTTGGCCGTTCCTTGGAGCGCTTGAGCAACGGAATGCTCTCGCGCGTCATGAGAAAGGCTGAGGACATATTCGCATCGAAGATCTGCTGCCAGATCTCCAACGACAGCTCTTGGACCGACGTCGCCGGAATCGCCATGCCCGCACAGTTGACGAGCACGTCAAGGCCACCGTGACGCTCGCCCACGCCGGCAAGAAGGTTGACAACGTCGCTCTCATTCGTCACGTCGCAGGTGACAGCTTCCACGACAACGTCCTCGTGGCTGTCAGAAATCTCCGCGGCAACGCTCTCCAATTCGGCGGCCGACCGGGCAGCCAGAATCAGGGAGTCCCCCTTATTTGCGAGCTCCCGCGCAATTGCCGCGCCGATACCGCGGCTGGCGCCTGTAACCAAAGCGATCATGCGCTTACATCCTCTTCTGGTCTGTTACCGATCATCCGATTGCATCCTTCTCTCCGTACACGAGGGCCTCCGCTACAAGGAGATCCACCGGATAGGTGACCTTGAGATTGGACTCGCTGCCTTCGACGAAGGCCACAGGTTGACCGAGCCAGAACACCAACTGACTGTCTTCGGTTGACTGGAGGCCGTTGGTCCGGGCGTTCTCGTGGGCCGACCGCAGCACCGCAGTGTCGAACACCTGAGGAAGCTGCACGTTACGAAGGGTGCTTCGGTTCAGATCACTTTCCATCGTATCGGCACCGACAGCCACCGTGAAAGGAACCTCAGTGACCGGGACGGTTGCCGGGCCTCCGTGGCCGATGACTCGGTCCAGAAGCTTTTCGGTGATCAACGGCCGAGCCGCCTCATGGATCAGCACCCGCTCCGTTTGAACGTTCTCTAGAGCCAGGGCGACCGATTCTTGCCGGGTTGCTCCACCAGCAATGACCACGCAATTGTTGTCAAGCCGGAAGTCGCCGAGCATGCCACGGATCTGCTCAAGAAGACTTTGCGGACAGGTGACGATAATCCGATCGATCTCCTCGTGCTCGAGCAAGCGCTCGATAGAGAAGACCATCATCGGCTTCCCGCCGATGCGGGTCAACTGCTTGGACACCCCCTCGCCCATACGCGAAGACTTGCCAGCGGCAAGGACTACAGCATCCAACTCACGACCTCCGGGTTAAAAATTGCTACGGGACTTTAGCACGCAAAACCGTCCGCGCCAAAGGTCGGTCAGCCGCTAGGATTCGCCGGGTGACGGGGCCGGTTGGCGCGAAACCACAAGCGAGCGACGGGTTGCGGATACTGCTCGTAGCGGATGCAGGCAACGCTCATATCGTCAGGTGGGCGCAAGGCTTCTCGGCGCGAGGATGCACCGTGGGACTTGTGTCACTGCGTGCCTTGGCTCCGGAACTCAGCGGCTTCCCGGCGTGGACGCTGGAGCAGAATCAGGAACACTTCAACCGGTCAGCAGGAGCGCTCGTCAAACTCGGCTACCTGCGTGCTGTTCCGGTTGTCCGCCAGGCGTTTCGCGAGTTCGAACCTGACGTCTGCAGCGTCCACTTCGCATCCAGTTATGGTCTTCTGGCCCATATAGCCGGCATTACTCCGCGAGTGATTTCGATCTGGGGCGCTGATGTGTACGAGTTCCCGGCCCGTTCCTCGCTCCACCGGAGACTTCTCCAACGGATCCTTGCATCGGCCACTGCGGTGACATCGACCAGCCTGCGGATGGCCGATCATGCGCAATCTCTGGTGCGTGATCCGATTGAGGTGATCAACTTCGGGGTCGATACCGCCACCTTTGAGCCGGGGCCTCAGACCGACCGACCGTTCACCATTGGCACCGCCCGGACACTCCGACCAAAGTACGGCGTGGACGTACTCATCGAAGCGTTCGCCCAACTCGCCAACCGTCATCGAGACTGGCGGCTTCGCATCGCGGGAGACGGACCGCAACGGCGAGACCTGGAGTCCCTCGCCGCGTCGAGGGGTATCAGGGACCGCGTCGAGTTTCTCGGGCAACTGAAGGCGTCCGAGATTCCGAACTTCATGAACTCGATCGATGTCTTCGCCGCCTTGTCGGTCGAGGAGTCGGAGTCCTTTGGCGTGGCGGTGGTGGAAGCGGGAGCCGCCGGTGTGCCTGCAGTCGTGAGCGACGTGGGTGGCTTGTCGTCAGTTGTCGTGGACGGCTCCTCCGGAACGGTTGTTCCGGCACGAAATCCGACGGCTGCGGCCGAAGCGATTGAGACCCTTGGCCTCTCGCCGTCCACTCGGCAACAGATGGCCACGTTCGCCCGACAACATGTCCTGGCGAATCTCGGCTCTGAGCAGAACATGGATCGAATGCTTGCGACGCTTCTTATGGCTGCGTCTGGCAGCGCCGGACCTGCGAGTCGCCGCAGGAGCTGAGGCGAGCGACTCTAAGAACGGGCCAAAGTCAGGACATGACGTGCGATCCCGCTTGGTTCGGGGTCAAAGAGGTGCCGGTCCAGAAAGGCCTGGCGGACCTGACTTTCGGCCGTCCCAGTAGCACGCGATGAGCCGGTGCAACTGGAGTCGCCCACGATTGCCGCCAGGTGACCTACCAGTTCGTCGATCGACTGGACAACTGGACCACCAACCTCAGTCGGTGGAATTTTCCAGCGGGCATCGTCAACCGGCGTCGTTGCGATCTTGAGGCGCCGGTGCTGGCGCCGACGCGTCTGGAGCATTCCCGCCGCATCCGCCCTCGGCACCAGGTGAACCGTTGGCTTCTGCGAGTGGTACCAGTACGTCAGGATCGAAGACAGGTCGGACACGAGCGCATCACCAACCAGCAGGTCAACCAGCGAATTCGGGGACGAATCCCGGAACTTGCACTGGACGTGAGGCAGGCGATCGGCCAGCAGGGTCATCTCCTTCACAAATCGTCGCCGGTACCGATGTCGATCATGAAGCCGGACCAGCGCATTCACACCGAGCTCGGACAGGCGAGAAAAGAGCTGTTCCATGAGCACGAGCGACTCGCCCCATGACGACAACGGTTCGCCGTAGTGCCAGGTAAAGGCGAAAAGCACGGTCGGACGTGACAGGTCGATGATGTACTCGCTTTGTACATCTGAAGCCGAGAAAGCCTGAAGCACTGGCGAGTCAGGCGTCAACCAGTGAGCAAAGGAGGACCCCGAGTGCACGATGTTCGAGCGATCGATGCCGTGCCGGATCCGGTCCTCGGCATCGGTGGGCCCAATGGCCAACCACCGAACTGATCGATTTGGCTTGTCGAGCGCCCCGTACATTGAGGCGATGCGACGGGTGGTTGGGCCGATGGAATCTGGACGCCAGCCGAAACCATGCCAGGCCATGAAGAGCCGAGGCGAAAGCTTGTGGGTGGGAACGTTGTTGTCGACGACGACCACGTCGGCGTCGAAGGCCTTGGCCTGGCGGAGTCCCTGCTTGGATGATCGATCAACCAGCGCGCTAGGCGGGCGCTCCGGTGTCGCTACAGCTGACAGCGCCCGATACTGAAAAGCTCTCGGCGCGGCTATGAGCACTTCGCATTCCGTCTCTTGGGCCAGGTCGACACACAAGGCCTCAAGCTCAGCTTGGAATGTCGATGCCCAAATGAGAATCCTTGTCATCATCCGAATACTAAGGGCCGCGGGGGTAGGTGAGTGGGGTGGGGTGGGTCGCGTCCACAAAAAAGGCCTCCTGAGCCGGGAGTCTGTTGGTCTCTCACCTCAACGGAACCCGAGCAACAGGAGGCACTTTCTGTGTCATCATCTTCGCGAAATCTCGACCGTCTGCAAGCGACCTTCGACCACGAAAATAGGCGGCCAACGCCGGCCTGATTCTGCCTGCCACCTTGATGGTCCGGCTCGGTCTTGAAGCGTTGATTGACAGGTGGGTGACCACGGGTTCGGCCGGCCTGGGCGCAAGGTGTAGACGTTGGTCGCGACGATGATCGCAGGGGCGACCCATATCGATCACGTCAACATGTTGCGCTCTGGCGCCACGGGCGGGTGTTGCCGTTCAAGGTTAGATTGGATGATCAGGAGTTCACGCATCACCCAGAATTTCACGCATCACCCAGAATGACGAACCACAACACGGAACGCACCCTGTAAGGGGCGGTCAACAAGGCCAAAGCGCTCCGCAAGCTCTGCGACGAGAACACCAAGCTCAAACGGCTTGAATCGCCCCGGGCACGCTCAACGGCCGTCAGACTCGGTTTCCGGCCGGTATCGGTCTCAGCCCGATTCACACAGTTACGCAGCGTCTTACGATTGGTACTCAGCTTCGTCGAGATCGACCCGACCCCGTTCCGATGCGACCGATACTCATGCTGGAGCACTTCCCTGGCCACACGCTCACGAACAACAGTTGGATACCTCCCGCCACCTCCTTATCTCACATAGCACTATCCTCTTAACAGTGGAGCCGACACCATTTCCGGTGCGATTCACTCGGACTACACTGAAGGCCCCTGTGCTTCACCGTTGCGTTTTGCGACGCCCCTACCCAAAGGCAAGCGGGGCGCGTTTGTTTGCACAACCTGCGCATTAGCGTGTGGCGGTCATCTAGTGTTCGTATCCCGTTGAGAGGCACCCATGAAGCCAAGTAAATTGTCAGCCCAAGTGGCAGAGATCCAACGACTGCTTGATTCACTGGCTACCTCCCTAGAGGCGGCTTCCACACAGGCGGCGGCCCACGACTTCGAAGGTCCACTAGAGGACTTCGAAGTCACCTACAGGCTCTCGCTCGAGGAGCTTGCTACCGAACTGCCAAGTTGCCGCATCGGGACAGTTGATCTCTCACGTGTCGAGTACGAGAAGTTCCTGCGAAGCGTGATCCCTTGGCACGAAACAATCGGAAAGCGAACCGACCATAAGAAAAAGCTTGAGCTTTTCGCGAGTTACACCCTGCTCGGAGAACTTCTCACAGGGGCATATTTAGACGCCGCAGGCGGAGGGTTCTCCTATGCAGGAGGGATCCCAGCTCGCCGAGCCGTCATCCAGGATCTGTCAATCAGAGAGGCGGTTCGAAAGCGGTCCGGGCCGAGTGTCGAATATCTCGAGAGTTCGCTATCCAAAATCCCTCTGCCGGACGAGTCCATCGACGCAATATCTGCCCACCATGCCTTCGAGCACTTTCAGGGGTCTGCGGACCATGACTTCATTGACGAAGTGCAGCGCATTCTCAAACCTGGTGGAAAGGCTGTGATCGTCCCCCTGTTCGTGAGCCGGTCCGCACTTGAGATGACCAATCGACATGACTTCGACAATTGGTCGATTGACCCAGGCCGGCGGGTAGTCGACATCGAAGCGACTCTGCCTGGCAAATTGTCGGGAAACTTCGCTCGCATCTACGATTCCGTGACTTTCGACACGCGAGTGCTGTCCCGAATTGATGGAGCCAAGTTTGAAGTATCCATAACGGAACTCACACTTGAGGGACGTCCGATCCCCGACCCAGTGGTCTACAAGAACCACAAAGTGTCGAACTTCAACTATCCGTATCGCGCCTTCACGCTAGAACGGCTAGGCTAATCAGTCCTGGCGGTATTCGACGCTTGCGCTATCCCGGCAGACCTGCTGAACCTGCAGGTAGTTCGTGGATCATGCCAGCTCCTGAACGCCGCCCAACCCCTTCACCCGGCGATGAGACCACCACATCGGCTCGTCCATCGCCGTTGACGTCGTACCCCAGGACTGCACTGCCGAACCTGTCGTCCGTTTCGGCCGAACCCGGCACGAGCTGATTCTGCTGCGACGACGAACCCGAACCGCCGCCGGTTATCCCCGCCGTAGTCCCTGGAATCACGTGGAACATTCCAGCCCGCCGACGACTCCCGATCGCCTCGCCTGGGGAGCCAACGACAAGGTCGGCCCGGCCATCGCCGTTTACATCAGCCAGGTGAACCGAAGCACCGAAGCTATCGCCTGGTTCGGCTACTCCTCCGACATTCGGCGTGTCCTGGTTCACGGTGGATGCAGGCCCAAGGCCGTTGGTGCCGCCCAGAAACAGGTTCACCAGACCCGCTTTCGTACGAGAGCCAAGTGCTTCTCCGGGTACTCCAACTGCCAGGTCGTCGCGACCATCGCCGTTCACATCGCCAGCGGCCAGAGACGCTCCGAACCTGTCGTTGCGCTCGACGCTGCCAACTACACCGAGAGTGTCCTGGTGAAGCGTCTTGGCCCAGAACGGATTCAAGCCGGCGAACGAACCTGACACGACCGCGACCATGCCGGCGTTTGTCCGGGAGCCCAGTGCTTCACCGGGCGAAGCAATGACCAGGTCGTCACGGCCGTCATTGTTGAAGTCACCCGCGGTGAGGGCCCCACCGAAAAGATCGTTGCGTTCTGCGGTACCGGGAATTCCCGGCGAGTTCTGCGACCAGGCGACAGAGCCGCTGGCCCTGAGGCCAGTCGAGCTGCCCAAGAAGACATGCACGGCACCGGCGCTGGTCAGCGAACCGACCGCCTCTCCCGGCGAGCCGACGGCAAGGTCGTCACGACCGTCACCGTTGAAGTCACCAACCGCCAATGCGGAGCCGAAGAGATCATTGCGTTCAGCCGAACCCGGGACACCTGGCGTACCCTGGTGCAGGACCAGACTGCCTACGGAGCGAAGACCTGAGCCTGACCCCGAGAGCACGTGGATCACCCCGGACGCCGTTCGGGACCCGAGGGCCTCACCAGGCGAGGCCACCACCAGGTCATCGAAACCATCCCCGTTGAAATCGCCACCAGCAAGCTGCTCGCCGAAACGGTCACCGGCCTCGGCGCTGCCGGCCAGACCGGCCGAACTCTGGGAGAACGAGGTTGAGGCTGGCACGTTGAGGCCGCTAACACTCCCCGGGAAGACATGCACTGCACCAGCCTGAGCCCGGGTCCCGATCGCTTCGCCAGGGGAACCGACTACTACATCACCGAATCCGTCCCCATTGAAGTCTCCATATCCGAGAGCGTCGCCAAACTCATCGCCAGATTCGGCGGCGCCTGCGACGCCGGCCGTGGACTGATGAATCACCCGGGCAGCAGGTGCCGATTCTGAGTAGTTGAGCTGCAAGGCATAGACATCAGCCGGGTCGAGTATCCGCTTGGTGGAGTTACTCTCAACGTTGCCCCACATCACTGCCTGGGTCCGGCTGGTTGGATGCGTCAGTCCAAGGACGTGCCCAATCTCATGGAGCATCAGGCTTTCCACGTCGACCCGCTTCGGGGCGACGCCAACCGTGAACTGAGCGGCGGTCGACAAGGTGACATCGAAGTGGCCCACGCCGGACCCGGTGGGGTTTCCCGCGCCGTCGACCGCGAAGGTCCCGTTGAGGCCCGCCCGGCCGGCCACACCGGTCGGGAGCGACCCAAAGGACACGACATTGAAACCGTCGGTCGGCTGACCGAAGGTCCCGTTGGCAAATACAATCTCGCTCAATCTGGAGGTCGAACCCTGGTAGGAGAACGACACGCGCTGATTGGGAACGGCCTGCCAAGTGTTGAAGGCATTTCGCACCGCCTGCTCGTAGCCGGCGGCAATCACATGTTCGTGGATGTAGTACGGGAGCTGCTCCGGCCCACCGAACAAATCCCAACTGGCGCGAAAGTTTGGTCCGCCGTTCGTTACGAACACCTCAAACCGGTAGTCCGGCCCTTCAACAAACCCCTGTGCCGCCGTTGGATTGGTTAAGCCACCAACCAACAAACCCACCATGGCCAAACCGACCAAACCCGCTCTCGTCCGCCTCAAGATACTCCTTTTTTTCGCCTGTCACTTCTGCGCGAGCATAGCCTCAGCTCACCGAGCCCGCTGCGTTGAACAACTCCGGAAATCGATCGAACTGAGCTTGTTCGTTGCGACGGCAAGGTTGATTGTGTTGATGTGCGGGTCTCGCTGTTCCGTCGTTGATGAGGCCCAGTTCCGCTGACCAACAAGACCAAACAGACCCGAGTCACACTTGCTCGATGCGCCCCATCGTGTTCAAGCAAGATCAATGACACAAATATGCTCGCGCAGTGGGCGCAATTGAGCTGGACCACACCTTGCCCTCTATCGTCAGGCGCATGAAGGGCATCATTCTCGCCGGTGGCACCGGATCACGTCTGCATCCAATCACCCGGGGAACCTCGAAGCAGCTCCTGCCGGTGTACGACAAGCCGATGATCTACTATCCGCTGTCGGTTCAGATGTTGGCGGGCATCCGCCACGTTCTGATCATCACCACACCCGAGGACACAGACGCATTTCGCCGGCTCCTGGGTGACGGATCTCAATGGGGAATAAACCTTGAATACGCGACCCAGCCTTCCCCTGATGGCCTGGCGCAGGCCTTCCTCATTGGCGAAGACTTCCTGGACGGCGGCGCCGCATCCCTGGTGCTCGGTGACAACCTCTTCTACGGCGCCGGACTCTCCCAGCTTGTCAGCACCGCGGCCCAAAAATCCCAAGGGGCCACCGTCTTCGGATATCACGTCCGAGACCCCGAGCGATACGGCATCGTTGAACTCGATGACAACGACATGGCGGTCTCCATTGAAGAGAAGCCCACCAGCCCAAAGAGCAACTGGGCGGTCACCGGTTTGTACTTCTTCGACCGCAACGTGGTCGAAGCCGCCAAGCAGGTGAAGCCTTCATTACGCGGCGAACTTGAGATCACTGCGGTCATCGACTGGTACCTGCAACAGGGAACTCTGGAGGTCGCCCAGCTGAACCGCGGCTTCGCGTGGCTGGATACGGGCACCTTCGACTCCATGGTCGAAGCATCGGAGTTTGTGCGGGTCATCCAACACCGCCAGAACAGCCAAATTGCCTGCCTGGAAGAAATCGCCTGGGAGCAGAGCTGGATCGATAGCCAGCAACTCCGAACTGCCGGCGAAGCCATCGCCAAGAACACCTACGGTCAGTACCTGCTGAGCCTCTTGGAAGGAGACCCCCGATGAAAGTACTGGTCACCGGAGGCAAAGGCTTCATTGGCTCAGCGGTCGTCCGCCACCTGATCAATAAAACCGATCATGAAGTCGTGAACGTTGACGCCATGACCTACGCGGCCACCGACACCTCGGTTGCAAGCGTCGCCGACAACAACCGCTACCAATTCGTGCAGGCCAACATATGCGATATGGCCGACGTCAACGAGGTACTTCAGCGCTACCAGCCACAGGCCGTCATGCACCTGGCCGCCGAGTCCCACGTTGATCGTTCGATTGACGGACCGGCCCGGTTCATCCACACCAACGTCGTGGGCACCTGCAATATGCTCGAAGCTGCCCGCAATGCGGGGGTAGAACGCTTCCACCACATCTCCACCGATGAGGTGTTCGGATCGCTCTCCATGACCGACCCCGGCTTCACCGAGTCCACGCCCTATGACCCGCGCTCGCCGTATTCGGCCAGCAAGGCGGCCAGCGACCATCTGGTTCGGGCCTGGGGTGAGACCTTTGACCTTCCGGTCCTCATCACCAACTGCTCCAACAATTACGGCCCGTTCCATTTCCCGGAAAAGCTCATCCCCCTGATCACCATCCGGTCTCTGGCCGGCGAAACACTGCCCGTGTATGGCAAAGGTGACAACGTCCGCGACTGGCTCTACGTCGAAGACCACGCCCGGGCGTTGGTCACCGTCGTCGAGTCCGGCCAGCCCGGCGAGACCTACAACGTGGGGGGCAACGAAGAGAAGAGCAATCTCCAGGTTGTCGAAACCATCTGTGACCTGGTTGATGGTCGCGCCGATGCTCTGGACAGCGGGCAGACCCGACGGGAACTGATCACCTTCGTGGCTGACCGTCCGGGGCACGATCTGCGCTATGCCATCGACCAGACCAAGATCAAGAACGAACTCGGTTGGGAACCAAGCGTGTCCTTTGAAGAGGGCATCGACCGAACGGTGGCGTGGTACCTGGACAACCGTTCCTGGTGGGAACCGCTGGTTGCGTCAAAGGCAACCGCCCGTCGCGGCCTGGCTGACTGAGGTGGAAGTTCGCCCGACCTCAATCCCTGAGGTCCTCGAACTGGTCCCCGTCCGCCATGGCGACCATCGCGGCTGGTTCAGCGAGACAGCCAATCAGCGGACCTTGGCCGAAGCCGGCATCACGCTCGAGTGGGTGCAGGACAACGAGTCATTTTCGGCCCAGAAAGGCTCGCTTCGTGGCATTCACTTTCAGCTCGCACCGCACGCCCAACACAAACTGGTGCGCGTGATCTCCGGGTCAATTCTCGATGTGGCCGTCGACCTTCGTCGCAGCTCAGCAACCTTTGGGAAGCACGCCGCCGTCACCCTCACCGCCGAAGAAGGCAATCAACTACTGATCCCGGCCGGCTTCGGCCACGCGTTCTGCACCTTGGAACCGAATTGCCGGGTGGCGTACAAGGTGGCCGGCGGCTACTACGCCCCGGAGTCTGACCGCTCCATCCGCTGGGATGACCCGGCGCTGGCCATCGACTGGCCGGCGACCGACGGCGTGTCCATCTCGGCCAAAGATAAAGCCGCACCACTGTTTGCCGACACCGTCGACATGTTTGACTGAAGCGACCGCACCGGCTGACACACCCCCGCCACGCCATGCAAACGATTACGATCCGGCCGATGAGAAACATCCTCCTCACCGGCGCCCGAGGTCAAGTGGGGTCCGCCCTTCGCCATGTCGACTGGCCTGACGGCGTCACCTTGTCAGCACTCGATTCAAGCCAGCTCGATATCACCGACCGGGCCGAGGTTCTCAAAGCCTGCGAAGGCCATCAACCGTCAGTAGTGATCAATGCCGCTGCGTACACCGCCGTTGATCAGGCCGAGACCGACGAAGACCGCGCCAAGGACGTAAATGCCACTGCGGTGGGCTTCCTGACTGAAGGGGCCAACCAATGCGGCGCGATGCTCATCCATATCTCAACCGACTACGTGTTCGACGGCGAGAAGTCCGGCTGGTACCAGGAGGACGACGCCACCAACCCGTTGTCGGTCTATGGACGAACCAAACTTGCTGGTGAGCATGCAGCCGCCGAAGCGGAGCGCTCGGTCGTTCTGCGAACCTCGTGGGTGTACAGCGCCACCGGAAAGAACTTCGTCAAGACCATTCGGCGAATCGCCATGGAGAACCCCCAGCTGCGCATCGTTGCGGATCAGCATGGATGCCCAACCTCAGCAACAGACATCGCCACCACGATCGCTTCGCTCGTGGAGATGACCAACTACGGCGCCGACCCACTGCCGTCCACGGTGTACCACGCCGTTGCTCGTGACGCAGCGTCATGGCATCAGTTCGCCGAGGCGATCATTGCTCATTCGCCCACGGTCCCTGACGTCCCCTGCGAGCCCGTGCCCACCCCGGCATACCCAACCGCAGCCCACCGCCCCCAGAACGGCAAGCTGGACACCAGCCTCCTGCATCAGGACACCGGTCTTCGCCTGCCTGACTGGGAAGATTCGCTGCAGAAGGTGATCAAGCAGCTGGACGCGCAATAGCGGCCCGCCGGGCCTCTTCGATTGAGATCAGACTTGGCGGGCAAGGATGACCCACACGGTGCGCATCAGGATCTGAAGGTCCAGCACCGGTGACCAGTTCACCAGATAGTGCAGGTCATGGCCCAGCTTGTAGACCGGGTCGGTGTGGTAGCGACCTTGCACCTGAGCCAGCCCGGTGATGCCCGGCGGAATATCGTGACGCCGCGCGTAGCCGGGAATCAGCTCGGCCAGAGTTGACGTGAAGTCTGGTCGCTCCGGACGAGGACCCACCAGTGACATCTCGCCCTTCATGACATTCCACACCTGAGGCAACTCATCCATGCGGGCCTGGCGCATCCAGTGCAGCATCGGGACCACCCGCTCATCATCCCGATCAGCAATGGCGGGGCCGGTAAGATTCTCGGCGCCGTGGTACATCGTGCGGAACTTCTTGATCTGATAGATCTCGCCATCGCGACCCACACGATCCTGGGTATAGACGACGCCTTTGCCAGCAACAATGCGCACGAACAAGGCCAGGAGTCCAAGAACCGGAATGGCAATCGGGAGCAGGAGTACGAGAATCACCAGTTCCACCGCCCGCTTCAGATGGCGTTTGTGCGGTGGGAGTGCATGCGGCCGGATGATCACAAACGGCATCCCAGCAATCTGATTGCTTCGCCTGATTCCCAACAAGGTATCGCTGGACTCAAGCCGGAAATAGACGCTGACGCGCCGGGCTTCCAACATGGCCAACGGGTTGGGGTAGATGTCCTCAACGTGGCCACTGGTGATCAGCACATCGGTGACGCCGTGCTCATTCACCAGTCCCACAACCTCGCTGATGGACTCGGTGGAGGCCGCCACAACCGCATCCCGGTCACTGACCTTCAGGTGCTCCACGGCCAATGAGGTGTCATCGGGGTTCCCCACCAGCAGCACCTGCGGTCGACCAAACCGGACCACATACATGGAGTGAGCGAGCCACCGGTTGAATGCAATCAGCAAGCTGGCGGAGATCGCCAGAATCACCAGGTTGAGGCGCGGCATCAGATACCGATCAAGCGCCACCACCAGCGCCGCGTCAACCAACACCGCTACTGCGGTCAGCGACACCGCCCGCGGCAACCACAGCCGAGAGCCAAGCCCGTGATCACGCTCATAAAGACCCCCGAAGTAGTTGATGCTGATATGAACAATGGTGGCAATCAGGAAGCCGGTCATGTAGTGACTCACCGGGTATGTGGGCCACTCAGAACCAAACCGAGCCACCGTGATGAGGACCATCAGGGCATAAAGACCAAACGAGTCAACCAGATACAACAGCCGCAAGCCGTCGGGACGTTGGAAGCTGCGGGCAGGCGCCGGTGAAGTGGTCGGCGCATTGTTTGCCGGCGCAGTCACTCCAGTTGTTTGTTCGTTCGCGCTCATGGACTTCCCAGATGCTCGGTTCCAAAGGCTAGCCCGGTATCGCCGACCGCCCAATTCACCCCGGTGCCATGTGACTCGAAGGGGCGCCGTCTACCATTGCACGGTGCCCGGCGAGCGACCAACCCCCAAAGCGCCGTCTGCTCGGCGACGCCGAGTTGCCCCGCACAACGCCGAATTGTTCGCCAACCCACCGCAATTTGACCCCGCGGCCATCGAAGAACTCCTGGGTTCGCCTCAAGTGGCAGACGTGGAGACCCCGGTCAAGCGTCAACGACCGCCCCGCGCTACCCAGCCACAACCTCGGCGTCAACCGGGGTCTGCCCCCGCCCCGCGACAACGTGAAACCGCCCCCGGCGCGGCGTGGATCCCACCGCCAGGGGTTCCGATTGGTCTGGCCGCGGTGGCCGCCCTCTTCGCCAGCCCGCAGGCCACGGGAACCTTCCTCTGGGACTCACTGTTGAATGCGGTCTTCGTTGCCATCGTTGCGATTGCGGCAACTCGTCTTACCGAACGCCAGATGCTCGTGTTCGCCCTGGTGCCGTTCCTTCTGGGCTTTTTCAACGGCTGGTGGGTTCTGGTGGCCGCCGCGCTGGGGGCCGCCGCCTTTCAAGGGTGGCGGGCACTCCCCGCCAGCCAACGGGACACGGTCGCCGCGGCCATCGGCGGTGCGTCTGCGCTCGGGCTGCTCAACCTTCGCGACTTCGGCCTCGACCTGCTGAGCGCCCAAGTTGCCGGAGCGGTGTCCGGCGTCGTGATTTGGCTTGGGCTCCGCACACTGCGGCTGGAGACGCGGCGACAGATCATCAAACGGTTGACCATGGTTGGCGGATTCGTTGTCGTCGCGGGCATTCTCGCCGGACTCAGCGGCCTGTTGGGAAGATCTGCCGCAGAAGCCGGAGTGGATCGAGCCGAAGAGGGCCTGGAGTTTGCTCAGAACGGGCAACAGGACCAGGCCATCGACCAACTGGAACTGGGCGCTGGACACTTTGCTGACGCCGAAAGCTCCTTCGGCGCATTCTGGGCCAAGCCAGCCCGTCTTATACCGGTCCTGGCCCAGAATCATCGGGCGTTGGAGGTTGCCGCCGCCCAGGGCGAAGCGCTGACATCGGTTGCCGCTCGGGCCGCAAGCTCCGCCGACATCAACCAGGTCCGAGGCTCCGGTGGTCGCATCGATCTGGACCTTCTGCAGGCCGTGGGCGCCGAGTTGGAGCTGACTGAGTCGACCATGACCAACGCTCGAGCCGCCCTGGCCAATACCAACAGCCCGTGGCTTCTGCCGCCGCTGGCGTCGTCGGTCAGCACGGCCGACCAGCTGCTCTTTGACGCCCAGGACGACATCTCCCTTGCCGCCCACGCGGCCCGCGTTGTCCCCGGCATGCTTGGAGCTGACCAAACGCGCACGTATCTGGTCATGTTCACCAACCCGGCTGAAGCGCGCGAGTTCGGCGGGTTCGCC
>Ga0209828_1002006_pt1 | contig 17606 bp, 12 predicted proteins | sample MaitaG_FD_187429 | JGI IMG/M metagenome (GOLD analysis project Ga0209828, IMG submission 187429) | Marine algal microbial communities from Maine, USA - Maine_Asex2 metaG (SPAdes) (version 2) | ecosystem: Host-associated > Algae > Red algae > Unclassified | place: Maine, USA | collected 2015-01-05 | reverse complement strand
ACGACATCGGTACCGTCGTCGGCCACGAGGTAGGACACGGGCTAGGCCTAGACCACGCACCCGCATCGTCGGAACTGATGTACTTCCAGATCGCCCAGTCGACCGTGAAGCCACTCGGATCAGGCGACCGCAGCGGTGTCGCATCGCTGTATCCGCTTCCGGCTGGTTACATTAACGCCGTTGCGATTTCACAATCGGCTGCATCAACACCAGGGGGAAGTGAGTCCGGCGACGGCTATGGCTCTGAAGCGGTGGCAGCAGACTTCAACGGTGACGGCTATAGCGACGTAGCCCTCGGCTCGCCCGGAGAGGATTTTGGGAGCGGAGCAGTCACGCTGTTGTTTGGTTCAGCGGGTGGTCTTGGCGACGGGTCCACTGGATATCTGCATGCTCCAGGATCTCAATCGTTCGGCTCTGCGCTCGCTGCTGGTGACTTCAACAACGACGGTTTCGTCGACTTGGCAGTTGGCGCCCCGGACGAAGCCTTCAACTCGGGTGTGGTACGCATTTACCACGGTGTCGGAGGCGGCATGTATTCATCTCCACAGCGGACGTTCACGCAGAACTCGTTCGGTATACCCGGCGGCGTTGAACCCGGAGATAAGTTCGGTGCTTCCCTTGCGGCAGGCGACTTCGACGGCGACGGATACTTCGATCTAGCGGTGGGTGTTCCAGGCGAAGGGCTGACTGGCGGTCTCGGCGCTGGCGCTGTAGCTATTATCTATGGCTCTTCCGGCGGCTTGTCCGGGAATGGATCGCTTGGGCTTTCGCAAAACAGCCCTGCAGTGCCCGGCGGAGCTGAGGCAAACGACGCCTTCGGAAGCTCGGTTGCGGCGGGTGACTTCGACGGTGACGGCCGGGACGATCTTGCCGTCGGCGCTCCTGGTGAGGGGCTGAGCGGAGGTCCTGCCGCTGGAATGGTCCACGTCTTTTACGGCCGCTACGGACTCGCTGGCAACGGTTCGGTGACCTTCGCCCAAAGTTCGCCCGGCATTCCTGGCGGAGCCGAGGCGGGTGATCGGTTCGGTACTGTCCTGGCCGCAGGCGACTTCACCGGCGATGGGTACGAAGATCTCGTCATTGGCGTTCCGAATGAAGGTCTAGGTGCTAGCTCGAATGCAGGAGTAGTTCACGTGCTATTCGGCGCATCTAGTGGAGTCGCTGGTTACGGCTCGGCTGCCTATTCTCAGAACACGCCGGGCGTGCCGGGCGGAGCCGAGCGTGGCGACCTGTTCGGGTCGGCTCTTTCGGTTGGTGACTTCAGCGGCGATTCTCGTGCCGACCTCGCAATCGGTGTGCCCGGCGAAGGTTTGTCGACCGGCAGCGGCGCTGGCGCGGTCAACACGCTGTACGGCCGCTCGAACGGTCTGTCAGGTACCGCCTCGTTGGGGATATCGCAGAACTCACCTGGGCTTTCAGGTAGTGGCGAGACGAACGACGCTTTCGGAGCAGCGCTTGCCACAGGTGACTTCGATGGCGATGGGGGTGTAGAGCTCGGAATCGGTGCGCCCGGTGAGGATCTCGGTAGCGCCGCCAACTCAGGTACGTTCCATCAAGTCTTCTGAGGTTTGTAGGGGAATAGCCGAGGCGGACGGGGTAGCCTTTTCTGCAGGTTGATTCTGACAGCCTCGCGAAACGGATACGGAGTCCATCTCAAATGCCGAGTAGTAAGCGCCCAAAAGATGATTTCTTAGCGACATATTTGATCGACAGGCAATTGTTTGCGCACGCGAGTGCTTACGACGTCAATTCCAAATCCGATCGGCTTCGATCGTGTGGCGATCTGACGGAGTTCTTTTTCCAGCTAGTGCGTGTCTTGCAGCCAGATCTGTTCATTGAAGCGGGGGCGAAGGATGGAGCCTCATCGCGCTACGCTCGTCGGTTTCTCAAGGACTCTCGCATTGTTGCCTTCGAGGCTAACCCATTCACGTTCGAGCGATTTGAACGCGCGTTCGGCAAAGGAAAAGACAATGTCGAGTATCTCAACCTTGCGCTGAGCAATGAAGTGGGAGAGATCGCCTTCAACGTGAACGTCGCTGCCGACGGCTCGCCTCGCGCCGATGGTCAGGGCTCGCTTATGGCGTTCGGCGGCGAAAAGAGTGATTTCGCCGGAACTGTCGAGGTCACAGCCAAGGCAACGACGATGGACGACTTCTTTCCTACCGAGTCTTTCAACAGCTGCGCGCTGTGGGTCGATGTAGAGGGTGCAAGTGAGATGGTTCTCACCGGAGGACATGAGACGCTACAAAAAGCTGACGTCGTGATAATCGAAGTTGAAGATCGTGCGTACTGGGACGGCCAGTGGCTCCGCTCAGACGTTATGACCTATCTGATCGATCACGGGTTGGTGCCCGTATCCAGGGATTTCCAATCCAGATATCTGTACAACCTGGTATTCGTTCGCGATGACAAGCTCGAGGTAGACCGAGTCCGATGGGCGCTCACGCATCACCTCAGTCGCTCCGGTCATCCGGTGGAGGACGGCCCATCAGGGATGCCTTCGTCCGAGACTGCGAACGATGAGTACGCGCAGCAGATGTCGCAGAAAGAGCTAGCGTCGCAATTCGCAGCCAACTTGAAGATGGGCATCAAGTCGTTTCGCGATTAGGTGGCGCGCTCGAACTCGGATCGCTCCGGCAACAACTGCTGCAAGAACTGGAGTGCGCTGGCATTCCACTCTGCGTTCTCATGGCTGCCCTGACCGTCGTTCACGCAGACCGACAAAAAAGGCGACACGCGCCCGTCTAGCTGGCGAATCAAGAGATCGTTGAACGCCTTCTTGTAGTTGTGATTCTGTTGAATGAGTGCTGTTGATGCGCCGTCGTCGACGGCGCGCCCGGTGACTTGGGCGTAGTGGTGATAAAAGAACCCGGTGACAGCAACATCCGAACTGGCGCGAAACTTGTTGGCCCGAGTCCGCTCGAAGTCAGAAAGGTACCGTTGCTCCATCTCCTGCAGAATCTCGGCGTTCATTGACTGTGGAGAATGGGTGTGCAAGCGGACTGGCCAGACGCCGAAGTCGCGAGACAGCAATGCAGAAGCATTTCGCGCTCCGTTTAGGTAGTCCGGATCGCCATCGGCCGCAGGCCCATTGACGACACCATGGGATTCGAGCCGCAGCCTTGCCGTTCCGTTTGCGTGGAAGAAGTCTTCCTTGCTGACGTCCCGCAACAGAAAGAAGTCGTCGTTGGAGTAGACAAAGTGTGTTGCGATGCCCGGAATGTGATGAAGCGCCGTTTCGATCGCGTGGGAGCTGAAGGTCGGGAGATTTGCGTCCTCGATCACTTCTTCGTGGTCGACCCAGTTGATTCTGGGATGGTCTACGTCGAGCCAACCCGGGGGCTTGCAGTTCGAGACGATGTGGATGTGACGGATCCACGGGGCCCGATGATCCAACGCTCGTAGGGCGAACTTGAGATCGTCGCGGGTTTCGAATCGTGACCGATCGCTGGCATCGGTCGTTGTCTCGGGGGCGTGCGCTGCAAACAGCTTCTGCCAGTCTTCGTCATCTCCGTTGACCCAGGAAAAAACCCAGTCAACGTCGAAGTCGACCTCTTCTGCTGGAGCGGATGGGAGCAACTCAGCAAGGTTGAAGCGCAGCGGCATATCAGCGAGTCGGGCTGTGGTGTCGGGCCACATTCGAGATAGCAGGTGGTTGTTCTGTGGGGTGACCAGGTGCCCGTCATCGTTTAACTGCCATGCTTCGACCACGATGCTTATTGGTGGGAAGCTGCTGCGCGTATCGGTCAGGACGAGGATCAGGTACTCATCGATCTGCAGACCGTCGCGCAATTGACGTACGTCTGTCGCCATCGGCTTACCGGATTTCCGGTCGTACTTATCCACTCTGATAGCCTCACCCGCTGCATAATTTAGCAAGCTGGTAAGTAGCTCGAGCGCGTCTTTCCCTGCGGCGCACAGCCGCAGTCGGCCCACCTGGAGATCATCGAGCCACCAGAACTGCACTGATGCCTCCAACGCCTCCACGATGTCGGTACGGCGCACCGGTCGCGACCGCACAGGCAACGTCACTGCAGCGGTGGCGACGGCATGGGTTAGCGATTCTGAGAGTTCGGGCCGGACTCTCCTGTAGGCCTTCTCGTACACAGGTGAGAGCGTGAGAAGCTTGCGGTGGGCGCGCCGAGCGTTGTGAATGATTTTTCCCATCAAAGAGTTCCGTAAGTCTTTCGCAGGGCAGCGAGGATCCGATCCGCTGCTTGACCGTCGCCGTAGGGGTTGACCAGATGGTCGCCCGCAGTACGTTCGGCCCGCTCGAGCACTCGGTTGGCCTCCTGGACAAGCAGCGCACGGTCCGTGCCGACCAAGGTTGCAGTCCCGGCCTCGACCGCTTCGGGCCGTTCTGTCTCGTTTCGGGTGACCAACACGGGGATGTTGAGGGAAGGCGCCTCCTCTTGGACGCCACCCGAGTCTGTGATAATCAGTGTCGATCGTTTCATGAGGTAGACGAACTCCAAGTATTCGACAGGTTCGATGAGGAAGACGTTCTTCGACGATCCGAGCGTAGCTTCGGCGGGTCCGCGAGCCTGAGGGTTCAGGTGCGTTGGGAATACGAACTGCACCTCGGGCCAGTCTTTCGTCAGCTGGAGAATCCCGTCGAGAACCGCCTGCATGCCGTCGCCGAAGTTCTCACGTCGGTGATTGGTTATGAGCACAAGCTGACTTTGGGCGTCCAGGAAATCGAACCGGTCGTTCATCGCTTGCAGGCTGGACGGCCGCGTGAGCAGCTCATCGGTGACCCAGAGCAGGGAGTCGACGACCGTGTTGCCGGTCACGAGGATATTTTGGCTGTCGACGCCCTCTCGGAGCAGATTATCTGCGGCGCGTTGTGTGGGTGCGAAATGGTGTTGTGCAAGCGCGCCAATGAGTTTGCGGTTTGCCTCCTCGGGCCACGGCGACATTAGATTCCCGGTGCGTAGGCCCGCTTCGACATGGCCTACGGGCACCTGGTTATAGAACGCGGCGAGGGCGGCAGTGAACGCAGTAGACGTATCTCCGTGAACCAGAACGCAGTCGGGGTCGATGCCGGTGATGCAATCGGTAAGCGACACGATGGAACGAGATGTAAATCCGGCGAGTGTTTGATTAGCGACCATCAGATCGAGGTCGTAGTCAGCCCCGACTTCCAACACATCGAGGACCTGGTCGAGCATTTGGCGGTGTTGAGCGGTTACTACCACAACAGCTTCGAATCCTGATGAAGCGTTGCGTAGAGCTCGCACAACCGGGGCCATCTTGATGGCTTCTGGTCTGGTGCCAAAGGCGACAACGATTTTCTTCATAAGTTTTTCCTCGTCAAAGTGCCGAAGTCTCGTACGAATGGAGCACATCCTCCACGGGTCCATCCTCGACAAGAATACCCTGATTGATCCAGAGCGCTCGTGTGCAAGTCCGTCGTATCTCGTTCAAGTTGTGGGTAACCATCATGACCGTGCCAGCTCGCTCTTGGATAGACCGAATCTTCTTCAGGCTACGTTCTCTGAACTCTTTATCGCCGACTGCGAGCGCCTCGTCGATGAGAAGAACGTCGGGGACCCGCATCGTTGCGATTGAGAACGCCAGGCGCGCTCGCATGCCCGACGAATACGTATTCATAGGCCGTGCCATCGCGTCGTCGAGGCCGGAGAACTCGATGATTTCGGGCATTGCAGCTTCAACCTCGGAACGGGATAGCCCCATGGCGAGACCGCCGAGAACCACGTTCCGTCGCCCGGACAAGGATGGCTTCAGAGCGGCAGCTACTCCGAGGAGATGCGCATCTCCCCTGACTCGAATTCTTCCGGCGTCGAGCGACTGTAGACCGGCTATGGCGCGAAGCAAGGTGGACTTTCCCGACCCGTTCGAACCAACAACGCCAATAGATTCACCGACGGCAACCGAGAAGGAAACGTCCTTGACGGCATGGACAGTGACAGCGGTCCGTGACCGCAGGCGTCCCAAGATCACGGCGCGCGCACCGTCCAGGTGGTCTTCATAGACCCTGTACTTGATATCGGCTCCTTCAACCGAGACAGCGTAGGAATCCTCTGACGTAGTTGCGCTTGCAGGTTCAGCCACGGGCGTACTGTTCCTCGCCAGCGCGAAACCACAAGAATCCGAAAACAAAGAGCATCACTGTCCACGCAGAAAGCGAGAGGACATATCGCAGCTGCAGTTCTCCGCCGAAGACGGTCCACCGCGCCGCTGTCACAAAGCAGTACATCGGGTTGGCGGTGAATAACCACGAAATGGTCGAGTTGTCGGCGTACGCATCGACACTGAAGATCACACCCGAGCCATAGAGCAGTAGGCGAAAGAAGAAGGGGAGGATCTGAATGGTGTCGCGAAAGTAGGTGGTCATTCGCGCCGCAATCATCGCGCTACCCATATTGAAGAAGGTCTGAACCAGGACGAGTACGGGCAGCACGATCCACTGCCATCGAGCGCCCTCGGAAATCAAGGCGACGAAGTAGATCACGACCAGGCTCGACCAGAACGCGCTGGCCTCTGTTGCTGTCGACGTGAGAGGCAGGATTGCTCGTGGGAACTTGATTGCCTTGATGAGCCCGAGATTGGTGACGATGGACTTGGCGCCATCGACCGTTGCTCGTTGAGTGAACTGGAAGATGAAAAGCCCGACGGTCAGAAAGAGAATAAAATTATTCGAGCTTCGATCACCAACGTCGAGTAGTTGGCCGAAGATGATGTAGTACACGCCGATCTGCAACGCTGGGTTGAGAAGATGCCAGACGTTGCCGAGCACATTGTCGACCTGACGCCGCTTGAGTTCGCTGGTCGCGACATAACGGACGTAGCCGCGACGCTTCCAGACATCGCACATGTAGGGGACGAGCTTCGAGGACTCATGCACGTCGCGTAAAGTGCCAGCTCGCGTTTGTTCCAACAGCTCGGACATCGGCACGAGCTTACCTGCAACCATCCGCCTGAGGTCTGAGGCCAGGGATGGGTTCGATTCGGTAAACTTGCATTCGGGTGATGTGGATGCTGGAGCTGTAAATGGTCGATATCGGTTGGGTCGTTTTGACAATGGGGGATCGCGACGCAGAGCTTGCCGTCGCCTGCCGGTCGTTGAGAACTCAGTTCCGAGGCCGAGATGAATTGGTGGTGATCCAAAATGGTGGCGAACCCGTATCGACCAAAGCGGCTGACGCGGCCTACCTCCACCTTCGGGAGAACATTGGAATTCCTGCCGCAAGAGATCTCGGTGCACGCCACTTGAGTACTGACCTCGTCGGGTTTCTCGATGACGACGCTGAGTTGCAAGAAAATGTCGCAGCCAGAGTTCGGCGAGAGTTCGAGCAAGATCCAGAGCTGGCTGTTGTTGCAATGCGGGTTGTGGACGAGAACGGCGCGACGGCACGTCGTCACGTACCGCGCATCGGCAACAGGCGAGCGACGGTCACAGGGCCCGTCGGCACCTTTCTAGGAGGTGCTTGTGTTGTCCGTCGGTCGGCATATGAACAAGCGGGTGGCTACTTCGGAGAACTGTTCTACGGTCATGAAGAGCTCGAGCTCAGCTGGCGACTCGTCGATGATGGCTGGAGGATCAAATACCTCGCAGAAGCTACGGTCTTGCATCCACGATCGACAATCTCGCGGCACGAGGAAGGCTGGCGCAACACGGGGCGGAATCGTGTGCTTATTGCACGGCGAACCTTGCCCTGGATCGTGGCCGGACCTCACACGTTTTTCTGGTTGGTAGTCGGTAGTCGCCGATCGCCCGACTCCACATGTCGATCCAATTTCCTGGCGGGTTGGCGCGACGGTTGGAGAATTCCGGTTGAGCGCCGTCCGATCAAGTGGCGCACTGTGTGGCGGCTCTCGCGCACTGGGCGGCCCCCAATTGTCTGAGTGAGCCACCGAACTTGACCAAGCGTACGCAGTACTATCTGCCGCATGTCAGCACCGCTTGCGAGGGTTCGCCATTTCCTCAAGCGACTTCGCACCGATCGCCGAATTCCACCAGTCGTGAGCTTTCTCATTCGATCACGTCTGCGAAACAGGATCTTGTCGATGACCAACGCACTGCTTTCGAACGTGCAGCCAATCAAAGGTAATCCTCGGAGCAGAGATGATCTCATCGTGACTGTCGGCGCTGCGAAAATGGTTGCGGCGGCCACAGTCACAGCGTCGTGCGCACAACTCACCCATGAAAATGCCGACCGTGTGGTGAGCGCGTTCGAAGGCGCCGGGATCCGGCCATTTTTGGTGGACTACCGTGGCCAATCGTTGCTATTCGGTCTCGATATTGCTCACCGGTCGAAAGCCCTGGCATCTTTGACAGTGGGTTTGGACTCGATTGGATGGTATTTAGACTGGTGCGACGGTCCCGGATCCGGCACCATGGATTTGGCTAAAGCATCTCGTAGCGCTCGGGTGCGAAATGCACGAAGTTGGCGAATCTATCGCCTTGTCGCGTTGGGAGGGCGAGGACTGGGACACGAACAAGCGGCTGAAGTCATATTCTGGGAGCTTGGATCCTCCGGTGCAATGGAGCTTGTAGGCACTCGAGGACTCGAACGGTTCGACCCGCTCAGCAAGCCGACGAATGAGACCATCGAGGACGTCGACTATCCCGGCATTACCGCATTCCCGGTAGAGAAGGACTTGGCTCGCTTCTCCGAACCAGTCGACATCGTGCTCACTTGGGTCGATGGGAGTGAAGCAGGCTGGCTGCGTGACTTCGAGCTCTGGAGGGAGAGGGGTGGCACGACCATCAGCGACTCCGCGATAGCACCTGGCCGCTTTGCACATCACGAGGAACTGCGATACGCCCTGCGGTCGATCTGGTTGTATTGCGGTTGGGCACGCAAGATTTACTTGGTGACTGCCGACCAAGCACCGGCTTGGTTACGGGAGAATGCAGGCGTCACTCTTGTGTCTCATCGGGACATCCTTCCGAAATCTGCGCTGCCCACCTTCAACTCCCATGCCATCGAAGCTGCGCTGCACCGAATTCCAGGTTTGGCAGAACACTTCGTGTATTTCAATGATGACGTAATGGCCGGCCGCGCTCTGCGACCAGAGACCTTTTTCACCCCAAACGGTCTGGCCAAGTCGTTTTTGAGTAGAGCACGTGCACCATCGGTCGACCATCCGGATTCACCGAGCTTCGATGCCGCCGCTATGCGTGGGAACGAGCTACTCGAGGCGACCTTTGGCAGAGTGGCAACCCACAAACCAGATCATGTGCCGCATCCCCAGCGACGCAGCGTAAACGAGGCGTTGTCGGTTCGATTTCATGATGCGGTGAACGCAACCATGCACAGCAAGTTTCGATCGCAGCAAGACATCAGCGTGGCCGCATCCTTCGCACAGCACTACGGCTTGGCGCTCGGAACGTCGATTTTGGGGGAGATCAATTCTTGCTACGCGAGTCTCAGCTCGGACCGGTTGCGGTGGTATCTCGATGAGATCGAGATGGCTCGGTCGTACGACTCGTTTTGTATTAATGAGTCGGGGGACCGCGCTGCTGACGGATCACATAACCACGAACTGGCCGTCGCATTCCTCGAGCGGTACTTTCCTGTCGCTGCGCCCTGGGAGAACGACTAAGTGGTCACGACTCTTGGACAACTGGCTGCGCGGTCGAAAGGGTCCACTGATTTTGTCGCTTCGCAGGCGCTGAGGGTCCTGCGCCGAACGGGTTCGCCTCGCCGAGCGCTGACGGCCCTTGGCAACCCAAGGCGATCCCGACGAGACGAATGGCTGCAATCCACTCGGGAGCGTCATGGCGACTATCGGGCTGCGATTCCGGTTCCTCGATTTTCTGTCGTCATCGTCTGTGTTTCAAATCGCCCGGCAATGGTTGAGAACGTTATCGACAATGTGTTGCGTCAATCAGGGTTGGCCGAACCGCCAGAGGTGCAGTTCGTTGCAAACTCAGCTGCCTTGACCGATGCAATGAGAGACAGGGTCCAAGCTGCACTGTCGGGCATGTGTTCCGTGAAGTCGCATCGATTGGATGAGGCGCAATCCCTGGGCGCAGGTCTGAACGTCGGACTGCGGTCTTCCGACGCCCGGTTTGTCGCCAAGTTCGACGATGACGACTACTACGGGCCCAATTACCTCGCTGACATGTTGCGCGCCCATGCGTACTCGGGGGCTGCGGTTGTGGGCAAACACTCGTACTATGCTCACATGGGCGCAAGCGACCAGATGATGCTGCGTTTCCCCTATCGAGAGTTTCGCTATTCTCGCACGGTGGCGGGCGGAACGCTGGTGATCGATCGGGATCAGACCGGCGAGCAAGAGTTCGACCACACTTCACTCGGCGAGGACCGAGCTTTCTTGGCGCAGGCGTATCGCCGTCGTCTGCCAGTGTTTGCTGCCGACCGTTTCAACTTTGTGCAGTCACGAGCATCCGACAACATTTGGAAGCTCCCAGATGCGGAGTTCATCAAAGACTGCCTGTTGGTTGGCTCGGGCAGCGCTCTCGAGTCGGTTGATGTGTAACTGCCCTCGCCGACTACACGCCACGGATCGCATGCGACAGGTTCAAGAAAGCTGCGTCCGAAGTGAGCCTGCAACCGTGAGGGCTTCGGCGATGGTGACGTCCATATCCATGTAACGATAGGTGCCCAAACGGCCGACGAACGTCACGTTGTCGGTGGCCGCAGCGCGCGCTTCGTAGCTCTCGAGTAGCTCCTTGTCGTCGACCAGGCGTACGGGGTAGTACGGAATGTCGTCGGGGCGGTGTTCTCGGCTGAACTCGCGGAAACACACGGTCTGGTCGTGGGTTTCGGCTGGGGCGAAGTGCTTGTGCTCGGTGATGCGAGTGAACGGCACCTGCTCGTCGCCGTAGTTCATGACGGGTGTGCCCTGGAAGTCACCGTCGACGACGAACTCTTCGAAGTCGAGCGTGCGATAGCCGAGCCGACCGAGGTCATAGTCGAAGAACGCGTCGAGCGGGCCGCTCCAAACCACATGGTCGTACTCCGTCGCCGACGCCGGGTCGAGCCCAGTACTCAAGGAGACCTGAATGCCGGGGTGATCCAGAATCGCCTGGACGATCGGCGTGTATCCATCGGCCGGGATGGCCTGGTGGGGATGATTGAAGTACGAGTCCTCGTAGTTGAACCGAAGCGGCAGCCGTTTCAGAATCGAAGCAGGCAGCGCAGTGGGCGACACGCCCCATTGTTTGCGGGTGTATCCCTCGAAGAAGAGTTCGTAGAGCCGGCGGCCGATCATGGTCAACGCCTGCTCTTCGAAGTTCTTGGGCTCGTGCCCCAGCTCGAGCGCCTCGGTGCCGGTGATGAACTCCTGGGCCTCGGTCGGCGACAGCGCCGTGCCATAGACCTGATTGATCGTGTGCAGGTTGACGGGAAGACTGAACACCGTGCCTTCAACCGTCGTCTTGACCTTGTGGTTGTACTCGACCATGTGGCCGAAGCGATTGATGTAGTCCCACACTCGCTCGTTGTCGGTGTGAAAGATATGCGGGCCATAACGATGGACGAGCACGCCGGTCTCGTGGCGTTCCGTATGGCAGTTGCCCCCGACATGATCACGAGTGTCGAATACATGGCACTGGTGGCCCGCTTCGGCCAATTCGCGGGCGATTACCGCTCCGGAGAAACCCGCGCCCGCGATACCTATCGATGCCATGTGTCGAGGGTAACCACGTTGAGAACTCGTCGCGAGGTAGGCTGGCCAGTCGTGGAAAATGATCATGAATTGGCGGCCCGGTTGGCAACACTGGCCGGGGGACTGCTGATTGCGGTTCGAGCCGAGCTGTCCGAAGCCGAAGTCGCCGTGCGCAAAAACGAAGGCGACCGGCGTGCGCACAACCTGCTGATGCACGAACTGCAGGCCGCTCGCCCAGCTGATGCCATTTTGTCTGAAGAAGGCAAGGACGACGCCGCCCGTCTCAGCGCCGATCGCACCTGGATCATCGACCCACTCGACGGCACACGTGAATTCGGCGAGATTCCCCGGACCGACTGGGCGGTACACGTCGCTTTGGTGCAGAACGGCCAGCCCACGGCGGGCGCCGTTGCTTTGCCAGCATTGCAGACCACGCTCGCAACGGGCGATGGGTTGGTCATGCCCGAGTCGACCGGAGCGGCGCCGCGAGTGATCGCCAGTCGAAGCCGCCCCGGCCCAGCTGCCGAGGCTGTCGCCGAGGCCCTTGGTGGCGAGATGATCTTCATGGGATCGGCCGGCGCCAAAGCTATGGCGGTGGTCTGCGGCGAAGCCGATATCTACGCCCACACGGGCGGCCAATACGAATGGGACTCGTGCGCGCCGGTCGCCGTGGCACTGGCAGCCGGAATGCATGCCAGCCGGATCGATGGTTCGCAGCTGGTCTACAACAACCCGGATCCGTACTTGCCCGACCTGTTGATCTGTCGACCCGAATTCGCTCAAGCCTCGATCGCTGCGGTGCAGGCCGCAGGCGTCAGCTGACGCGTCACGCCATCGCAGCCACGCAGTTTGGCTGTCGGCGTGATCGGGCCCAACGTGGTGTCGTTGCCGACGGTGTCGGTCATCATCCCCGCTCGTAACGACAGCGACGCGCTCCATCGCGCTGTGGCCACGATCAATGCGCAGACAGGTGTCGAAATTCTCGACATTGCAATCGCGGTTGGGCCCAGCACCGATGACACCGAGGCCGAAGCACATCGCCTGGCTCAAACGACTCCGGCGATCAAGGTCGTGACCAATCCGTCCGGTCGCACTCCCGCAGCTCTGAATGCTGCGATCGGCGCCACCACCGGCGATGTGGTCGTGCGGGTCGATGCGCGGTCGCAGCTTCCACCTGACTACATCCAGAATGCGCTTGAGACCATGCGCGAAACCGGCGCAGGTAATGTCGGCGCCATCCAGGTCCCGGTCGGATTCACGCCAACAGAGCGAGGAATCGCCGCCGCTATGCGCCATCCCTTGGGGACAGGCGGTGCTCAGTATCGCCACGGCCAACAACGAGTCGAAGTCGAGACGGCATACCTTGGCGTCTTTCGACGCGAAGCGCTCGAAGCCGTGCACGGGTTCGACGAAGAGTTCATTCGCAACCAGGACAGCGAGCTCAACATCCGACTACGCAAGGCGGGCTACGCCGTGTGGCTCGATCCGCGAATGGCCGTCGCCTACCGCCCTCGACCCAGCCTGAAGACGCTGGCGAAGCAGTACTGGCAGTATGGCTGGTGGCGGGCAATCACGATGTGGCGTCATCCCGAGTCGATAAAGCTACGCCAAGCGGTAGTTCCTGTGGCGGTGGTGGCGCTGGCTGGCGCAACGGTCCTTGGCGCTGCGGCGCAACCCGTGCTCTTCGTCATGCCAGCGGTCTATGGAGCATCACTGATCGGTGCGGCGGCGCTCGACGACCAGACAGAGACAGTGCAAGAACGAACAACCATGGCGGCCGCTCTGGCCATCATGCACATCACCTGGGGTTCCGCAGTGGTGGCGTCGAGCGGCACGCATCTCATCCGACGGGCGCGACGGCGACTCTTCGAAGCTTCGTGACCCTGCGGCGGTCCGAGGCCCGGCCATGAACACGTCGGTCGCTATCTTCGGCCAGAAACACTAGGGACGCGAACGCTGCGACCCCTACGCTTGCGCACGTGAATACCGCCCCGTCTCTGCGAGTTGCGTTGTGTCAGATCGACACCATCGTCGGCGCACTCGAGTACAACACCGACCTGGCCATTGCTGCACTGCGCGAGGCGGAGCAGGCGGGGTGCGACGTCGCCATCTTCCCCGAGCTGACCATCACTGGTTACCCACCCGAGGACTTGGTGCTCAAGTCGCGCTTCGTCGCCGACAATGTCGTCGCTCTCGAACGCTTCGCGGCCGCCACGAGCACCACCGCCGCGATCGTCGGCTACGTCGAACCGGGCGCGGGACGCACCGCCGGCAGTGGCTTCCCGACGATCTACAACGCGGCCGCTGTCTGTGCGCACGGCACGGTGGTCGGCACCTACCGAAAACAGGAGCTGCCGAACTACCAGGTATTCGACGAGAAGCGCTACTTCACGCCAGGCGAGGAGCTGCCACTCTTCTCTATTGCGGGTGTGACCGTCGGGGTCTCGATCTGCGAAGACCTGTGGATCGATGACGGTCCGGTGAACGCATGCGCTGCTGCGGGTGCACAATTCATCCTGAACATCAATGCGTCTCCGTACTACCAGGGCAAGATGGCGACCCGCGAAGCGCTCGTGCGTCGTCGGGCCACGAACAACAACATCCCCATTGCCTATGTGAACCTGGTTGGCGGCCAAGACGAATTGATCTTCGATGGAGGATCGCTCGTGATCGCCGCCGACGGGTCGCTGGTCGCACAGTCTCGCCTGTTCGACGAGCACGTGCTGATCGCCGACTTCGCCGTTGGTGAAGCGCGCCCCACAGCCACCGACCCGCTACTGGTGACCGAGCGATCGTCGGCATCGGTGACCGGATTGCCACCGGTGATCGAATCGCACCCGGGACCAATGCAAGAACTGTGGAGTGCTCTGGTGCTGGGTACACGCGATTATGTGCACAACAACGGGTTCACCGACATCTGCTTCGGACTCTCGGGCGGCGTCGACTCCACGCTGGTGGCCGCAATCGCCGCCGAAGCGTTGGGACCAGAACACGTCCACGCGCTGTTGATGCCCTCGCGCTACTCATCGGATCATTCCGTGACCGACGCCGAGAAGCTGTCGCTGAACCTGGGCATCGACTATCGCACGATTGCGATCGAGCCGGCCCATGCCGCCATGCTCGAAATGCTTGCCCCGTCGTTCGGCGACCTCGAACCCAACGTGACCGAGGAGAACGTGCAGAGTCGCATCCGGGGTGTCACCTGGATGGCCATGTCGAACAAGTTCGGGTGGCTCGTGCTGGTGGGTGGCAACAAGAGCGAGATGGCCGTGGGCTACGCCACGCTCTACGGCGACACAGCTGGTGCCTATGCACCGATCAAAGACGTATGGAAGCTCCAGGTATTCGAACTCGGTCACTGGTATAACGAGCGCGCCGGCGCCGAGATCATCCCCACCAATATTTTGACCAAGCCCCCTTCTGCCGAGCTGCGACCCGACCAGCGCGACGACCAGAGCCTGCCTCCGTACGAGGTGCTCGATCCCATACTGATCGAACTCGTCGAGAACGACAAGACGGCCTTCGACCTGATCGAGGCCGGGGGCGACGAAGCCATCGTGAAGCGCATCGCTCGCCTGGTCGATATCGCCGAGTTCAAACGCCGTCAATCACCGCCGGGCCCTCGGGTCACCCCCAAGGCATTCGGGCGTGATCGTCGCATGCCGATCACGAATCGTTACCGCGGCGGCGCCTGAGCAATGGACGGCGACGACTGGTTCACACTCGCTGAACTCACCGAACGACTTGGTGGCCTGGTCTGGGTTGAAGAACAGCTCGCAGAACTGCTTGCCAACTGGGCTTCGACCGAAGAAGTCGCATCGGCAGCGGTGTTCTTCGCCACCACGAGCCGACATCACCAATGGCACGCCCAGGTGGTACGTGACTGCTTGCCGACTTCGCCTCGACTGCTCATCTCGCAGGTCGTGCGAGCCCCCACGGTGGGCTGGGAGCGAGCGATCGTCTCGCTCGGCGAGCTCACCCGAGGCAATGGCACGGTGCCGCGACTCAAGGCGTTGGCCAAAGTGATCGATCCCTGGCTCGATCGAGAGATCGGCGCGCTAGGAGATGTGGCGCGACCGGTCAGCGATGCTGCGATGATGCGATGGCTGCGCTTCGTCTCACTCGATCATCACGACGATGCGGCGGCGGCCGGGCTGCTGTCAAGCAGCCATGCGTCGTCGTCTGCCGCGTCGGTCGAGGATCACCGCCTGATTTCGTCTCTGGATCTCGCCGCGAACTGACCTGCGTAACCGACCAGGTCAATTACGCAGGTTGCAGGTGGTTGGCCCGGGCTAGCCGGCGAACGTTTCGAGCGTGATCTGATTCGCCGGGCTGAGTGTTTCGTCGGTGATATCCCAGATGGACTGGATCAGCGCGTCAGTATCCAGCGGCACCTGAACCACCGAGCCGGTCTCGAGTAACACCACCACGCCGGTGTCGTCGCCCAACGCCGTAAACGCCCGGATCTCGGTCTGCTCGGGATCCCACAGCACTGGCCCGCCACCCTCTCCGTCGGACAGCACAATGGCACCGTCGCCGGTGACAATCGCTGTGTCACCACCCACGCTGCTGTAGCCGATAGCCGGTGCATCTTCACGACTGAATGGGTCCCACACCGATTCGAGCGCCGGGTCGTCTTCGCCCGCGTCCAGGTTGTATCGCGCCACGGCTCCCTGGCCTACGCCGAGCAGAATTCCTGCTGACGATCCACCAACGTTGAATGCCTGGGGCTGTTCTTCGGCACTCCAGATCGGCAGGATGGCGTTGTCGCCATCGGTCAAGATCATTCGAGCATCGCCAGTTTCGAGCACGAACGGAATCAACGTTTCGATGGCGGTCAAGTCGGTGGCGCGAGCGCCCTCTTCTGTGGCATCCCACACGACCTGAAGAACGTCGGGGTCGGCGCGACCGTCTCGGGGGATCAGGCTGATATTGCCGTCCTCGGTCAGGACCACGACTTGGTCATCGACCGACGCCACCTTGACTGCGGCACCCAAGCCGCCACCGACCTCGTAGATCAGGGTCGGCTGGGGTCGTTGTGCGTCGGGATCGATGATCAGAACGTTGCCAATGCTGTCGACAATGCCCAGATCGTCGTCGAACCATGTGAGCTGGCGTGCCGGTGCAAGGTCTTCGTCTGAAGCGTCGTACACCTCGGTGATCTCGGGCGGGCTTTCGGCCTCGGGGAACGAGGCCAACACGATGTCGCCCGTGACCAGCCGGATCCCGATTCGCGGTGAAGGTGTGGGTTCCGGTGTCGGCGTTGGTGACGGCGCCGCCGGGTCGGCTGTCGCAGCCGGAGCGGATGGCTCGGTCGGCTCGGCGGTTGGCTCGGGGATTGCGGTGGATGTCGGAGCTTCGGCGTTCGTGGCGACATCGGCGCTGCTGTCTTCTTCGTTGAGCGAGTTGATCAGCTGCAGCATTCCGAACCCGAAGACCGCCAGCCCTACGATCAGGAACGCCGGCAGCAGCACGTCGGTCAGGCGACGTCGGGATCGACGCCGATTGCGATTCGACTTCTGGCTGCCCTCGGGCAGGAACGAGGGGCCAAGCGCATCGAAGTCGCGCAGTTCCACCGGCCGAATCGCAGCATCGGCGGCGATGGGAAGTTGGATCGTGTCCGCTTGGGCGATGTCGCTGAGCAAGCCGTCGTGGCTGTCATCGCCGTCCTCGGCGGCCGCGTCGATCGTGTCGGGCTCATCGTAGAGGTCTGCGACCTCGACGTGACCGGTTGTGATCTGGTCGGTGACGGAGCCGAGGGCGATTTCGTCGAGTTCATCGAAATCGTCGTCGCGTGCAGCGAGGTGGTCCTCGTTCGGGTCGATCGCCTCGGAGTCGCCGTCGGCCTCGTTGGTGGATGGGCCCAGAATGATTTCGTCGAGATCATCGTCGTTCAGATCGTCGTCGTTCGGGTCAAGGGCCTCGGAACTGGCTTCGTCGTCGTCGAGATCGTTGGGGTCGGCTTTGTTGGCGTCGAGTTTGTCGTCGGGTGTTTCGAGGTG
>Ga0209828_1002003_pt1 | contig 17635 bp, 18 predicted proteins | sample MaitaG_FD_187429 | JGI IMG/M metagenome (GOLD analysis project Ga0209828, IMG submission 187429) | Marine algal microbial communities from Maine, USA - Maine_Asex2 metaG (SPAdes) (version 2) | ecosystem: Host-associated > Algae > Red algae > Unclassified | place: Maine, USA | collected 2015-01-05 | reverse complement strand
TACTTCTTGGCCGCCATTGGGCACCGGCAGTGGACTCTGCCGGAGTGTCGAGCATGTTGTCGGCAGCACTCATCGCTAAATTCACACTAGTCTCGTCAACACCGCGAATACCAATAATCAGATCACCGGGAGCGGCACTTAGCTCATCAGCTTTGAGTAATCCTGCATTGGCCATAATTTCTATGTTCGATGGCGTACCCATCATCATGGCTGCTTCAGATACACCTTGCGCCGAAACCAATGATTTCGAGAAACGCATTAACGCCACTGAATCCAGGTAGAACTTTTGGCGAACTTTAACTCGATGGAATTCGCTCATGCCAAACCCTCCTGCCGGGCAAAAGCACGTAATGCATCAGTGAAGCAACGCATCGGTGCTCTGACAACGCCTGCACCGACTTGCCCTATGCCAGGCATTTTATGGGCAATACCCGTGTTAATGGTTGGCGCAAGCCCGACTTCCACAACTCGTCTTATGTCGATACCGGTGGGCACACCCATGTAGTCCATGGCTGGAATGCTCCATTCCGGGTTTTCAGCACAACAAATTTCTGCCATATCTTTAGTAAATACTGCTGCATCGGACGCCGCACCAGCGCCAACAAAACCCGCCACCGCCGGAGATGCACCCATTGCGAACCCGCCAAGCCCGATGGTTTCAACAATGGTGGAGTCGCCCATATCAGGGTTGGCATCAGCTTCACTGAAGCCGGGAAAATACAACCCTTCTGGCATTTCTACCGGTGCAGTGAACCACTGGTCGCCAAGTGCGCTAACACGAATGCCGAAGTCGGTTCCATTACGCGACATGGCAGTAACCACCGTTGAATGCGCAATGCCTTTGACCGGATCCATAATCGACTTACCCGTTGCCATGCCAACGTTCAGGAAGAACTGATCGTTGCTGCCCATGAATCGCAATGCCTCGGAAAGCACCGCATTGTCTGTCGATACGGCGGCCATGTGCGGTGCAAGTTCGCGCAGTAGCAAACCTGAACAGGCAACATTTCGTTGATGCATTTCGTCGCCCATGGTCAGTCCGCGTGCAATAAGATTTTTCAGATTGATGCCTTCGCTACTACGCAGTGCCGCGCCAAGTAACGGTGCCAGTGTATCTTTTAGCCAGGCAAGCCTTTGCAACACACTCTCGTCATTGCCACCAAAGCGCATGACCTTGCCAAGACCTTCATTAATAGTGCAATACGCTTGATTACCTGAGGTTCTGTTCAACACCACCATGACCGGTTGGCTGCGGGTAGTCATCCCTGTCATCGGGCCGACCGCGTTATGATGATGATTCGGTTGAAAATCATATTCACCGGCAGCCGCCTTGGCCATAGCATCGTCAAGATCTTGCGCCCAACCTTCAAACACCGCGATGCCGGCTATAGCACCACGCATTGGTCCACACATATTTTCCCAGGCAACCGGCGGCCCGGCGTGCAAAATGATCTTTCCATTTGCCAGTGCGGGAATGGCATCTTGTGCAGACACGACATCGATCAAAACCGGGTCGCCGGACAGCATAGTGTTCACGGCTTGCTGATTCGCCTGCTCTATTTGCTGCCCAATAGCCAGCTGCTCATTAGCGTCCACGTTAGCTACCTAACTTTGATAAGAGATCGGCCAGCTCAGCGTCACCTTCGGCGGGCGGACGCCAATCCAGTTGCGTCACCTGAACCTGTTGTGAAACCAGCTCCTCAGCAAAGCCCTCAAGGCCAATACTGATAATATCGAGCGGTTTGTCGAACAACGACTCGGCGCTATTGTCAGGATGCGATTTTTCCAAAAATTTCTCCGGCTAAACAATCATGTGGGCTACAGATCGATTGTAATGGGTATAAGGTGAAAATCATAGAATATCGCGCAAGCGACACCCGCACCCTGCTTCGTCAGGATTCAGGCGAGCTGTGATCTCTGCCCACTGGAGCAGTTCGGTATTTACGGTTACTATGCACCACACTTAACAGTTCCTTGTCCGGCAGAAGAAATCGCTATGCTCAATACCCATCGCGCCTACAACGGTATGGTCGTCGCCCCCCATCACCTGGCATCCCAGGCCGGACTAAGAGTATTGCAGGAAGGCGGCAATGCCGTGGAAGCGATGATTGCGGCTGCCAGTACTATTGCGATTGTCTACCCCCACATGAACGGCCTCGGTGGTGATAATTTCTGGCTAGTACATTCACCGAAGCACAAAGTGTATGCAATCGATGCCTGCGGTGGAGCTGCCGGGCTCGCCACACTTGACTTCTATAAAGAACATAATTGCAAACAGATTCCTGATCGTGGCCCAATGGCGGCAATCACTATGGCGGGGGCTGTTAGCGGTTGGCAAAAAGCCCATGAATACAGTCAAAAAGCGCTGGGCGGAAAACTGCCTTTATCTCGGCTACTCGAAGATGCCATTCACTATGCCGGTGAAGGCGTTGCAGTGACTGGCACTCTGGCAAACAATGCCGCCGCGAAATTCTCCCAACTCGAGGCCCAGCCCGGTTTTAAAGAAATCTACGCGCCAAACGGTAAAACGGTTGTTGAAGGCAGCCGATTGCTACAACCAAAAGTCCAGGCAACATTGCAAGCATTGGTTAAGAACGGATTGGATGATTTTTATCATGGCGAGCTTGCAGCATCCATGGCGTCCGATCTTGAAAAAACTGGCAGTCCAATCCGTCACGATGATTTCACTCGCCACACCGCAATCACACCTGACCCTCTGTCTCTGGATATTGCGGGGCACAAGGTGTACAACATGCCACCTCCAACGCAAGGTCTTGCGTCTCTGTTGTTGTTAGGCGTATATGAAAAGCTCGGCGCGCAACATAAAGAAGATGCTGATTTTATTCATGCACTGGTTGAGTCTACCAAATGTGCATTTCGTGTTCGCGACGCGCACGTTAGTGATCCTGAGTTTATGAAAGTTGCAGCAGAGTCGTTTTTGAATGATGCAACGCTTGATAAAATGGTTGCCTCTGTTGATGCTAACAAAGCCGCTCCGTGGCCTGACGCTGCAACCAGTGGCGATACCGTTTGGCTGGGTGCAATCGACAAGCAAGGTAACGCGGTCAGTTTTATTCAAAGCGTGTATTGGGAATTCGGGTCGGGTGTTGTACTACAAGACACAGGCGTAACCTGGCAAAACCGCGGCACCAGCTTTTCTCTGGACGCGGCTCACCATAATTATCTGGCACCACACCGCCGACCTTTTCATACCATTCAACCTGCATTGGCAAAGCTTGCCGATGGTCGCGTCATCTCGTATGGCACCATGGGTGGTGAAGGTCAACCTCAAACACAAGCAATGATCTTTGCGCGTTATGTGTTGAACCAAATGCCATTGCAAACGGCTATCAGTGCACCTCGCTGGTTACTGGGCAGAACCTGGGGCAGCGAGGCGACCAATTTACGTATTGAAAACCGCTTTGATCAAACTGTTTTCGATACCCTGAAACAACGCGGGCACGATGTAGAAGTGGTTGGTGACTTTGAAGAAATTATGGGCCATGCGGGTGCACTGGTATTTAATAACGATGGTTTGATCGAAGCTGCCGCAGACCCGCGCAGTGATGGTAGTGCTGCGGGATTTTAAATATCATCAAAGAACTGTTCTTATTACGTACTTACTCCAGTGCGGCTACAGAGGCTACTCGCGGCAACAGTGATGAGCTATAGCTATCAAGAGCTAAGGAATTAGTCAATGAAGTGTGCCGTTTTTATTCTATCCATAGTCACTTGTCCAGTTTGTTTCGGCGATACATCATTCGCTGATAAAATTCCGGACTTTACGCAGACAGATGTCACAGGGATAGGCTCCGGGGACGGACAACAATATTGCGCGCCTGTTGCGATATCCAATTCTATTGTCTGGTTGAATAAAAACGACAGTCAACAATTAGAACTAGTAAACAAGTTGGCATCAAAACAATACATGAATACCAGCCTTAAAAACGGAACAGGTACTACAGGTGTATTACGAGGTGTGGAAAAGATCTCAACCGAACTCTTCGGGGGTTACAAAAAATTGGAATATGAGGGATGGAGGAAGCATCCAAAGTCGTATTCAAGTGGTGTGAAAGTACCAAATATAAAAAAAGTAAAGTCTTTTATTTCAAAAAATACCGCTGCCTGGATAAATGTGGGTTGGTACAAATTCAATAAAGGGAAAAATGAATATGAGCGAATCGGGGGACACTGGATTACATTAGTTGGCACTAAAGGGAACGAGTTTATTTTTCATGATCCAGCACCAAGAGCCGGCAAGAGCTTCTCGAATGAATACGTGGAATACACCACTATTAAAAACGGTACATTGGTAGGACAAAAATCTGGGTTGCCAACTTCTGCCAAGGGATATATCAGCCTGGAAAAAGGGATGCATGTTAAGTCTGGTGCGGATTTTGCCATCGTTGATGGCATTGTTTATTTTGAAATATAAAGAATCTGACCATTCAGAGCAACTTACCATGCCATTAAACCAGGTTTGAAACTCACTTCTTCTGATCACGGGCCAACGCATTCGTTATCTTCTCAGGAATGTTTCTGCTATCAGCCAAATTCGACCTTATATCGTGTTCAATTGTCACAGATTGATGCAGTTTCATTGCATCGCTGTGTTTTTGCCTTAAGTTAATGGTTCCATTGGTAAAAAGAAGTATCGAAATCATGACAATTGACAGTCAAAAACGTTCGACAATGAAATTAGTTGGTCTTGCAACCGGCGCGATGGCCGCACCAGGTCTGGCCGCGGCCGCCTGTAACCACGGAAAGAAAATTGACTTCACTGCAAGTGCAAACGCAGCTGATTCAACAAGCACTGCCTTGCGCGGAACTGGTCTGGTCGTCAGCTTTACTGATGCACCGGCATCAGGTAATACTCGACAAGTGATCGTAACCAACACATCCGACAAAGCCGTTAAACTCTCACATGTTTATCCAGGACTTGTTTCGACACCTGATGGACAATATGATTTGAATTCGTTGTTGGTTAATGGTTCTCGCGAGTTTGCAGCAAAACAAGCCACCACACTCACCATAGAATCGGTAAAGACAGCTGATGTCGTTTACGCAACTCCGAAAACGTCGTCCGATGATGCCTGGATTAGTGTGCGTACGCGTGATTCACGAATTAATGGCGGCAAGCACGTCACCACTGTCAGACATATGTTTTCTTAGTCCAAAACCACTGACACTTGGGAACATTGCTGAGTAACAAAACCAACCGATCAACGCATTGAAGATCGGTTGGTAGTTTGAAGCGGTTTGGCTAAACGTTCAGGTACCCTGCTTCATGCAAACGCTTGGCAATCGCTGCAATATGCTCCGGCCCGACCTCGCAGCAGCCACCAACTATATTAGCCCCTTGCTTGACCCAATGCATCGCAAATGCAGCATAACTCTCTGGCCCTAAGTCCTGTCGCGCAGCCAACGAATCAACAGTACCACCCGGTTCCAGTGCGCCTATAGATGTAAAACCGTTTGCATAAGCACCTATCGGACCCTGCCCCGACGCCAACACTTTCCAGCAGGCATTGATAGCTTCAGGTTTACTGCAATTGAGTAGCTTTGCTGAAGCGCCTAGTTTATCCACACTGGTAATGGCATCCTCAAGCGGTTGGCCGCTTCTAAGTAAGCCACTGTCGTCATCGGCTACTGACAATCCCACCCACACCGGCAGATCACTTGTTAGTGCAGCTGTTAGTGCAGCTTGCGCTTCTTCGACGGATGACATGGTTTCACACATGAATAAATCCACATGGTTTTTCTGTATCTCAACAATACGTTTGTACGTGTCTACCATGACATCGAACTCCGGAGCCTGATCAGGACGATAGCTGCCCACCAGTGGTGGTAAACAACCGGCAATACGCACATCGGTCCGACCAACTTGATCTCTTGCTGCCCGGGCAATATCCATTGCCGATTTTTGCAAACGCTCAAAGTCGGACGCTAATCCATCGCGCTCTAGTCTCTCCGGTGTTACCGAGTAACTATTCAAGGTGATAACACGAGCACCTGCTTTAATAAAGTCTGCGTGCAATTCACGGACAATATCCGGAGTATCTAACATCACCTGCGCCGACCACATTGGCGTCGGCTTGGCACCGCTGCGTTTGAGCAATTCCTGGCCCATGCCACCATCAATAAGAGTGACTTGTTTTGTACCTGTGTTCATAGTGTTATCAGTTAAACGTAGTTAGACAATGCACTTTGTGTCGCAGAGCGATACGAACCACCAAATTTTATTGCGTGGACTGTCAGCGGCGCTAGTTGGTGCAAAGCCACACGATCTTGCCAACCCACTTGCAATGGGTGACATTCATGATAGGCAGCGATACAATCATGCCCGTAACCACCAAACAATTGCATCATCGCCAAATCAAATTCACGATGCCCACCATGCGCGGCAGGGTCGATCAACCAACTGTTACTGTTGGTATCAACGACACGATTACCAGCCCAGAGATCACCATGCAATAAACTTGGCGGCTCATCGCAAGCACCAAATTCACCAAGCTTGTTACTGACTTTTTCCAACATGATAATGCACTTTTGTGGCAGCGCATCTTTTTCATGAGCGAGCTGCGCCAAAGGCTGCAGTCGCTGAGTAGCATAGAATTCTATCCACGATTCTTTGGGGTTGTTGGGTACAGCCTGACTGCCGGTAGTCCTATTATCAGGGCGGCCAAAGCAGCTGAATGTCATCTGATGCAGCTTAGCCAACTCACGTCCGAAGGTAACTTCAGTATGCGCATTAGCCGACCCCATCTCGACCCATTCCAAAACCAGAAACGGCGGCTCGTCACTACAAGCCAGCACCTGAGGCACATTGACATGCTGACTATCGCGCAACCAACGCAGACCAGTCGCTTCAGTGCTAAAAAATCCCGGTGGTGGTTGTCGATGGGTTTTTATAAAAACGGTGCGACCATCCTCAAGCATGGCACGATAGGATTCAGCAAAGTCACCACCACCTAATGGAGATTTTCGAACAAATCTGCTTTTCAGCTGTTGTTCAGCCGAACCTTGCCACGTGTTTTCCATATGATGAGTATATCGAAAAAATAATTAACCCCGATTCTCCCTGAGCGGCGTTTATACCGTTAAGACCAATCAAAAAAGAGGATAAACCGTGAAAAAACCATCCAAAAGCTCATTTATTGTGCAATCGATAGCGTTTAGCATCTCAGTGCTGATTTTAAGTGTTGGATGCTCAACAAACACCAGTAACCCCCCATCGGTGAAAGCTGATAAGGCTTCCGCAGGAGTGGCTCTCGCCCCAAAACCGCAGGCTGAGCCGAGTGTCATACAAGGTCGACCCGCTTCAACAAACACGAACGCACCGGTTTCACCAACATTAAGCGCAGCCGGGGCAGCAACATTGACTCAACAAAATGCCATGGCGGAAAGTACATCAGACTCTTTCATGCCAAAGCAGGCACGCCGTCAAACACTCATAGTTGATACTCCAACACGGCCAAAACCAAACACTGAAAAATACCAGAAACAAAACGCTAACCCCGTCATTCTTGTGGCTGACCAATCGACCTCGACTTTTAGTATTGATGTTGATACGGGTGCTTACTCTAATGTGCGACGATTTATCAACGCTGGGACAATGCCTCCTGCTGATGCTGTAAGAATTGAAGAACTGCTGAACTATTTCTCGTACGACTATGCAACGCCCAAGTCAACCGATGAACCGTTCTCCATTCACACAGAATTGGCCAGCAGCCCATGGAATGACAAAACGCGTTTATTGCATATCGGCTTAAAAGGCTATGAGGTGGATACAGATAATCGTCCTCCGGCAAATCTTGTATTTTTACTGGATGTGTCCGGCTCCATGTCTGATGCTAATAAACTTGGCTTGCTCAAGTCGTCAATCAAAATGATGGCCAAAGACTTAACTGAAACTGACCGTGTAAGCATCGTGGTTTATGCCGGTGCATCCGGTGTTGTCATGGAACCCACTGCCGGAAATGATTACCGAGCCATTAACAGCGCATTGAAAAAGCTCAAAGCGGGAGGCTCAACCAACGGCGAAGCCGGAATCGAGTTAGCTTACTCGATGGCGGAAAAAAGCATGAGCAGTGGCAGTATAAATCGTATAATTTTGGCCACTGATGGCGACTTCAACGTCGGCATAAATGATATCGACAAGCTCAAGAATCTAATCGAGAATAAGCGCAAGTCTGGTATTGCACTAACCACACTGGGATTTGGTACTGGCAACTACAATGATCACCTGATGGAACAACTATCCAATGTTGGCAACGGCAGCTACGCCTACATTGATACACTGAACGAAGCCCGCAAAGTCCTTAGCGAAGAACTAACTTCAACTTTGCTCACCATTGCTAAAGATGTAAAAATTCAAATCGAATTCAATCCGGCGCAAGTATCCGAGTATCGCCTGTTGGGGTATGTGAATCGCCGTCTGGCCAATGAAGATTTCGCCAACGACAAAGTAGACGCCGGGGAAATTGGTGCAGGCCATACCGTCACAGCCCTGTATGAAATCGCTTTAACCGGTGAAGGTGGAGAATGGAACACGGTTTCACGCTATAAACCAAGTACCAACATTGAGGCTTTAAGTGACGAAATAGCAGAAGTTAGACTACGCTTTAAGCAGCCTGATGGAAATAGCTCTCAATTAGTAACACGTGTTGTCGAACGATCAAGTCTTATTGGCGACTTGTCTGCCACCAGTGAGAATTTTAGACTGGCAGCTGCAGTTGCTGGATTTGGTCAACTGTTGCGCCAATCCAAGTATCTTACCGATTTCAATTATTCTGACGCGGCTGAGCTGGCAAGCAACGCTAAAGGTACTGATCGTTTTGGCTATCGCAATGAGTTTGTGCAATTGATCGATCTTGCTGATAGCCTTGATCAACAAAATCAAGCGAATGTGCGGGACCCGAATGCACACCAAGGCCAGAAAAACGAAGGCTAGCGGTAACTCTCGCTGCACCCGTTAAAACAGCGGGTGCAGTGACTAACTTAAATTGTTTATGGAAACAGCACCCGACAAGGAGCAGATTTCAGATACCACTCTGATGATCCGTTATCGCGATGGCGATGTTGATGCATTTAATGAACTCTATAGCAGACACAAATCTACATTATATCGATTTATGGTGAACAGCTGTAATACAGATGCCGTTGCCGCAGAATTGTTCCAAGATGTCTGGGCACGGGTTGTAAACGGGCGGCATGGTTACTCTAACTCGGCACCCTTTGCCGCCTGGCTGTATCGAATTGCCAGAAATCGACTCATTGACTACTACCGATCTAACAAGAACAGCAAACTGACCACATCACTGGACCTGGAAGATGAAACGCAGGTGATCCAACTTCAGGCACCATTACTGCCTGACGAAGTAGCTGAACTGGCAACACGCAAAGATGCATTGTCAACTGCGCTCGCTACGCTGCCAGATGAACAGCGAGAAGTGGTATTGCTGCGTCACATAGCAGGCTTTGGCCTGCAAGAGATAAGCGAACTTATCGATGAAAATTCAGAAACTGTAAAAAGCAGGCTTAGATATGCATTTACAAAGCTGCGTAAACAATTGAGGATGCTCTGATGAGCACGACTCCAAAAAATAATGATGGGCTAAACGATACTGATTTTACTGCGTTGTTTGCAGCCGATAGCGCTGCTGCAATAAAAAGTGGGCCTTCTGCACAGCTGGATGCGCTCATTCTAAAAAATGCCCAGACTTCGCAGCAATACAGTGGCGGCCATTCATCACCGGAAACGTTTTTGCAAAGGTACACACCCGTCATTGCCACTGCTGCGCTCTTACTGATTGGTATTGCATTGACACCATTAGGAGTGAATGCACCTCAGGACAATTCCACCGCCATCACGACCGCAAGTTCGAGCTCAATGCTAGACAGAGCCAGACCAGTCACCGAGCGCCCTTCTTCTGCAGCGGGGCTACAAGCAACGTCAAAACCCCAAGAATTCGAAACTGAAGACTCAGATGCGGATGCAGTAGCAGAACCATCAGCGCAATCGATGGTGATAGCAGAATCAGTTGAGTTCACAGAATCTGCACCAGTAGCTGCATCTGCACCAGTAGCTGAATCTGCACCAGTAGCTGAACCGGCACCAGTAGCTGAACCGGCACCAGTAGCTGAACCGGCACCAGTAGCTGAATCAGTAACGGTGGCTGAAGCGACCATATCAAAAGCAAACGTTGCACAAACAAAGCAAGCTGCCACACGTAGACAAGAAGTAGAAAAAACTGAGTCGATAACCGGTAACTCATTTAGCGCAGACAGTTCAACGATATCAGCTGCACCCGGAGTTCCGAACCCTGTCGCTCCAAGCAGTGCAGCATTCATTGAACAGTCCAGCGCAACAGCCAGCAGCACCGATGAAAATACAGCAGAGTCTCAAAAAGCGCGTGTTCGCCCCAGCAATTTTCGCGACAGCCCACTGTTGTGGATTATAGAAATAAAACACCTACAGTCAGAGAAAAAATATGAGTTAGTGCGTGATGAATTGAAGCTGTTCAGAGAGAAACATCCTGACAATTCCAACGAGAGACTTTTGCCAAAAGAATTACAACTCCCCAAAACGGACTAAAAATGCCGTGCACTGGTTTTACTCAAACAGCCAGACAGTACCAAATAACACTATTGAGCTGTTAACTAAGGTTAACTATCCCGTGCAATCACGGTACCTGTGTGGATAGCCACCATAATTGCATGATCGAAAGTTACTCAACACGCTTTAAACACGAGGTATACGGTAATGCACAAGAAACTATTCATTAGCTTGAGCTTCCTTGCTCTGATGCTATTCGCCGGATTTTCTGCAGCGGCCGAAATGGTTAACATAAACAAAGCCAGTGCAGCAGCCATCCAGCAAAATCTTGTCGGTATCGGCCCGATTAAAGCTGAAGCTATTATCAGCTATCGTAAAAAGAATGGAAAATTCAAGAGTCTGGACGACCTTCAAAATGTCACCGGCCTCGGTCCGGCTCTTATCAAAAAGAATAAGCGTTACTTGTCAATGACCAAGGGTGTTGTTTCCGGTGACGATAAAGCTTATGCAACGGCCAAGAAGCAGGCTGGTAAAAGCAAAGCTACCGGAACAAAGAAACCAGCCAAGAAGAAATCGGCATCCAGGTCAGACAATAAGGCTGACAAATCAACGTCGAAAACTGTGTCGAAAGCCACAGCTGGTAAAACAGATTCAAAAGCCAAAACCAGCAAGACCAAATCGAAAGCCAGTAAATCAGCCAAGAAAGATTGCAGCGCTTCGAAGAAGAAAACCATGTCAAAGGCTGAGAAAAAGGCATGTGCTGATAAGACAAAAACCAAGAAAAAGTCAACCGCCAAAAAAACGACTAAGAAAAAATCACCCAAGAAAAAGAAAAAGTCGAAACCAACAAGCTAGAAGTTCACATCAGGCAGACCGTATTCATGGTCTGCCTTTTTAAAGCCCAACCAGCCTGCCAGCCGGGTTTAGTCAAAAATCCTGTTCAGTTTTAAGACCCTGCACATTTCGTCACGAACAAATGGTCATATAACCGCATTCCTGCCCTCCGCGCGTGCTAGATTGCATGTATGGGACGTCAACTTACACTGCTAATTCTGTTGATTATGCTGGCGGGGGCTGCAGGTTCGAAGTGGGTGTTACGAGCATCAGCTGTGGATATTGACGCTTCCGGTTTATATAAGCAACCCGATACCATTCTCAAACCTGCATTTTCACTGGAAAAAAGCCCAGTCAGCGATTATCTACAAGCCAGTCTGAATTCTCAGGCGCAGCGGTTATCGGCAGAAAGATACCCAACAGTCGACCTCAACTCATCAGCCACAATTTCGCCATCAGTCCTGGCAGATAATAATGCGACACAGTCCATCGAAAGTGTTTACAAGCGGCTGGCCAATCAGGGTATTTTTCTAACGGGGATAGACGATCGAAGTAGCTATTTAGACGCGCTATTTGCTGCATATTTTGACGTGACAGAATCCGACACTGAACACGCTATAGGAATTATCCTGGGTAGTTGGGCTAAAACTCACCCTGCTGAGGCGTGGCAATGGATTCAAAGCAATGATGCTACCGGCGTACTGGGTCAGTTTCGACTAACAATTGTTCAATATTGGTTACCCATCGATGCAGATGCCGCGCTACTGGCCATAATGGATCTGGATACATCGGATGAGAAAGATCGAATGCTCGCCGACTACGCAGCTTTTATAGCCATAGATGAACCCGAACGCGCATTCTATTGGGCATACGAATTAACCACAGACAAAGCTCGGCGATTAGCACTTGATCGTGTGGTATACGAGTGGGCGTCGTCCGAACCGGAACAAGTCATACTGCATCTGGACGGCATTGCTGAACTTGAGATTAGACAACAAATACTATTTCAAGCTGGCCCAACAATCACGGCACAACTTATTCAAACCAATCCACACCGAGCCATGTTGTGGACAAACTCTCTGAATAAGCACGAATATGAATATCTCAGCCCAATAGCATTTCAACAGTGGGTTAATAAAAATCCGACTGAAGCGATGAATTGGCTAAGTGCAGAATATAATAGTACGAACAGCGAACTGTATATGGCAAGTGCTGCAACAACGCTTCCATATCAAAACCTTTCAGTAGCCATGCAAGTGTTTCCGGTCATGACTGCCACTGTTCAACAAAATATGGCCTCCCCGATCGCCTTTAGTCTGTATCAGGTTAATCCAAACGATGCAAAACTCTGGACCAATAATCTGCAGAGCGCGACGCTACAAAACAATGCTAACCGCGGCATACTGCTTGCCACCGCTAATACAGAACCTGAAACTGCGCTGCTAATGGCGCTGGACTATACCGGCCGGGACCAGGATCAAGTGTTGATCGATACGGCCATGGAAGTCGATCAGCAACACCCGACATTTTTAGAAAATTGGCTTCTAACCGCACCATTAAACACGGCACAGGTGCATAAAATAAGAAAAGCGTTGGTACGCTCACCAACTGACTAACTTCAATCCACAGAGCTGACTGGTTTGTTTCTTGAGTTGGCAGTAGCCTTAAAAGCGGTTCTTTTCACCTTTGGCAGAATAAATGCACTAAAAGACGTATAAAGTACAATAATTCAACACTTTACTTGCCATGGCCAGATCAGTCCGCCTGCTTAGCGTGCTCAAACAACAGCTAAAGCTAAAAGGCATCACCTACAAAAAACTCGCTCACGAACTGGGGCTAACCGAATCTGCCATAAAGCAGATGTTCGGTGCTGACAACATGTCGCTTAAGCGCATGGATGCTATTTGCGAAGTGCTCAAACTCGACATTAGCGATCTTGTATTACTCAGTGAAGAGCAGGAAAACAAAATTGAATTGCTAACCAAAGAACAGGAAGCCATTTTAATTGGTAATGAAAAGTTGCTGCTTGTTGCTTATTGCGTGGTTAACCACTGGACGTTCGAGGAAATAACAACACGCTATAAACTGAGCGAAACCGATTGCATTAAACACTTGGCCAAACTCGATAAGATGAATCTAATTGAACTACTACCCGGCAATCGGATAAAGGCGCTGATTGCCCCAAACTTTGACTGGCAACCCGATGGCCCCATTGAGCACTATTTCCGCACAGAGGTTCAAGGTGCATTCTTTAACGACGGCTTTGATGAAGCAGGTTGTCTGCGCCTGGTCAAAAACGGGGACATCTCTCTTGCCGCTCGAAAGCAGCTTGTAGAACGGCTCAAAGTTATCGGGCAAGTATTCGATGATACTAATCGCGAAGAGCGCAAACTCGGACCAGAAGAACGTAAGGGCACAACCATGGTGCTAGCTGTGCGAAACTGGCAATTTCAAGCGTTTGTTGCTTTAGAACGTGATGCTATAACTGAAACCTGATTACATTCACCACTAGCATTAATCAAAAGCAGCATCGTATGCTGAAACAATATCTTGTGCATGTAAAGCCACTTGATCTGACGACATACCGGGCTTATACAAGCTTGAACCAATTCCAAAACCGGTTATACCCGCTGATCGCCATAACGAAAAATCCGCTGAGCCAATACCAGATACACCATAGAATGGAACATCAGCAGGCACGACCGCTTTAAGCGCTTTTAATCCGTCAACACCCAGAACCGATGCCGGAAAGAGTTTCAAACCGCTTGCCCCAGCATCGATGGCTGCAAAACATTCGGTAGCGCTAAACACACCAGGATAGGAAAGTTGTCCGTTTAACCTGCTTGCCTTAATAACATCCACATTGCAATTGGGCGATACAACAACCGTACCTCCGGCATTGTGTACATCGTGTACCTGTTGCACACTAAGTACCGTGCCAGCGCCAACGTGCGCATGGTGCCCAAACCCTTTAGCAAGAATACCAATGCTCTTCAACGGATCGGGTGAATTAAGCGGTACTTCAATTTTATCGATTCCAGCTTTTACTAGAACCTCAGCGATACGTTCTACTTCACCGGATTTTACACCGCGAAGGATAGCGATAATTTCACGCAACTCATTTCTCCAAACTCATTGAATCGGGACTCGACATCCAAGTAGCTTTTACTCTGGTAAAGCTATTTGATCTCTGAGTATTTTGACAAACTTCGATGCAAATGCTCGACGATATAACACCATCGATACCCATATGGTAGCAATGATAAAAACCCATGCGTTTAGAAACCAGGTGAATGCAGCCAATGCAAAAAAGTAGGCGTTCAGACCGGTGGTGAAATGCAAGGCTGCCAGCCCATGCATAGCAGCCATTTTGCGAGCATACGCATCCAGTGCTTCTGCACTGAGCTCTCCGGATTCCGGAGCAGCACCAGCAACGATCATCACATAATTGAACTGACGATAACTCCACGCAAACTTAAAAAACGAAAAAACAAAAATACAGGTTATCAACAATACTTTTACTTCCCACACCGTGCGTGTAGTGGTGGTTGAAAATGGCAAATCGATCAACATATCCATGGCCGCGTCGGTTGCACCCAACCCAGCCAGCAGCGCGCCTACTATCAGTATTGAGGTAGACGCGAAAAATAACACCCCATGCTGAAAGCCATTTTGAATCAGCGCATCGAACATCTTGGCTTCTCGCTGTATATGCACTTTCATCCACTGAACGCGCATCTTGTCCATGTGGCAGGTAATAGTGCGCGAACGCAACGGTGAGCTATGAACAATCCAGAAATGGAGGAACCATGAAAGCAAGAAAAAACCAACAGCGACCAGATCTGCCGTACTAAATCCCCACCACCGCATAGTTAAGTTCCGAAAAGCTGTTAATGTGGCTATTATACGTGCTGGTCAGAAAGAACACTGCAATCATGACAACGCCTCAGATAAATCCAGCTCCAGCCGATGCTGATGAACGACGCGGGCAAAAGCCTCTGGTTTGCTACAGCGTTGATGGTCTTCCTGCGTACCCGAAAGAACAGTATCATCTTGCAAGGAACAATCTGGTGAAAATCGACGAGGTGTTGGTAAAACCCCGAGATGCAAGTACTTTTTCCGTGCCTGCCGGACATTTTTTTCGCATTGTCAGTGTTGAGGGCTCTCAGGTTGGCGATCTGAACCTTTGGAATAGTACAGATTTGAGTGAGCGATTCTATAGTGGCAAAACACGTCAACTACACGCCACACACTTAACTACCGGTGACCGGCTATGGAGTAACCTGCCTGGCATGAGAGCGATGGCAACCATTACCCACGACACACTTGAATGGTATGGCTGGGATGCAGATGGCAGTGGTGTTCATGATGTCATTGGCACTCGCTGCGACCCCTATACCAATCGCTTACTCAAAGGCAATGACTACCACTATTGCTGTCATTCAAATTTGACACGCGCGTTATCACAACACACTGGCAAACCAGCATCCGAAATAGAACACCATATTCACGATGTGATGAATGTGTTTATGTGTACCGGATTCACATTGGATACTCATCAGTACTTTATGAAAGCCAGTCCAGTTCGACCCGGTGATTTTATTGAATACTTTGCTGAAATGGATTTACTTGGAGCGCTATCGGCGTGCCCTGGTGGCGACTGTGGCAGCTCTCACTCTGATGATTCCACACCCTGCTTTCCATTGCTCATTGAAATATATAAAACGGAATCGGATGCGCTAGATGATTGGCAGCCTTCAATGCTTAACCCCTATCCCGGTACACACGGGATATAGACACAATTCTAACAACGTATTTATAAAATATTGGGTGAACATAATTATGAGTGACACGCAGACCGTGCCCGCACGACGTGGCGTAGCTGTACCCGTTGCGAAGGGTCAGGCGATAAAAATCATCAATACCCACGGCCATCAGGTCGTTGATTTCTGGGCATTTGTTGCAGGACACCTGACTGAGTTTAGTGGTATGGAACAGTGCCGCGCAACCTGGTTGAAAATGTGCCCTGAAGTCGGTGACCATTTGTATTCCAATCGACGTCGACCCATTATGACGCTCGAGGAAGATACATCACCGGGTCGACACGACTCGGTTATGGCCCCGTGCGATAACGAACGCTATGGTTTGCTGGGCTGCTCCGAGTATCACGATAATTGCAAAGACAACATGCACGCAGCGCTGGCAGCCCTTGGTCACAGCGTGCCATTCACACCGGGCTCACTTAATTTATTCATGAACATTCCGTGGCAACCCGATGGTACGTTGTCTTTCGACCCACCTTTGTCAAAAGCCGGCGACTATGTTGTTTGGCGAGCCGTTGTTGACTGTATAGCCGTTATGTCTTGCTGCCCTCAGGACATACTGCTGATCAATAACAAAAATACCGTTGAGTCGCACTATCAAATAATGGATTGATAATGCGCTAGAAGACAATTGTCTCTGGCGATATCAAGAAAATGCAGACCTGACAAAAAAGGAATATTCTTGGAACTGAAAGATGTCGTGCCATGGGGTAGAACCATGGCAGAGTATAAAAGTATGTTTTCCTTAAATGACACGTCACTTTCCGGCGCTGTGCTCGGATGTGGCGATGGCCCTGCATCCTTCAACGCACAAGCCACGCGCACAGGCTGTAACGTAACATCAATCGATCCGATTTACGCCTTCGACAAAGCGGCTATAGCTAAACGGATATCCAACGTAAGGTTGGAGGTAATGGATCAAATACGCAAAAATCAGGCAGACTACATATGGAAAACCATCGAGTCACCAGAGCAGCTAGAGAAGATTCGACTCGTCGCCATGGAAGACTTTCTGTCTGATTTCGAATCTGGTCTCGAAGACGGCAGATACATTCCAGGTGGGGCGCCAGATCTCCCATTCGAAGATAACGAATTCGATCTAGCGCTCTGTTCTCATTTTCTTTTTCTCTATACCAATCAACTTGGCTATGAAAAACATCTTCAGTGCGTTCAATCATTAGTCAGGGTTGCGACCGAAGTACGAATTTTCCCGCTTTCTTCGGTGCATAACAACGAAGTTTCAGCACATCTGAAACCGATTATAAGCGAGCTGAATAAAGCAAAATTTACTACAGAAATAGTGACAGTCGACTACGAGTTCATGCGTGGTGCTACACAAATGTTGGTTATAAGCAACGAGTAAAAAGCATGATGTCTGCACCTTATTATATAAAATGGCAGTCGCACCGACTAAAACGAT
>Ga0209828_1002000_pt1 | contig 17654 bp, 17 predicted proteins | sample MaitaG_FD_187429 | JGI IMG/M metagenome (GOLD analysis project Ga0209828, IMG submission 187429) | Marine algal microbial communities from Maine, USA - Maine_Asex2 metaG (SPAdes) (version 2) | ecosystem: Host-associated > Algae > Red algae > Unclassified | place: Maine, USA | collected 2015-01-05 | reverse complement strand
AACGCTATGAAATTCATTTTTTAGAGATTGGGGTTGATGGTGACCATGTTCATTTTTTGATTCAAAGCGTTCCAGTGAATGCGCCAAAGAAAATAATAGGAGCAGTTAAGAGTATTACAGCAAAGGAAATTTTCAGGTATCATCCAGAATTGAAAAAACAACTTTGGGGCGGAAAATTTTGGACAAGTGGTTATTACGTAAATACAGTAGGTCAGTATGCAAATGAAGAAGTAATAAAGAGATACCTTCAAAATCAAGGTAAATCCGAATACAAAAAGATACATAAAAATCAATTACGATTGTTTTGATTACGATTGTTTTGATACCTCGACGGCTCTGCCTCGAGGTAGTTCATTCTTACCAAATTCTTACGCGGTCTTCTGGTGCTATATACATTTTGTCTCCTTCTTTAATACTAAAGGCTTCGTAAAAAGAATCTACATTTAGTAATGGCTGTACAGCTCTAGTCATTCCAGGAGAATGTGGATCGGTTTTTATTCTTGTTTTTAAAGCATCATCACGCATCTTAGTTCTCCATACTGTAGCCCAACTCAAAAAGAAACGTTGTTCTGGTGTAAAACCATCTATTTTTTCTGGTTTAGTGTTGTTTTTGTAGCTTAACTGCAAAGCATCATAGGCAGCTAATACTCCACCTAAATCTCCTATATTTTCACCTAAAGTAAATTTACCATTAATATTTATATCTGGTAATACTTCTATGGCATCATATTGTGCTGCGAGATCTGCTCCTAGTCCTTCGAATTTGGTTAAATCTTCTTTTGTCCACCAATCGTTTAAGTTTCCATCTTTATCGTACCGAGATCCTGAATCGTCGAAACTGTGGGAAATTTCATGTCCTATTACAGCTCCAATTGCGCCATAATTAACAGCATCGTCTGCTGTAAAATTATAAAAAGGAGGTTGTAAAATAGCTGCTGGAAAAACAATTTCATTATAAGCTGGATTGAAATAAGCATTCACTACTTGTGGCGCCATATACCATTCGCTTTTATCCACTGGTTTCCCTAATTTATCGATATCCCTTTTAAAGTTCCATGCTCGTGCATTTAGGGAGTTTTGAAGATATGAGCCTCCTTCTTCTGTACTTTTGATATCTAAAGAAGAATAGTCTTTCCATTTGTCTGGGTACGCAATTTTAATTTGAGTAGCTTTTAGTTTCTCGATTGCTTTTATTTTGGTTTCTGAACTCATCCATTTCAAATTATTAATTCTATTTTCGAATGCTAAAATTACGTTTTGAATCATTTTTTCTGCTTTAGCTTTAGCTTCTGGTGGAAATTTTCTATCAACATATAATTTACCTAAAGCTTCACCTAAAGTTCCATTTAATCTTCCTAATGCGCGCTCATCTAAGGAACGTTGTTTTTTAGAACCATTTAATGTTTTACCATAAAACTCCCAATCAGCATTATCCAATTCTGTAGATAAGCTTCCTGCTACTCCATTAAATAAATCCCATCTTAAATAAGCTTTCCAATCTTGGACATTGCCTTTGGCTAAAATTTCTTGTAAACGATTAAAATAACCTAAATCTCCAACTATTACTGTATCTAAATTTGTTGCTCCAATACCACTAAAAAAGTTTCTCCAGTTTACAGCAGGAACCATTTTCTGTAAGTCTGCTATAGATCTTGGATTATAACGTTTACGTGCATCACGTCTATCTACTTTATCCATTTTAGCTTCTGCCATACGAGTTTCGAATGCAAGAATTCTATTTGCTTGATCTTTTGCTTCAGCTTCATTATCACCCAAATATTTTAACATTCTAGCAACGTGCTCAACATATTTAGCTTTTTTTTCTTTAGAATCTTCATCATTTTTAACATAATAATCTCTATCTGGTAAGCCTGTGCTTCCTCCTCTAACATAAGCAACATTTTTATTACTGTCTTTAGGATCACTACCCACACCAAAACCATATAGACCTCCACCTCCTTTAGGTTCCATTTCAATCATGTAGGCTTGTAAATCTTCGCTGGTTTTAATAGCACTGATTTTAGATAAATAAGGCTGTAAAGGTTTTAAACCTTGCTTGTTTCTACCTACAGTATCCATTATAGTTTGAAAATAATGCACTGCCTTTTCTTGGTCTGATCCTGAAAGCACTTCTATTGTTTCGAAGTCCTTGTCTGTATTCATAGCAGCTTTTAAAATAGCTAATGCATCTTCATCTGTATTTTTTCTAAGTTCTGCAAAACTTCCCCAAGAAGAACGATCATCTGGAATGTCGTTAGTTTCTAACCATTTCCCGTTAACGTATTTAAAAAAATCGTCGTTTGGTTTTACACTAGTATCCATTAAATCCAAGTTTATACCTGGAGTTTCCTCTAATTTAGCTATATCTTTTTTTTGTTCTTCTTTACAAGCAACAATACTAGCTAAAGTAAATGCTCCTATTAAGGACAATGTTATGATGTTAGTTCTCATTTTCTGGTTTTTAATTAATTATTAATTTTCAACTTACTGAGGTTTTTTATCTCTTAAATTTAACAAAAAAACGTTTTGCGCATAATCATTTATTGATTTGGTAATGGTTATTAGCTTTTACATGTTTTTGTTGAAGAATTAATTTTCTAGTTTATATATTGAAGTTAAATGCTTCTGTTGTTTATATCTTTATATTAAATAACGCATTAGATGGATTAGGATAAATTACAAAAACCACTTGAACTAAACTATGCTAAAGTTTTTAGCGAAATTACTAAATTATCTACTATTTACCTTCTTTGCTTATAGATTGAACTTAATGAAAAAAGAATATAAACACTATTGTGGTTTTTTTGAAAAAACATGTTATTATAACGCAAAAACTGTGTTTAATCCTTGATTATTAGTTTTTTAGCGTACAAGCTATCAAAATCTGCTTTCAGTTTAACAACTTCTGAAACATTTTCGTTTGGGATAACTATAGATAAAACATAGTGTGCAACTTTCCATTTGTTATTTTCTAACTTTAAAATTCCAGAACCTCGACAGAGCTTCATTTGTGTATCTAACAACTCATCGAACCAAGCTATTTTTTTATCTTCATATACATAAATATTTCTTTCTAAGGCTTTAAAATTCCATGCTTTACCTTTATCAAAATAAGGTTTAGAAAACGCTTTAAAAGCTTTATTTTGCCAATTTTCTGTTGCGTCTGTACCTATAAAAACACTTTCTGTAGTCATTAGATTAAAATAGTCAACAAAATTAGCTTTAGCTGCCGCTTTGTGCCATAGGTCTAAAGAGTTATTTATGTTTTTTTTAATTTCTTCTGTAGAAACACTTTCAGTATTATTATCTACTTCAATTTCTGTTTTGCAAGATGTAAAAAAGATACTTAATATAAACAATGTAACTAATCTCATATAGAATCTATTTTAATTATGTTTTGTGCTTCTTTTTCAAACTTTTTATTTATTAGAAGTGTAACATAAGAGAAAGATTGAAACAGTTCTTTTAAAGCTAATAGCTTTTCTTTTTTAGTAGCTGTATTTAAGCTAATTATCTCTCGAAACTTTAACAATTTAGTTCTCAAAATTAAAACTCTCGCCTTTATTGGTTCGCTGTCTATAGCTTTTGGTGTTGTTGTTTCTATATCGGTTAATGTGGTGTTAAATACCTCTTCGTCTAACTTAAAAAATGTAAAATCTAAATCTTTAGAAACCTCTATTGCTCTTGAAATGGTATTGTAAGCTTGCCAAGAATTTAATGTTTCTTTTGCTTTACTATCTATACCATATTCTATATAGTGAATTTTAGAAATATCTTCTTTGGTAATTTTTGTAGAATCGCTAGTAGTTACACTAGCATCTCCAGTTGTATTTGCTTCCTTTTTACAAGCTAAAAGCATGATTAAAAATGTTAGTATTATTAAATGTTTCATTAAAATTTTACCTTTATATCTACAAATATATTGTATTCAATTTTTAAGTTCTTAATTAACGGCATAAAAATAAATCTTAAATTCAACAAATAACACTTGAGCAAAGATATTAAATTGCTATACTTTAAAAGCTAGATAAAACCCAACAATACATAGCAGAAATTATTGGTATAAACAAATCTAACCTGTAATTTATACCAACACCTACGTTGAAAAGGACGTAAGTACAAAAAGCGAAGAGCTATCAATACGGGAGGAGGTCAAATGCCTTACCGTGTAACAATTGATAAGCGTCCACAAATAGTTAACAAAAACACGTTTTGGTGACTTGGAAGCCAATACAAAGGAGCTATAGTTATATTATTAATAGAGCTTCTGGCGTATTTAAAATGAAGTAAACAAACACACGTGTAGCTATCGAGGTATGCAACGCAATAAATGAGATGTTCGAAAAGTAGATTCCTTACATCAAAACAATTACAGCCTATAAAGGCAAAGAATTTACAGAACACAAAAAAGTATTAGAGCAATGCTATATTGACTTTTATTTTGCAAACCCATATTCTCCTTGAGAACGGGCAACTAACGAAAACCTTAATGGATTGATTAAACAGTATTTACCAAAGGAAACAGACTTTTCAACCATTTTAGACCAAGAGATTAACAGAATTGAAAAAAATTAAACGATAGACCTGACCTAGAAAAGGTTTAATTTTGATACGCCATTAGAAATAATGGACAAACTTTTTTTTAACATAAAAGTTGCGTTTATTACTTGAATCTAGCAAATAATAATTACAGGAATAAAAAAAGTAAAAAAAATAATACTTAACAGTCCATAGGACACCTTGGATTTGTATTTTTTAATCATCGCTATTTTATAAGATGTTTTTTATTACCTTAATAATAAAATTCGATTTCTATATCCTCTTATAAGTCAAAAACGAAAAAGCATAATTATGGTGCTCATTATTATCATGCACTTTGCTGTCTATTTCTTGCCATTCATTCTTATTAATTTTTGGAAAAAAAGTATCTGCATCGAAAGTGGAATGCACGCGAGTTAATTCAATTTTAGAAGCAAAAGGCATGGCTTGTTTATAAATTTCGCCACCACCAATTATAAAAGGCTGGCTATCCCCAATTACTGCATCTATAGCATCATCTAAAGAATTTACCAACAAAACACCTTCCGGCACTTGATAATTTTTTTGTCTAGAAATTACAACGTGCGTTCTATTAGGTAAAGGCTTTGTAAAACTTTCAAATGTTTTACGTCCCATAATAATATGGTGTCCAGATGTTAATGCTTTAAAACGTTTAAGGTCGTCGCGCAAATGCCAAATAAGATTGTTATCTTTTCCTATTTCATTGTTTTCTCCAGCTGCAACAATTATAGTTAGATTTTTAATAGGTTTAACTGTAGATGTTATTTTTTTTTGCAAATTTGTTTCAGGCAATTGCTCTTTTAAAGTTTCAATTTTATTTTGCTGTTTAGCTACTAACTTTACAATTTGAGATTTTTCCCAATCTTTTCCCATAAATTTATTGGTAACAAAAACATTAAAAATATGATTAAATAAAAGGAATAGCCAGACTCCAATAGCAATTACAAACCATTCTAATCCAAAAGGTTTAAATTCTTCTGCAATACCTAAAACGGTATTGGCTAAAATTAAAAATATGGCTCCTATTAAAAATATTATAAAGTGTATGTATAATCTTTTTTTTTGCTTTACGCGGCGTTGGGCATTTTCTATTAAAGCAAATTGCTCTTGGTCTATTTCTGACTTTTGTTTCTTTTTTCCAAACATAATTTTATTAAAAAGGTAAAGTTATAGTTTTATTACGAATTTTTTTCTTTAATTTAAAGTGAAAAGGTTTTTGTTTGACTATCAGTGGTTTAAAAATAAAAATAAAGCTATTAAATAACTAAAAAAGGACTTATAAATTTACGTAATTCTAATAAACCTATAGCGAAGATTACTAAAATAATAATTTTTTATTAAATCTGTATTAAGTGTTTGTATATAACAATTTCTTGTATAATTTTGTACTCTAAAATATTAATATTATGGCAATTACAAAACAATTTTTAAAATCTAAACCAGTTTGTAAAGTTACATTTACTGTACCAGCTGAGGGTGCTAATGAGGTTAATGTTGTTGGAAGTTTTAATGAATGGAACCCTAAAGCTACTGCATTAAAAAAATTAAAAAATGGAACTTTTAAAGGAACTGTGAATTTAGAAAAAGATAAATCTTACGAGTTTAGATACTTAATAGATGGACAATGGCAGAATGACGAGGAGGCAGATGGTTTTGCTTGGAATGATTTTGCTGCAGAACAGAACAGTGTAATTAACTTGTAGTTTTACATTACTAAAAAAAAGCTTTCGTTAGAAGGCTTTTTTTTGGTTACACTTTTTTTAGTCAAATCTTCCCTAAACAGCAACGGCGCCTTTAATATGTGGATGCGGATTGTAATCTTCCAAAGTAAAATCTTCAAACTTAAAATTGAAAATATTTGTAATGTCTGGATTTAGTTTCATTTTTGGTAAGGGTCTGCAATCACGAGACAATTGTAATTCTAATTGCTCTATATGATTGTTATAAATATGAGCATCTCCAAAAGTATGAATGAATTCTCCAGCTTGGTAACCACAAACTTGTGCCATCATCATGGTAAATAAAGCATATGATGCAATATTAAAAGGAACACCTAAAAATATATCTGCACTTCTTTGATATAGCTGGCAAGATAATTTGCCATCTGAAACATAAAACTGAAAGAACGCGTGACAAGGAGGTAATGCAGCTTTGCCATTGGCAACGTTCTCATCAAAAGATTTTGAAGTATCTGGCATTACTGATGGATTCCAAGCAGAAACTAGCATACGTCTACTATTGGGATTGGTTTTAAGAATTTCAATAACTTCTGTAATTTGGTCTAATTCATCGCTGTTCCAGTTACGCCATTGATGGCCGTAAACTGGACCTAAATCTCCGTTTTTATCTGCCCAACTATTCCATATTTTAACACCATTTTCTGTAAGATAATTTATATTTGTATCACCTTTTAAAAACCAAAGCAATTCATATATAATAGATTTTAAATGAAGTTTTTTTGTGGTCACCATTGGAAAACCTTCGTTTAAATCAAAGCGCATTTGGTAGCCAAAAACACTCTTTGTTCCCATTCCTGTTCTGTCCCCTTTTTCGTTTCCGTTAGCCAAAACGTGTTTTACTAAATCGTGGTATTGTTTCATATTTATTATAAAAAATTATTTTATTTCAACACTAATAATTTGCATTGCTTAATAATATTATTGTATATCCGCAAGCATTAATAATTGAATAATGATGCTTATTTTTATTAATCTAAGATATGAATATTTTCAGTTTTACAGCAGAATTTAATAGTTAAGAATCCTGTCGTAATTGTTTTAAGGCAGAGCGACATAAAATTGGAGTTTCTTGTAAAAAGTGTTGTCACAAAGAGCATTACTGGATTAAAAGCCAATGGAGTTACGAATGCAAATTCTGAAAGAGTGGTACTTAATTGCGAAGTGGAACGATAATGTAGAGTTCAACACTATCATTTCTTATCTGGTACAAGACAATGTTTTTATTAACAGCTACTAAAAAAGGCATTTCTTTAAAAGAAATTAAACGCTAACTTGGTTTAAAACGTTATAAACCTATTTGGACTATGGTTTATAAATTACGCAAAGCGTGGTAATAGAGATAATCGCTATACTTTAGAAGGTATGATAGTAATAGATGAAAGCGATTTTACAATAGAAGAAATAAAAGCAATTTGAGATACAGTAAAAGATTATGGTTTTCATGTAGCTGTATACGCTCATGGATATGAAGGCATACAACGGGTTATCTTAGGAGAAGTAAAACAATAAAACACGGTACACTTTTGAGTAAAAAAACTATGGAACTAACGAGAAGTAACAATGTGTATTTAGTACCAATTATAAGTACTGGAAAGTTTGTTTTAGATATTTAATTCCTCAATTTTGCTCCTGGGACATTATTTTAGTTCTTTTACAGCTTAATGAAGTAGAAATTATAAGACTTGTACAAGTAAAAAGAGAAACAATTCAAGAAAACTGGTTTTCGCCTAAAATGGAGAGTTAACTGCTAAAATTACCTAGATTAAAAAACAATTTTTAGGTGTAACTATTAAAAAAAATTCACAAATATAGAAAAACATATTATGGAGAAGCATGTGTCTTAACTAAATAAAGTTACCGAAATAAAAAAACCCCAATAGAAATATCAAGATTTATTATACTTTTTTCTTGAAGAAATTACCTAAAATAAGTAAACCCATTCCAAACATTACAGACATATCTGCAATGTTAAAGATACCTGTTTTAAATACACCACCTAAATCTATATGCCAGAAATCTGTTACTTGACCGTAAAGTACGCGATCGTATAAATTAGCTATTCCACCACCAATAATACAACAGAACCCAATAAGCGAAAATTTATCTAAAGTCTTGTCTCTAAAAATATGAAACAACACTAATGTTAACACCAATATTGGTAATACGTTAAGTAAAATTATTTTTAAAATAGGGCTAAAATCGCTGCCTAAACCTAGAAAAGCACCTTTATTTTCTACATTATGCAATGTAAAGTAATCTCCAATTATCTCAGAATTACTTCCAGCCACAACATTTGCTCTAACCCAGAACTTGGAGATCTGATCTATTAAAATATTAAATACAATTATTAAAACGATAAATAGTGTTCTGTTTTTTTTCATTCGAGTATAATTAAGAAACGCTATCTATATCTAATGTTGCAGAAGCAGTTTCGGCTTCTCTATTTATTTTTTTTACTAAACCTTGTAAAACTTTTCCAGGGCCAACCTCCGTAAAAAGAGTTGCACCATCTTCAATCATTTGTTCAACAGATTGTGTCCAACGCACAGGCGCAGTTAATTGCGAGATTAAATTGGCTTTAATTTTAGCTTCATCCACAATAGCACTTGCTGTTACGTTTTGGTAAATGGGACAGATAGGTTTACTAAATGTTGTATTTTCAATCGCAGCAGCAAGTTCCTCGCGAGCAGGCTCCATTAAAGGAGAATGAAAAGCACCACCAACTGGTAATACCAAAGCACGCCTTGCTCCAGCTTCTTTCATGTTTTCGCAAGCTCTGTTTATTGCTTCAATTTCTCCAGAAATTACTAATTGTCCAGGACAATTGTAATTTGCGGCAACTACAATACCTTTGGTATCGTTGCATATTTTTTCAACTAAACTATCCTCGAGGCCTATAACAGCAGCCATTGTACTTGGTTGTAATTCGCAAGCCTTTTGCATGGCTAAAGCACGTTGTGATACTAAACGTAAACCGTCTTCGAAAGTTAAAACACCATTGGTAACTAAAGCAGAAAATTCTCCTAAAGAGTGTCCTGCAACCATATCTGGTTTAAAGTTGTTAGCTAAAGTTTTTGCCAGTATTACAGAATGTAAAAAGATGGCTGGTTGCGTAACTTTGGTTTCTTTTAATGTTTCAGCAGTGCCCTCAAACATAATATCTGTAATGTTGAAATCAAGGATTTCGTTGGCCTCTTCAAATAAATGCTGTGCCTCTGGTGAGGTTTCGTATAAGTTTAAGCCCATTCCTGGAAATTGAGCGCCTTGACCTGGAAATATGTATGCTTTCATAGTAACAAATTTTGTTACGGCAAAAATAAGAATATTTATGGTCTATGGAAATAGCTAAGACTGTTTATTCTAATTCGATTAATGTTTCGCAAATAGCATTTACTAATTGACTCATTTTAGTAATATCTAGCGTTTCCATTTTATCTTTAGAACTGTGATAATTCTTATTTCTATAAAAAACAGCATCGGTAATCATAAGTGCATTATAGTCAAGACTCCAATAATTTAGATGGCTTTAAAAAGCAACTCCATTTATGGATTTTGGGGTAGAAATTTGTTTTGCTTCAACATACTTTTTATTAATAAAAATTGAAGTAATTTTTTTAGAAAACTCACAAAAGGGTAACATAACATAAAAAAATACTGATGCTATAAAGCACAATAATTTTTAATTTATTAGAATTACCAAACATTTCAATTCCTAATGGTTTAAAATAAAAAAAAAGATAAATATCCAAGCAGAAAAAATAATAGCTATAATTTAATGGCGTTTTATTGCTGCATCAAATGGATATAATTTTTTCGTTTTTTTTTACAACCCAACAACAGCAGCCTCAGCACAGCGTTCACCATCCATAGCGGCACTAATAATACCTCCAGCATAACCGCCGCCTTCGCCACAAGGAAATAAGTTTGAAATTTCAGGATGTTCTAAAGTTTCATTTCTGGGAATATTTACTGGCGATGAGGTTCTAGATTCTACACCAATAATATTTGCTTTTTCTGTATAGTAACCATTCATTTTTTTACCAAAAGCTTCAAAGCCTTTTCGTAATCTGCTACCTATTAATTTTGGTAACAACGAATGCATTGGACTACTATTTAGTCCTGGCTGGTAAGACGTATCGTTTAAAGAACTTGATAATTTGCCTTCTACGAAATCTGTTAAACGTTGTGCTGGAGCAGCTTGCGTTCTTCCACCCGAAGTAAAAGCAATACGCTCCAAATTCTTTTGATATTCTAAACCTTTTAAAGCTCCAAATTTTTCATATTTTGAAAGGTCTTTGTCAACATTAATTTCTACAACAATTCCAGAATTTGCAAATTTATTATTCCGTTTTGAAGGCGACATTCCATTAACTACTACTTCTCCATTTTTTGTGGCTGCTGGTACGATAAAGCCGCCAGGACACATACAAAAAGAATACACACCACGGTCTTTTACTTGTTGCACTAAACTGTAAGATGCTGCGGGTAATAATTCGTGACGCTCTCCAGAACAATGGTATTGAATAGAATCTATTATGTGTTGTGGATGTTCTACACGAACGCCCATTGCGAATGATTTAGCTTTTAAAGCAATTTTATTTTTGTCTAATAAATAGAAAATATCTCTTGCCGAATGACCTGTTGCTAGAATAACACGTTCGGTTGGCATTTCGTTTTTATTTTTAAGGATTATAGATTCTATTTTATTGTTTTTAATATTGAAATCAGTAACACGTGAATTAAAATGAACTTCGCCACCATAATTAATAATATTCTCTCGAATGTTTTGAATGATTTTTGGCAATTTATTGGTGCCAATATGTGGATGTGCATCTACCAAAATTTGCTCTGTAGCGCCATGAAATACCAAGTTTTCAAAAATTTTTCTAACATTGCCACGTTTTAAACTTCTGGTGTACAACTTACCATCGCTATAAGTTCCTGCACCACCTTCTCCAAAACAATAATTAGAATCTTCGTTCACAAAATGATCTTGGTTTATGGCTTTTAAATCGCGCCTGCGGTCTTGCACGTGTTTTCCGCGTTCTAATACTATAGGCTTAAATCCTAATTCTATACAGCGCAAAGCAGCCCACATTCCTGCAGGACCAAAACCAATAATATGCACTGCTTTAGCTTTAGTAACATCTTTATAATCAAAACTATATTCCGAAATTTTTGGTAATGCTTCGCGAATATAAACAGAGACTTTATAATTTAGAATAATCTTAGGCTTTCTGGCATCTATAGACTTACGTAATACTTTTATTCCAGTAATATCTTCCTTTGGAATAGACAACCATTTCGATGCTTTATTAACTAAAATATCTGGCTGTTTTTCCTCTTTTAAAGAGATGCGCAATTGAATGTCTTTTACCATGTTGCGAAATTAGGGAAAAATGATGAATTTTAGTAGTTTGCTATTTTCTGTGTTTTCAATAACTAACAACTAGTTTGTAGAGACTTTTAGTGTAGAAATACACAAAAACTAAACATAATATTTTATTTTTTAGCGTTGTTATTTTTTATTTTAGAATTAATGCTCGTCAAATATTTAGAAGTTCCAATTTACTCTTTGGAGAAATTATAATTTCTTCAAACTTACTAGATTAGCCTCTTAATAATTTGGAGTGATATTTTAGTTTTCAAACTAATATATTTGAGATATAAAATACCCTACCGTTTAACAATGAATAAGCGTCCACAAATAGTTGATAAAAAAAAATACGTTTGGGTGACTTGGAAGCTAATACAATAGTAGGAAAAGATCACAAAGGAGCTTGGTTACATTAAACAATAGAGCCTCTGGCGTACTTAAAATTAAGAAAATAAACACACGTGAAGCTATAGAAGAATGCAACGCAATAAATGAGATGCTCTAAGAGTGGATTCCTTACATTAAAATAATTACAGCCTATAATGGCAAAGAATTTACAGAACACAAAAAAGTATCAGAGCAATGCTATGTTGACTTTTATTTTGCAAACCCATATTCCCTTTGAGAACGAGGAGCTAAAGAAAACATTAATGGATTGATTAGACAGTATTTTCCAAAGAAAACAGACTTTTCAATCATATTAGACCAAGAGATTAAAAGAATTGAAAGAAAATTAAACAATAGACCTAGAAAAAGGTTTAATTTTGATACACCATTAGAAATAATGGACAAACTTTTGTTTAACACAAAAGTTGCGTTTATTACTTGAATCTAGCATTTTGCTCCTTATAATTAAAAAATTTTGTATTTGTTTTTAATAGTAAGTCTTATTTTTTGGTTTTAAAAACGCTGTTTTGTTTAAAACTTAATTTTTTTCAGTATAAAATCTTTTGCTTGAACATCAAGATGTATTGCAATAGCTTTTAATGCTTTATCTTTTTTACTAGATTTTGATTTTATTGAACGTTATAAAAATAAAGTTCCAAAGTATAAAGAATAGATGGCTTGCTAGTAAAAATTATTTGGCTATATATGGAGATTTTAAAATTGATGAAGAAATTAGTGGTTAGGTTTTAAATGCGCTTTCCGTATTAAGCTATAAAAAACCAATATACTTTTAGAGAAAAGGAATGCAATACATTAAGTAAAATTAATTAACCGCAATAATAATAGGTAAATTAAATTCCGTTTTTACGAGTTGATCGCGCTTTATCGCTGGAAATATTTTAGGTAAAGTATTTAAACTATTTGCTATTATTTTTTTTATTTCGGGAATCTCTGTTTCTGTAGTATCGTTTATTTCAATTTTTTTTATTGTAATTTTCCCTGTTTCGGAAATCTTAAATTCTAACATTATAGTATCTTTAATATCCTGTGAAACAACTATAGTTTCATTTTGCAAACTAGAAGTAATGTGTTGTGACAAAGTGTTCTCGAAACAGGTTTTCTTTTCTGCCTTTGTTTCGAAAGTATCGCAAATAGAAAACGTTGGATAGGTGTCTACTGCGCTCCAATTTACTGTTTGTATTTCCTCTTTGTAAATATCTTGGGATGACACTTTTTTTACATTAAAATATTCGCAAGATGTTGCGCAAATAATTAATAAAAAAAGAAATGTCTTTTGCATAGCATAAACTGAAACTGAAAAGTACAATTTATTTTTAGATTCTTGCACTTGCTGGAATAACAATTTTAACAGAAACTAAATACAGAACTTTACTAAATCCTTTTAGAACAAAAAACCGAAGACAGCGCTTCGGTTTTTTAAACTGTTTTATTAGTTATTAGTCTCTACCAACAACAAAAAGCTTTGAGAACGTAGTCTCTTGGTTCGATATTCTTAAAATATAAACACCATCTTGAAGATTCTTAACTGGTATTACTTCTTTTAAACTTCCCGAGTCTAATTTTTTAGTGTACTCTTTTACTAAAACACCACTAGCCATGTAAATACCAAACGTATAATTATCTTGAACTAAAGATTTAAAAGTAATGTTTAAATTTTCTATAGCTGGACTTGGAAATATACTAATATTATTCTCACTAAATAGAGATTGCGTTTCTTCGCAACATACTTTTTCTTGAATAACTTTAGTTGTTCTAGCTCCTAAAACTACTGTTTTTCTTAGAATTCTATCTTTTCTTAAAACAGTAAATTGTACTGTGTCGAAAGGTTTGTAAGAGGCAATTAACTTCATTACATCTCCTCTTCTATTAACTTCTTTATCATCTATTTTTAATACTATATCGTAAGTTTTAAAATTATTGTCTGCTGCCGCAGTATTAGACACAACTTTTAAAATAATAACACCTTTGTCTGTTTTTTTTTCTTTGTCGCAAGGACTACCAAATTGAACACCTAAAAAAGCACCTTCATGTACTAATTTATCTAGAACACAAGTTTTTTCACATTCTAAAGATTGTGCAAATGTTATAGACATGAAACTTAAAAAAGCAGTAAGTAGTAATAGTTGTTTTTTCATTGGGTTTTATTTTTAAGTTAAAGATATTTTATTTTTTTGAGTAAATATCTAATCTAATAAAAAATTGGGAATATAAAGACAAAAAGGTCTTTATATCGTTTAAATGCAATGCTTATTTTATTTTGACAAATATTTAAACTATTTGAAATTTTTTAAAACCAAAGATTGTGCTTCGGTTTTAAAGGGTGTTAGGACTAATAATATTGTTAAGGCTCTAGTCATTCTTGAATATTAAATATTATTGGCAATTTATAAGTTACGTTTACTGGTTTTTCATTGATCATCCCCCAAAAATTAGGACAGTAAGTTAAGTTCAAAAAAGAACACTAAATTTACTGTCCTAATTTTTGGGGAATGATTAGCTTTTATAGGTGAATTTTCTAATAAAGCTAAATCAAATACTACTTTAAAAGCTACTTTTGGTTCGTTTATTGGTTTTATAAAAGGAACGTTTATAAAATTTATTGCCGCAAAACCATACTTAGTATTATTTATTAAAATCGTTTGAGTCTATAAAAGTATACTCGTTTAAAAAAAAACCCTTGTAATTTCTAAGTTGAAAATACAAGGGTTTTTGTGTAAATGTACTATTACCAACTAAATTCTAAGTAAATTGAACTTAGTTACTACGATTGTTGATACTACAAATCTAGAGAATATATAACTACCCGATTACGGTTTTTACCGTAATGAAAAATCAAAAAACCCTCAAACCATTAATATTTATAGTGATTTTACTAGTTTTAAATTAATCTGATTTTTTAAATATTTTAACATTTAACCACAAAATTTTATAATTAATTAATAAAACCATAGCCTCTAGCCTTTTCTATTAGTGTTTTTTCATCACCGTCTTCAACTTTAAATATCTCTTTGAGCCGTTTTTTTTTCTTTTCAATACTACTTAAAGAAAGCTCCATTTTCTTAGCAATGTCCTTATTTTTTTCGCCTTTTGAAATAAGGTAAAGAATATGATGATTGACTTCGTCTATTTTTAAATTACTAAAATCTATTTTTCTAATAGTTTGATTTACAGTGCCGCTATAAAAAGGCGGATGACTTAAAACAGCTTGAAATGCGCTAGCTAATTCTCGAGATGTTAGGTCACTTTTAATTAAAAATCCTTCGGGATTAATATTGTTTACTATGCTAAGAATACGATAAGACTCGTCGAACATAGTAAGCATAACTAGTTTAGAATTAGGTGATTTTTCTCTTACATATAATGCCAAATCTTTACCAGATTTAAACTTACCGTCGCTGGATGGAGGCATGCTTACATCAAAAAAATAAATTGTGTAAAACTCACCAAGAGAAATAGATTTCTTAATCAAATCTAAAGATTCGTCGCAATTTGTAGCAAAATCTATAATTAGTTTTTGAGACTTTTTCTTTGTAGCTAACAAAGTATTGCGATAACCCTCAATAATCATTGGGTGATCGTCTGTCATTAAAATTTTAATGGTTTTTTCTGACATTGTAAACTGGTTTCTGTATTAGGTTGGAATTTGTATATTTATTGTTGTACCAAAATTAATTTTAGTTTCTATGTTTTGTTTTCCGTTAATTGCTTCTACTCTGGATTTTATATTTTTTAAACCTATACCTTCTCTTTGTTTAGAATTGTCGAATCCAACACCATCATCTATTATGTATAAAGATATTAAATTATCTTCTTGTCGCAACTTTACTTTAACATATTTTGCTTTAGCATGTTTGTATATATTTTGAAGCGATTCTTGAACGATTCTATAAATATGAATCTTAGTTTTATTAGTTAAGGTTTCCCATTCAATTTCTTGATCAATTTTGGTGTTAAAATCTAATTTGTATGCATTACATTGCGTTTCAACTAATGAACTAATTAAATCTGTAAAACTAGCATTCGAAATAAAATCTGTATTTAAATCATGAGACACTTTTCTTATGTCTTTTTCAATTTCCATTAAATCTTTAATATAACTTTCTCTACTAATAATCGCTTCTTCGGTGTTAACCATATTTAAGCTATCTAAACTTAACCTGGTACCAAATAATCTTCCTAAAATCCCATCGTGTATTTCTTGAGAAATTCGCTTTTTCTCTTCAGCTCTCGCAGCGTCCATTTTATCTTGCTGAGAGAGCATAAGATTATAAATTTCTTCGTTAGCTTCTTGCTGTTGTTGTGTAAGCTGAAGCTCTTTATTTCTCTCTCGTTGTGTTTTTATAATATATAAAAATAGTATTGATAACAAAAGTCCTATTGATGTAACGAGCAACAAAATATTCTGTTTAGAAATAGCTTCTTTTTCTTGTTTAATTACATCTGTCTCGTAGTCTATTCTTGCAAATTTATTCCTTATGGAACGTTCTGCAATAACTAAACTATCGTTTAATTTTGCATATTCGTTAATATATAAATTTGAAGAATCTTTGTTAATGGAAGCCTTCAATACTAAACTTTCTAACAATACATCGTTTTCATTGATGGATTTAGATATCTTATAAGATTTACTTGCATATTTTCTGGCAGAATCTGTTTGGTTAATAGCTTTATAATATTTTCCTAAATATAAATTAGTGTAAAGTTCTATTGTTTTATTTTTAATATTTTTAGATATACTTATCGCTTCTTTAAATGGTTGTTCTATTTCTGCTTTAGACATATTACCTGATAAGAACTTAACGTGGGCAATGTTTGAAATAGCACTTGCGTATGATGCAGAATCGTATGAGATTAAGCTTTTGTTTTCTAATATTTCTTCATATTTTTTTATTGCTGTTTTATAATCGCCTTTTTCTCGATAAGTGGAAGCAATATTACTTATAGTAGAAATTTTAAAATAGTAACCATCTGGAATATTCTCAGTGTATTTTTTTGCTTGATCGTTATACTCTAAAGATTTGTCGTATAATTTAAGATCTCTTGATACAATACCTAATAAATTATTAATAAACCATAGGGTTAATAAATTATTATCATCTTTAGGTAGCTTTTCAATTAATTTCTTTGCTTCAATAGCATTAATTTCACTACCAACATAATCACGTTCTCTATTCTGAATATTAGCCATATTTAACAAGACTTCTCCAGAGTTAAACTTATCGTCAATTAGATTATAAATATTAACAGCTTTAAAATAATAAAAATAACCACTGTCTAGTTTAGATTCGTATTCGTCATATACGAATCCTAAATTGTGATAAGCATTTGCAATCGCAGATGAATCTTTTAGTTTTTTAGCAAGTTCTAAATTTTCTAAATTTATTCGCATTATATCTTTAGATTGTCGATTTATAAGATATAAATAAGAGAGGTTTTTTTTGCTACTTAATATTGTTGAATCAGCACCTATTTCTAACGATAATTCCACTGCTTTTTTTGCATACTCTATTCTGGTTTTAAAATCTAAATTATCATTTTTAGAAAGTGTCCTTAGTTTGTATACTGAGTTA
>Ga0209828_1001999_pt1 | contig 17656 bp, 8 predicted proteins | sample MaitaG_FD_187429 | JGI IMG/M metagenome (GOLD analysis project Ga0209828, IMG submission 187429) | Marine algal microbial communities from Maine, USA - Maine_Asex2 metaG (SPAdes) (version 2) | ecosystem: Host-associated > Algae > Red algae > Unclassified | place: Maine, USA | collected 2015-01-05 | reverse complement strand
CAATGGCACTGTTCTCATCAACGGTATCAGCGGACACATCGCTATCATTGATCGGCGCCAGATCTTCATCAGCTGTATCGGTAACCGTCACCGTGATCGCCTGAGTGTCCACCGCACTACTGCCGTCGGTGACCTGTACCGTCAGGTCGTAGATATTGTCAGTGCCGATATCCCCGGGAGTTTCAAAATCCGGGGCGCTCACAAAGCTTAAAGCGCCGCTAGAGGCATCAATACTGAACAAGCCACTGTCGTTACCCGCCACGATCGAGTAGGTGGCTGTATCGCCAGTACCATTGGCGTTGTCATCATCGGTAGAGGTGATCGTGCCCACACTGGTGTTGTTCTCCACCACACTGAAGGCGGCACCCGAATCAATCACCGGCGCATCATTGCTGTTAGCCACAGTGATGGTAAAGCTCTGTGTACTACTCAGCGAGGTATTATCGGTAACCACCAGCACCACCGAATGATCGCCCACTTCGGCGTTGACCGGTGTGCCACTGAGTGTTGCTGTGCCATCCCCGTTATCGGTTAGCGTCAGCCAGGAGGGAAGCGTGCCGGCGGTAATGCCCAGTGTGTCACCAGGATTCTCATCCGAAGCGATGATGTTATAAGTGTAGGCAGCATCCTCGGTGGCTGAGGTAATCTGGGTAGAAGTGAATGTCGGCGCCCGGTCTTCAAGAATAACCTGAACATAGGCAGAAAATTCAGACGTATCACCGTAATCACTTGCCCCGTTAACAACCGTCGCCGTCGCTGTGACGTACTCACCAACGGCTACATTTGCACTAAGCGTTTCAAAGATCGCCAGATTGCCAGATCCATCAGATGTTTCTTCAATGAAGCCCAAGTACTGGCTGCCTTCACCGTAGCCGCTACCGTCCGCAGAACTGCTAGCAAAGAACTCTATGCGATAGTCAGTATTAGCTGTTGAGTTCAGTGAGCCGGTCACTGTTACCTCGCTGGACTCATCGGTATCCGCATTAGTCAAAACCGGGAAATTCTGAGTACGATTGGAACCAGCGTCGGTGTCATCAGCGTCGTTGGCTGAAACACCGGTCGTACCGATATCAATACCAAGCCCTGCGTTGTCTTGAATACTGTTTCCCAATATCGCATTATCAACAGCTGCGCCTCCTGAGACCAGGATTCCATTGCTGAGGTTGTTGGCAACTGAGTTTCCCTGTCCGGCCGTAGTCCCACCGATCAAGTTGTCATTGGACTCAATCAATAAGCCATTGGCCTCATTGGCAACTGCACCAGTGCCGGGCACATCAAGGCCGATGAAGTTACCCTGCACGACATTGCTCGAAGAGCCGGAGAGTATGTAAATGCCGTGTTGCTTATTGCCGCTGATAGTGTTTCTGCCAGCACTCGTACCTGTACCTATTGTGTTACTGCCAGAAGAAATCTGAAGACCTGATCCTGTATTGCTGAGCGCTGTCAATCCGATAAGGGAAAGACCGATAGTATTGCCGTGTACATCGTTCAAGGTAGACCCGGCATCGATGAGAATGCCGTGCCCCGCGTTGCCCGAAATCAGATTGTAATCATCGTTTGTCGTATTACCACCAATTTGAGTAGCTGAACTGTTATTGGTAAGCCAAATGCCACCCGCTTGATTTGCATTGGCTGTCGTGCCAGCAGAATCTGTTCCGATAGTGTTACCCGAGATAACCGTACCAGTCGTGCCGGCACCATCGATGGCAATACCATACAGTGTATTGCCCGATATCAAGTTGCCACTCGCTCTATCACTACCGATGGTAGTGCCAGTGGCTCCTTGTAAAACGTGTACGCCGTATTCAGTATTGCCCAAGGCGGGGTGTGCGGGATCATCAGAGCCAAGTATATTGGCCTCAACAATGGTGTTATTCGCAATTGTGCCTTCTATGTAGATACCGGAGCCGCCGTTGGCAGCTATTAAATTGCCGTGGCCAACTCCAGTATTACCAATGCGAGTACCGTTACCCCCCAAAATCTCGATGCCATGTCCAGTATTGCCCAAGGCTCCAGTGCCACTCAGATTGGTACCTACCTGATTGCCTAATATTACATTGACATCCGTTCCAGCACCATTGATCGATATGCCAGCACCCCCATTTCCGGAAATAGTATTGCCAAATCCTGCTGTACTGTCCGCACCAATTTGTGTGAACGCGGCACTGTTACCAATCCATATGCCATCGGACCCATTGCCCAGATTCAACGTTCCAGTGACATCCAGGCCGATAATATTCCCGCCTAATGCATTAAATGCGGTGCTTACATCCGAGATATAAACACCTGCTTGTGTATTACCAGATATCAAATTACCTTCGCCAACATCCTGGTCCCCACCGATAACATTGACCAATGAACCATTCTTCAAAACGACGCCTGACTCGCCATTGCCAACGGCCGATGTGCCGCTACTATCAGTGCCTATTCGATTGCCATGCAAGACGTTGGCGCTAGATCCATTTACGAGAACACCAGCAGCCGTATTCCCGGAAATCACGTTGTGGCCGCCCGCCACACTGGAACCAATTTGATGAGAATTAGCAGTCTGACTGATTTCAATACCATTTTCACCATTGGGAAGAGCTTCCAGGCCGTTTGCTTTAGTTCCTATATAGTTGCCAACAATCTGGCTAGTATTAGTTCCGGAACCCTTGATCTCGATACCGTTGCCCGTGTTTCCTGAAATAACATTCCCTTCATTGCTAACCGCCCCACCAATAGTGCTGGACTTTGAGCCATCAGCTATCAATACGCCAGCGTTGCCATTGGACATAGCTGCTGTGCCACTAACTTCCAAGCCTATAAAGTTTCCAACAACTCTATTGAAATCTGTACCAAAACCACTGATAAATACACCATCCTCCTGATTTCCAGAAATCAAATTTCTAGCGTTTGATTCTGGCCCCCCGATAATGTTGATCTTGGCACTGCTAAAAATATAAACACCATAGTCCTGATTTGGAATGGCAGTTGTGCCGGACAAGCTCGTACCGATGTGGTTGTTGTATACCAGATTGGCAATGGTGTTTGTGTCACGAATAATAAGTCCGGAAGTGGTGTTGCCGGAGATCAGATTACCGTCATCAACGCCCAATCCACCAATTTTGTTTGCGTTAGAACCGAACTCCAACTGCACACCAGCTTGAGTGTTGGGCAAGGCAATTGTTCCAGTGATATCGGTGCCAATGTGATTTCCAAAAACGTCATTGCTGTCCGCGCCTCTAATCGTTATACCATTGCCGGTATTGCCCGAAATTATATTTCGTTCCGACGTCAAACTTCCACCAACAATATTGTTTTTGGCATCATTCTGAATAAATATGCCATCACCGCCGTTTGCAAGGGCGGCTGTGCCGTTAGTTGCTGTTCCGATAACATTGGCTACAACAGAATTTCCAGTGGTCCAAACATCTTTAATCGAAATTCCCCCGGCGCCATTGCTTGAAATTACGTTGCCTGAACCAGCAATACCGATAGCATTGTCGCTGGCACCGGTTGAGACCAATACACCAAATTCTGAGTTAGCACTGGCGGCAGTTCCAGCTTTGTTGGTACCAATGCTATTGCCGTCTATGACGTTATCAGTTGTACTTGCACCGTTCATTGTGATGCCAGAACCCGTATTGTCACTTATCTGATTATTAGTCACGGTATTGTTAGATGCACCTGCTTCAATACGTACACCGGAATAGCTAGTTCCACCGAGTAAGCCATTCCATTTTATGGTGTTGTAATCAATAGTGTTCCCAGTGCTGCCCGTTCCCGTGATCAGGATGCCATCCTCTCCACTGCTATTGATTACGTTCTGCAGGGCAACTGAGCCATCACCAATGTTGACACCAGAGGAATTAACAATCGCAACTCCATGGGTATCATTGGATATCGTGCCAACGTCGCCTATGTTCACACTATAGATAGACACATTTGAGGTTGATTCAATGTGTATCGCTGAGCCAGCAAAGAGTGTAATTTCAATGCCCTCTATGACACTACCATCACTACCTGCGCCAAGTTTCAGACCGTCGGCTGTACTACCCGCAGAAGTTCCATCAAGAACAATAGTAGCTGCGCCATCCAGGGATATCTGAGATATTATTGTTGGTAAAGCACTCGTTGGAGAGATGGTTCCAGTGACGCTGAAATCTATCGTGTGTGGACCACTTGCTGCGTTGTCGTTGGCTTGCGTAATTGCCCACCGTAGAGAGCCAGCTGACGTGCTATCACCGGTATTATCTACAGTGTATATTGCAAGAGACCCAGCATAGTCATTCAGCACACGAGCCCCGAGCGTGGCATCAGACTCGACTGATCCGCTGCGATACTCCAGCTGCCAATCCCCACCCAGGACGGCGTTGCCGGTGAGGTTGTCTGATGCGGCAATGTCGACACACATCAGTTGTCCCAGTACAGTCGCAAACTCACGCCCGGCAGTTGATCCTGCAAGATCACATCCATAGATCAATAAATCAGCTTCGCTGGTTAGTTGAGCGCTCCAGCTACTGATTTGCTCAGCCCTCACCAGCAGGGTTTGTTCATCAAACAATGTGCTACCCAGTAGCAACTGTGCATCCTCACCATGCGAAAACAAATGCACCGTGCCCACAGATTCATGCGCATCCAAAATGGCGCTGATCTGATCGAGACCATCCTTGTTGGCGTCCAGAAACACAATAACGCGGTTGGCATCAGAATCTTCTTGCAATTGCGAGGCGATCCAGTCCGCACCCTCAACTGAGCGATCAACAATTACCAGTTCTACGGCATGTGTCTCAGCTTGCGAATCTTGTACTTGTGTCTCTGCTCTGGCGGCACTGTTCAGTGGAGTTACGTGGGAAGATTGATTGCTTGACTGTGCGGCATCAAACAACGCGCCCGTAACCAACGAAACCGCATCCGCAGAGAACAGCACGCGAGGCTCAAGCGCTTCGAGACTGAATCTCTCTGCGGAACATTGTGTTATTTTTCGGCTTGATTTTGGCATGGTAAAAAACAGGCGATGGATCTACTGTAAATTCAGGTGTCGTCTCATTAGTTCGCAGGGCCGCTGACCATTTTTTGCAGAAATCACGAAATTATAGCGGGCGAATAGCAGCGAGTGACCAACAGAGTATTGCTTGATCCAATCAGATTCTGTGCCCGATTCAAAGGCAATCTGAGAAAGCAATCTGTTTTGTGCATCGAGGCGCAATAATGCACAACAAGCCGACAGATTCACATGAACCTATGCCCGATACTCTATGGTTGGTTCTGGTTACGCGATAGACAGATGTCGAAGTGGACCAACTCGATCAGGCTATCGTCGTCACAATTTTCATTGACCTATCTGATCTCTGAACTGTGCAGGGCTGTTACCTGCGAGCTGCCGAAATGCAGCATAAGATGAAGACAGGAATCGAAAACCACTATCCAATGCGATACTGATAATCTTTGCGTCTGTTTCTGCTAACAACATTCGGGCACGACAAACCCTGACAGAGGTGATATGCGCCTTTACGGTGGTGCCAATGATTTTCTTGAATAGCGTGTTCGCATAATTTTCAGACACTGATGCTGCATTGGCCACGTTACCCAATGTAATTGGATCGGCATAGTGCGCAGCAATAAAACGCGGCATTTTTTGAAATGCACAATCGCATTGCCACCAATTCGCACACCTTCAGACCCTTGACGAAGTGGAGATATGAGTTCCCAACCCGTCAGGGAGAGCTGCGTATTCTCGTTTGCATTTCCAGCCAATGAAGGCGACTCATTTGATCTGTGCCTGCTTTTATCTCTCGTGCAAGTCGCTCCACCAGGGAATTGTCCCCACGCTGTGTTTCAGTGGCAACGGCAACACCACCTGCCAGAATAGCTTCAACAAAATCGTTGGGAAGCGGCCACGATCAGAACTCTTCGAGAGAGACATAGGCGTTGGTAATCGTGCCGCGACCCGCAACACTGATAACCCGATGAGGTTGCGCTGCATGATAGGTTCCAGCGGATTAGTTCTGCCACAATTATAGCAGTGAGATAAGATGTTTCTCGATTCAAGTGTGATGTTCCGGAAGCCTTTGGCCATAACGCACAAAACAGCCTGCGCGTTTTCGCGTCTCATTGTTTAAATAATGCACCACAGGATAAATACCAAAATGGGGAGAACCTGAATGAGCGAAATAAGTTCGAAAATGGCGATTGGCCTGACATCAGCACTCTTGGCTGTCGGATCGATTGCGTTAGCCGATGAGATGCCAGCGAAAAAAACCTGGCAGGACTCGATTACGAGTTAATTGGGCGAGATGATATCTATACCCCAGCGTCGCAAAAAATCAGACTGTAACGTCGCTAAGCAGCTTCATCAATAACGTCGAGAATTTGCAACAACTCGCTTTCGGCATCTTTGCTCATGTTCATCGACAGCGTCAAACCTGGTAACGGCTTTGCAGCACCTGCAGATCGGGTGTTGTGTTGCTTTAACTTCACATAGGCTTTACATAGCGATGAATACACCCCGGGAACGGGGTGTATTCAGCAAAGTGTTTTTCCGGGTGTTTAAAAAGCGCTGCCGAATTTTTTCTCTCGTCCGGCACTGCAATGCCCTCACTTGGGCGTCACATTAATACTTTTGATTTGAATGAATCAACAGTTGTCACTTCAGCGCAACACTCCGGTGTGCCCAGCGCTCGGCGATCTGCGCATCGTGTGTGACAAGTATGACACCCAGACGGCGAGCGTCAGCAATATCAGCAAGCATCTCCAGTGTGCGAGCCTGCGTGATTGGGTCCAGTCGGGAGGTGGGCTCGTCGGCGAGCAGCACTCGTGGACGTGCGGCCAATGCGCGGGCAAAAGAAACTCGCTGTAGCTCACCGCCCGATACGGCATCCGGTCGGCGAGATAGCAATGACAATGGCACTGACAGACGGGCAAGCAAATCTTCAACCTCGCTCCAGGGCGTGTTGTTCAGCCGAGCTACATCTCGTAAACCAATAACAAGAGTTGTGTGCGGAGAAAAGGCCGTCGGCGGATCCTGATAGAGTTTCTGCACAGCCCTCGGTCCCAGATCCCCTCCTCTTGAAACTGAGCCGCTCGCAGGCTCTATCAGCCCTGCAAGTGTATCCAGCAGGCTTGTTTTACCTACGCCGCTGGGTCCGACCATTGCGACACGCTCACCTTCGCGCAAACAGAAATCCAAACCGTTCACTAATGTCTGACCTGCGCGTACCACCGAAACATTGCTTGCCTCCAACAGTATCTGCCCGGGTGTGACGGCTGCAGCTCGAGGCCAGCTTGCAGGATCTGCATCGATCAATTCGCGTGTATAGGGGTGAGAAGGAGCTGCGAGAACGGATTCGGTGTTGCCCTGTTCCACCACCTGACCTTCTCGCAAAACGATCAGCTTGCCACCCAATGAACGAGCCACAGCGACCTCATGCGTAATGGCGATCAAGGTACCGCCCTGGGCTGGTACGGCGGCCAGCAATTCTATAACCCTTGCACGCCGATCGGTATCCAGACCCTTGGTGGGTTCATCAGCAAGCAGTATTGGTGCACCACCCGCAGTGGCAGCAGCAAAGGCTACCCGTTGTGCCATACCGCCCGACAGTTGGCCAGGTAGTCGTGCCTCTGCTCCTGTCAATCCAAGTAAATCGAACACTTCAGCACGCGACTTTTCCGGATTGTCTCGTTGCGCAACGTAACGATGTGTTTCGCGTACGTGTCTCGCGGACTTCTTGAGTGGACTGAGGGCGTGCCACGGCTCCTGTGGCAAGGCGGCAATCTGTTTACCCCAACTTGCGGCGCGAATCTCTGGCGCCATGTCGTCAACTCGTCGACCATCAATTTCGATCGCCCCTTCAGCGCGTAACTCGCCAGGCAGTGTTCCGAGGATGGCTTGTGCAACGAGGCTCTTGCCCGCGCCGGTCTCGCCCATGACGACCAGTGTATCGCCAGGCACAACTGAGAAACTGATTGGCCCAAGAAGCCGGGCATATCTGACGTGAACGCACAGCTCGTTTACGGCCACCGATAAGCCGGTTTTTGACATCGTCATTACTAGCGTCTCATCCCACCCACACTCAGATGCAGCGCCAGCACCGTTAGGACAAGCGCCCCGACCGGTTGCAATATTAACCACGGAGCTTCGCGCCAATAGGGCAGAAGTTCTGTCATCATCACACCCCACTCGGCTTGCGGTGGGCGGATTCCGACGCTGACAAATCCTAGTGCTGCAACTGCCGTAACGGCGGTGGCCGCGCCAAAGGCCGCTATGGTTAATAGCCCTGCCCAATCTCGGGAATAAGATGGCGGCGAAGGATCATGAGGGGTCCGAGCCCCAGCATTGTCGATGCCTCCACTTGCGGTGCAGCGAGAACAACGCGAGCTCGCTGGCGGGTATATCGAAAATACTCGACCCAAAGCGTTAAGGATATGCCGACGTAAAGCGCCCACCATGAACCCGGTGCGATCGCTGCCAGCATTAACACAAGCAACAGCCCCGGTAGCGCGAGCACCGCATCAGCGAAGGCCGTTAGCAGGCGGTCGGTCCAGCCCCCTGATCTGGCTGCAAGCACACCAAGTAGTGTGCCTGGAATCGCAGCCGTAATAATGGAGAGTAGCGCCAGTCCCAAGGAGAGTCGAGCACCGGATAGCAGTCGCGCCGCCATATCACGACCAAGATGATCCGTACCCAGTAAATGCACAGTGCTTGGACTTTGGCGAGCATCAAGTAACGATTGCGCTGCAGGGTCGTGACCGATCAAAGCCGGCCCAAAAGCAGCCGCACAAGCAAGCATTGCAAAAAGTGCCAGACCTGTAATACGCGACGCACGCAGTTGGGGTAAACGACGAGCCACCGGTGATGAGTTAACGGACAATTCGTTCATGATGCTCGTGGATCGATAATCCGGCAGGCCAGATCAATGCAAAGATTCAAAGCAACATAGATCAGACCTAATGCCAAGGCTGTTCCTTGTACCATCGCAATATCGCGTCCGAAAATGGCATGCACCAGAGCATGTCCGATACCTGGCCACGCGAAAACCGTTTCTACAATAACAACGCCCTCAATCAGATACGCCCCCTGTACCCCAACATAGGCAACCACCGGCAATGAGGCATTGCGTAGCACGTGATTCATTACTGTCCTGCGGGCGGTAAGTCCTTTGGTGCGTGCAAATAGCCGCCACTCAGCTGACATCGCATCAGCCACAGCATCGCGCACAACCCTTGAAGAGACGGCCGCAAGGCCCAGACCGAGTGTCAGTGATGGCAAGATCAGGTACTGAGGCCCGCGGAAACCTGCAACTGGCAGAAGATTCAGCTGCACCGCAAAGACCAGAACCAACACAATCCCTAACGCAAAAGCCGGTACTGCGCGCAGGAAAATCGATACAGCAAGGCTGATGCGATCCACTAGGCTGCCGGGTCGCATACCGGCAGCTATGCCTACCGGAAGGGCAATCAAGAGTGAAGCGACGACTGCGCCACCGGCTAGTAGCAGCGAATATTTCAGCTGCGTTGCCACCTCTTCAATGACGCGCGAGCCGTAAATGTGCGAGCGACCCAAGTCGAATGTGGCAAGCTCGCCAAGCCAGGTTTTAAGTTGTATCCACCATGGTCTATCAAGACCAAGTTCAACTCTGACCGCTTCGGCGGAGGCAGCATCCATCATGTCGTAGCCATAGCGCCCTGCAGCTATTCGATACGCTGCATCGCCCGGCAGAGCTTGCATCATGATAAAGCTGACGATGCCCACCACGAGCGCAACTACCAGCGCTTGCACGCCTCGCCCTGCGAAGATTGAAACTATAGAGTGTGCCTTTGGTGTAAGCCAATCGCTCATTCGGCCCAGGAGATTTCGCTGAGACCATACGAGCGCTGCAGCGGATCAATGACTACGTCCTGCAAACCTTTTGCGATAGAGACGGTATGCTGATACCAGGAAATTGGAATGACTGGCAGTTCTGTTTGCAGAGTGCTGGCGACCAAGCCAATGGCCTCAGCGCGCTGATCGTCATCGGCACTGGATGCAATGCGCTCCAGAGCCTCAGCGACTGCCTCACTCTCCCAGCCCATTGCACCCCAGTCGCCACCGCCTTTACCAAAATCCTGCAGCACTGTGCCAATGGGGTCTGGCGTAAGCGCATAGTTGCGAGCATAAAGCGCGACCTCCAGAGTACCGTCTTTGTGCCCCTCGGGAATAATCGAGTAATTGGCTACAGTGACTTCAAGCTCCACACCGATAGCTCTCCACTGGTCCTGTAGTGCCGCAGCTATAAGTGGCAACTCGGGCCGATCCGGGAAGGTCCGAAGCTCCAGGGCGAATCTTTCACCATCGCGCATCAGAATGTTATCGTCTCCTTTGCTCCAGCCTAGTTCTGATAGTAAAGCTCGTGCAGCTTCGGGATCTGTTTCGAGCGGGTCCAGAGTTTCATCGTGCCACCCGCCCAGTGCAGGTGGAAATAATTGGGTCGCTGCACTTTCGGGAAAACGAGTAATGGCCATGGCAATGCCGGCTCGGTCAATGGCAAGACTCAGCGCCTTGCGAGCACGAGGATCGTTCAGGAACGGGTGAGACGCGTTGACCTTCAGTGCTACTGCGCGCGGGATAGGTACTGCTACGGTTTCAACTTCTGCCACGTTACCAAGACGAGCGTAGCCTGCAGGGTCCAGTGTAAACACGAGATCCGCATCGCCACTTTCCGCCAGTAGAGCGCGTGTCTCAGCTCGCCCTGCAGCGAGATAACTTGCGGTTTCCAATTTCGGAACACTACCCCAGTACTCGTCAAAGCGCGCCATTTCGATCGCCTGCGGCGGGGAAAACTCAGTGACGCGGAACGGACCGGTACCTATCAGTTCAGCCGGTACACCGTCGGCGTCCAATGCACCCGGCGCGGGAATAATAGTTGTTGCGTGCGCAAGTAGCGCCGGCAGCGATGCAAAGGCACGTTCAAGTTCAACAATAATTGTACCCTCGCCCGCGGTGATGCTGGTTATCGGTGCCTTGGAAAGCACACCAGGTTGTTCAAACGAACGATTCAACGCAGTGGCTGCATTAGCTGAATTGAATTCACTGCCATCATGGAACCTTACGCCTTCACGCAGTGTGAAGGTCCAAGTCAAGCCGTCGTCGGATGACGACCAATCAGTGGCAAGACCTGAACGCAGGGACCCTTGTGCATCCGCGTCTACCAGATTTTCCATGAACTGCAGCTTCTTTATGGCAAACCCGGAGACTACGGGATCTGCACTGGCAACCTCCCAGGGCGATACGATAGTAGCGCTGGTCCGCTGCTGTGCAAACACTAGTGCGGGCGTGAAGACTGCGACTACGACCGAGATCACCAGCAGCATTTTTGATAAGCGTCTAATAAACATCTAGCCTCCAGTTATGTAATGTTATAACATATCAATACGAATATCGTACAGCACGCTTATGCAAAATTGTATAACACTTTTTACAGGAATATGAAATCTTTGTAGAAGGCTACTGAGGGCTTGATAACGCACCGCTTTGATGCAAACTGCTGGTAAACAAAGACGCTCAGATAATCAAGGCGGGCATGTGTATGCCAGTTCATCACGCGCCCGATTATTCAGCTTCCTGATTAGTAGCGCGTGCGATTAGTGGGCAGACATACGCCACATGTTCAGGGTATGTCTGTCGAACCGTCGGAAATCAGGCAGCCTTCGCAAGGTTGCGCAGCACATAGTGCAGCACGCCACCATGTTCGATGTATTCGATTTCAATCGCTGTATCAATCCGGCATTTCAGCATGATCTCTTTAACGGTCCCATCGGCCATCTCGATCTTGCACGGCAGCTCTTCCAAGGGTTCGACATTGTCGAGCCCAGTGATAGTGATCGTTTCCTCGCCGGTCAGGCCCAGCGTCTTGCGCGAGTCTTCGCCAGTGAACTCGAACGGTATAACGCCCATGCCCACAAGGTTCGAACGGTGGATACGTTCAAAGCTCTCGGCGATCACGGCTTTAACGCCGAGCAGCATCGTGCCTTTTGCCGCCCAGTCCCGAGATGATCCAGCACCGTATTGCTCACCGCCGAATATTACTGTTGGTGTGCCCTCTTCCATGTAAGCCATGGCGGCATCGTAGATTGAGGTTTGCTGGCCGTCAGGGCCTTTCGTGAAGCCACCTTCGACGCTATCGAGCATTTCATTTTTGATGCGGATGTTAGCAAAGGTGCCACGCATCATGACCTCGTGGTTGCCTCGACGCGAGCCGTAGGAATTATATTCTCGTATGGGCACCTGACGATCGCGCAGGTACTCACCCGCTGGCGTCGTGTCCTTGAATGAACCCGCCGGACTGATGTGGTCGGTGGTGATCATGTCTCCGAGCATGGCCAGCACTTTCGCCTCTTCTATATTGGCAATGGTACCGGGCTCTTCGGACATTCCCTGAAAATAAGGCGGGTTCTGGATATAGGTCGACTGTAGCGGCCAGTCATAAGTTTCCGCGTCGGTGGTCACGACGCTCTGCCATTTGTCATCGCCTTTGAAGACATCGGCGTATTTTGACTGGAACGCTTCGCGGGTTACGGTCGCTTCGACTAGTTCTGCGATTTCCTGCGTCGAGGGCCAGATATCTTTCAGGTAAACGTCTTTGCCATCCGGCGTCTGAGCAATCGGATCAGAGGCCAGATTGATGTCCATGGTACCGGCAAGTGCATAAGCCACAACCAGCGGTGGCGAGGCCAGATAGTTGGCACGCACATCAGGCGAGATACGGCCCTCAAAGTTGCGATTGCCCGACAGCACAGAGGTTGCGACCAGATCGCCATCGGCAATCGCTTTACTGATCTCGGGCTGCAACGGACCAGAGTTGCCGATGCAGGTGGTGCAGCCGTAGCCCACGAGGTTGAATCCGATTTTATCAAGGTCCTCTTGCAGACCAGCAGCCTCGAGATATGCCGACACTACCTGAGAGCCAGGGGCCAGGGATGTTTTCACCCAAGGCTTACGATCGAGACCGAAGGCGGCGGCTTTACGTGCTACCAGCCCTGCGCCAATCATGACATAAGGGTTGGAGGTGTTGGTGCAGGAGGTTATTGAGGCGATGACGACGTCGCCGGATTCCAGATCGTAGTCTTCGCCTTCAACCTTCACTTTTTTACCCATGGGGCGTTTGAATGCGTTTTTCATTTCGCCGTTAAAGGCCTCTTTCGCACCGGTCAAGGCTACGTAGTCCTGCGGGCGCTTGGGGCCAGAAATAGCTGGCACAATGGTACCCATATCGAGCCCCAGCGTGGAGGTGTAGACGGGATCGTAATCACTGTCTCGCCACATGCCGTTTTCCCGGGCGTAGGCTTCGACCAGCGCGATGCGCTCCTTGTCGCGACCTGTGTTTTCCAGATAGCGAAGGGTTTCGGAGTCGATCGGGAAAAAACCGCAGGTTGCACCGTACTCAGGTGCCATGTTGGCGATCGTCGCACGGTCTGCCAATGGCAGGTTGTCGAGGCCGTCGCCATAGAACTCAACGAATTTGGACACCACGCCGTGGGCTCGCAGCATTTCGACAACTTTCAGCACAAGGTCGGTTCCTGTGGTGCCTTCCATCATCTTGCCGGTTAGCTTGAAGCCAACGACCTCGGGGATGAGCATGGAAATGGGTTGACCCAGCATCGAAGCTTCAGCCTCTATACCACCGACTCCCCACCCAAGAACAGCAGCGCCGTTGACCATCGTGGTGTGGCTGTCTGTGCCAACGAGCGTATCGGGGTAGGCCACATCGACGCCGTTCTGATCCTTGTCGGTCCAGACGGTCTGGCTGAGATATTCAAGATTCACCTGGTGGCAGATGCCGGTGCCTGGTGGCACAACGCGAAAGTTGGAAAATGCGGATTGGCCCCACTTGAGGAAGGTATAACGCTCAAGGTTTCGCTCGTATTCGCGATCCACGTTCATCTGGAAAGCACGCGGGTTGCCAAACTCGTCGATCATGACCGAATGGTCGATGACAAGGTCTACAGGATTAAGCGGGTTGATCTGTTGGGCGTCGCCACCCAGGGCCACAATGCCATCGCGCATGGCGGCAAGGTCGACCACGGCGGGCACGCCGGTAAAGTCCTGCATCAGCACGCGGGCTGGACGATAGGCAATTTCGCGGGGGTTCTGGCCACCTTTGTCAGCCCATTCTGCGAAGGCCTTGATGTCGTCAACCGAGACAGTCTTGCCGTCCTCGAAACGCAGCATGTTTTCCAGCACGACCTTCAGTGCGGCCGGCAATTTGGTGAAATCGCCCAGGCCCGCAGCGCTCGCTGCGGAAATCGAATAATAGTCAATCGAGGTATCACCCACTGTCAGCGTCTTGCGCGTCTTGGCGGAGTCTTGTCCAACGGTTATGGTCATATCGGTGTGTCCTGTGAAGTGACGGGGTAGATTCTATGTGCGTAAATTCTGTTGCACCCTAAGATTAGCCATAGGCCTTCACTTTGCCGCTTTGAACGTCGCAGCACGGACTATTCATGAATGGATTCGGCGTTTCATAAATAGTCCGGGCTAGAATGACAACGGCAGAGTGACAACATTTGTGCAATTGTAACTGTTCCTTCTCGAACCTTTGTCGGTTCATTAGGGGCGCTTGGTCGGTACTCTGCTGAGCCTGCTGACGCCGCCAGTAGGCAAGGTGCTCTATGTCCTGGCGCGCGTGGCAAAAATCAGGTTTGAAGACTGTGTCGTTGGCACTGCACCCTTTCTTGTTCCGCTAGTGCTCGTGTTGTTACTGATCACCTTCGTACCCTCTATCACCATGTGGTTACCTACTTTGATTTATCGGTAAGACCGAGGCTGAGAGGCTGGCGCAGGAATAGTAAGTTCATGGCTCATGCTGCTATCGGGGTTTGAAATTTTCCATGGCATGGTTACCGCTACAATAGAATATTGACTTACTAACCTTGCGCGCCCAGATACCGAGCCCATGATTTCCATTACTGATCATCCGTTACGTTACGCGATTGCCAATGAGCTTCATGCAAGGCCGTTTCCAGCCATTTCTGCACCTGCCAGCGCAGCTTACCTGGCAACAAAATTGGCGGAAAATGCAGCAGCGCGTGACCGCGACATTGACCGCGCTCATCTGATTAAACTGCTGGATCGCTTCGGTGCGCAGCACCCACAGCCTGGAGCCACCCACTATTACGGTCAGATTGGCAAACATTCGCTTAGATGGGAATGCCATACCGAGTTTGTTACTTATACCGTTTTTGGTGAAGGAATTTCTGAACGGCCTTTCGATGAGCAAACATTTGGCGTATTTCCAGCGGAATGGCTGGCTGCATTGCCCGGCGTACGACTCACATCAGCGTTGATTAGAGTAGAGGTTGCATTGAGTGACGAGGGGATTGCGGAGAAGGCAGAAAACTGGTTCGTTGAAGAAAGTCTTGCTATCAGCCGGGTGCTTGATGACGGGCTCGTAATAGCAGGCGATTTCCGCATCGACCCATCTGGTCACATGCACTTCGGGATATTCGCCAGGCCAGATGCAGGCGATCGACGGATTGGGCGGATCGTGCAGTATTTGTGTGAGGTGGAAACCTACAAGGCGATGTCGATGCTCGGACTGTACCGTGCAATTGATTTGGGTAAAGAGATGGGCACAATCGACAAGACACTTACATCGATTTTGTCGGATATGGTGGGGCCTATCAGCAAACCAGAGGTCATGCTTCAATCGCTGCTAAAGGTGTCGGCCGAACTGGAAAACAAAATGGCGCAGTCTTCTTTCAGGTTCGGTGCAACTGAAGCTTATGAATCTATTATTAATCAGCGAATCATTGCACTGCGTGAGCAGCGCTTTGAAGCGCTACAAACCTTTGCCGAATTCATGACTCGCAGGTTTGATCCTGCCATGCGAACGGTAAAGTCCACACAGTTACGATTGGCTCGTATGTCAGACCGTGCACAAAGGGCCAGCGATCTGTTGCGTACGCGTGTAGATGTCGAACGCTCTGCACAAAACCAGGAACTACTGTCATCGATGAACAAGCGCGCAGATGTGCAATTGCGATTGCAACAAACGGTAGAGGGGCTCTCTGTTGTGGCAATCTCATACTATGCGGTAAATCTGGTGTTGTACGTGCTTGGTCCACTGGAACAAAAATTCGGTATGTCAAAAACGGTAATGGGGTCTTTAGCGACACCAGTCATACTGCTGGGTGTTTGGTGGATGGTGCAGAGGATCCACAAGCATCTGGATTAATAATCTATCGAGGACGTCGGTATCGTGCCTGCACTCAACCCTGCTATTCTTCATCAGTCCAGCCAAACACATTCTCTATTCCCACCCCGAATACATTTGCAATACGAAACGCACTCTCCAGACTCGGTGAATAGCGTCCTTGCTCAATCGCTATGTTAGATTTTTAATATTGTTATAGAAAATCGTTATGCTGAGGATAAACGCTTCCCACGCCAAATGGTCTATTGACATCGCTGATACACTACTCATCTTAAACCGCTCAATGATTTTCTTCGTTTGCTCAGATTTGCGCAAAAATTTGCGATTAACCTGGTGAAAAAGACCAGTAAACCGAGTATTTAAAGGCAATATTTCAATGACCATAACGATTAATGCGTTATTCCGATTTCCTGTCAAAGGCCTGAGTGGTCAAGTACTAGACAGTGTATCGCTGGAAGCAGGCAAAGGCTTTCCACGCGATCGTCAATTCGGATTTGCGCGTCCGAATAGTGGCTTTGACCCTGGAAACCCTAAACCTCTTCCAAAGTCGAAGTTTTATATGCTTGCACGCGACTCCAGTCTAGCGCTGATCAACGCAAGGTATAACGACAAAACAGGCATTCTCTCGATATCTGCACCCAGGGACGCCGATCAGTTTGACATCTCTACGAATGAGGGTAAACGAAAGGCTAGTGAGTTTCTTAAATCTTATCTATCGTTACCCGATAATGAAACACCGCAACTGTATGAAGCATCCCCACACCGATTCACAGATGTGTCTGTTGTTTCAACTGAGATGATGAATGCGGTTTCAGTCATTAACCTGGACAGTGTTTCAGAATTTTCAAGAGCAATCGGTCAAGAGGTCGATCCGCGTAGATTTCGTGGCAACATCCATATATCGGGCTTACCACCATTTTCGGAGCTTGAGCTGCTTGATCGGCACATAACAGTTGGCGAAATCCGTCTCAAAATCGTGAAACGCACAAAACGTTGTCCTGCTACAGAAGTTAATTTGAATACTGGTGAGCGTGACATTAGAACTCCAAAATTACTAAAGGAAAACTACGGCCATATGGATATGGGTGTTTATGCGGAGGTACTGAAAGGCGGTCTGATTCAGCAAGGAGATAAAGTCGAAGTTCTGCAATAGATAACCTGATGAGTGGGCTGTGAAAATAATGCTATTTAATCCCAAACGATCTCAATCGTTGACCCAACGATCAGCTTTGTCACCTGGGCTCTATACTGCTCACCCAGCGACACTTACTTCTAACGTAATCCCAGCCATTTCAGTTTTAAATTACTTCGGTTCAAATCCAGGCCAGAAATCAACAACACGCCGGCCATCGTCGGGCAAGGCCTTGAAGCTATCCAGACCATCGAAACAACGAATCTTGATATCTGAAACTACATTGATATCGACCAGCCTGATGTTAACAGCGATACTGCGTTTTTGATCTTTACCTAGCTCTATACCCTAG
>Ga0209828_1001998_pt1 | contig 17659 bp, 17 predicted proteins | sample MaitaG_FD_187429 | JGI IMG/M metagenome (GOLD analysis project Ga0209828, IMG submission 187429) | Marine algal microbial communities from Maine, USA - Maine_Asex2 metaG (SPAdes) (version 2) | ecosystem: Host-associated > Algae > Red algae > Unclassified | place: Maine, USA | collected 2015-01-05 | reverse complement strand
TTCCTCATTTTATTGGTTCACCAGGCTACGTGTATGCTTACGCCTACGGACAGCTACTGGCTTTATCTGTTTACGCTCAGTACGAACAAAAAGGCGAAGCGTTTGTACCAAACTATTTAGAGCTACTAAAAAGCGGGGGCTCTAAATCGCCAGAAGAACTTGGCTTAATGGTCGACTGCGACCTCTCTGATCCAGGTTTCTGGGCAGCAGGTCTCGACATTGTTGAGGCAAGTTTATCAAGCGCAGAACAGGCAGCTAAAGACATTTAACTGCTTCAACCTCTTAACGGTCAAATAGGCTGAGGGTCGACTTGTTGGACTCCATTAGTGGCTACGTTATTTGTCCAACTATTTCCATCAAACCATCTGAATTCAAACCTTTGTGCAGGATCTGGATACCAGTTAGGTGGCGGTGAAGCTTGTACTGGGACCTGTTCAGTAATATTTCGTTCCGGCTGGAAGTCATTTTGTATGTTCTGGTTCGTTAACTGGTTTGGTGTATCTTCGGTAACTTGATTTACTGGTTGTTGAGTCTGATCTTGAACGTGCTGACTACCGGTGTTGATTGCTGTTGGCTGTTGGTTGGCATCCGGATTTTCGCCAGAAGCAATATTGTGTTCAGCCTGCTGAATATTATTATTCTGTTGTAAATAAGGATTTGGCTGTTCCTTGGTAATATCTGTTAACGAGTTATCTATGCCGTGGCCAGCCCTTTGCTGATCAATCTGCATCTGTTCTGCTTGGCTGTTCGCTACGACAGGAGTTTCGTTACCAGGAGCGACCTGTTCATTGCTCTGTTGAGCCTGGCTATTAACACCCGCAGAAGTTGCTCCAAGATTTGTTTCTGGCGTTGCCTGAATCTGTTGGGCTTGGCTATTGTCAACCACAGGAATTCCGTTATCAGCGTTCAGAGGCGCAGATTGCGTTTGTTGCACTTGGTTATTAGCAACTGTAGAATTTTGCTGGCTCAGCTGGGTCTGATTTTGATCTTGAACATAATTTTGATTATTGATGGCTGGATTAATAAACTGCTGTGCTGGCTGGCTCTGAGAGTTTGTAAAGCCTTGATTATTATTTGCATGTTCAAATTGAGGTTGTACTGCTGGTTTTGCGGATTGACGATCATTCACAAATTTTAACAAATCATCAAAGTTTGCAATAGCAATCAACAAAGGAGCTAATAAGAAGATGGCTAGAGCACCATACAAACGATTATCTCCAATATCTCGAGTAAAATAGCCTACGAGCTGTATGGTTGCGAAAGCAAAAATAGCTGTGCATACCCACATTAAAAAAGTATTTTTAGCTTTGTAAGTCACAAATATGGCTAGAGAAGCACAAAGAATCATAGCTATTGATGCCTTAGCCGAATCTGTAATCCCAAGCCCAATAATAAAAATTATCAAAGTGCCGACGGCCATGAAAGGACTGCTAAGCCTGTTTTGCTGCTTGGATATTAATAAAAGGGCTGCACCAAAACAAGCTCCAGCCAATATGGCTGATAAAAACATTTTTGTTGTTTCTGGAGAAAACGGTTCATAAAAATTAAAAACAGTAAATCGACGATTAGTGAGGACAAACCACAAAGAAACAAGTGCATTGCCTAGAAATATTAAATGTCCTTTGGTTGGTGGTACAACAAAGAATAAAAAGCTAAGAACTAAAGAAATTAAACTAACAGTCCATAAATGTTCATCAACGAATCGATCGGTGCTTATCTCTCGACTAGTACCTGACCAGGTAAATGATGTTATAAAAATAATTAATGCGGCTGAAATCAGACCGATGCTAAATGGTTGCAAAATTTCTTTTTGTACTGGAATAAGGTTTGCAATTAAAAAACCAGCTGAAGCAATAGCTGCAGAAATTGCGAGTCGTATTATTAGGCCATCAGCCCAGGCTAATTGGCTAATTCCAAATCCGGCAACTAGACCAGCAAGGGTAGAAAAAGCGAAGGACCAATTTTTATGATTGCTATTTGTATCAGTTTCAAAAAAACCGAACAGCTTGTTCAGATCTTGTTTGGGCTTGATACCAGTTTCAATCGGTGCGCTCATTTCTGCCTCCATAAGTTTGTTATAGGCTATCTTCGAATATCTCTGTAGCTACGCCATATGGCCTATTCTGGTCGAAATTTGGACTATATTTGTTCGTTTGTATTTATCTATCGCAGCTATGTCCGATCAATAACTTAAGCAAAAAAATACCGGTGGAAGAAATTATATGGCAGTAGAAAAAGCCAAATCTGAACAGTTAGAAGATACAAATACAAGCATTCTCAGTCTTATGTCTACCTCTAAATTACCTTATGTTGAAGGCATAGAGCTAAGTGAAATTAGTTCAGCGGAGCCAGTAAGTGGAGAGTTCCAAACATGGTATGAAACAAGTTTTGGACTCTTGGCAGTTGTAGGAAAGGTTTCTAATTGTACAGATGATGAGAAGAAGTTATATGTTCCTCTCATCGTTGGAGCCCTTGGTGTTTCAGCGACCAATTCTGAGATAGCAGATCCAACAGAAATTTTATGTAATTTAAATAAATATTTGAATAGTCAAGAGCCTATAACCTGTTCTGTTTCAATTTCATTAGCTATGTGGGATGCATCTGAACAACTACTTTGCGTCACAAATGCAGGTTCAGCACTAGTTGCTGTCTTCACATCAGAAGGTTCAATGACCTTGGATTCGATGAACCCTGAATTAGGAACTGATTTAAAAATCCTAGAACCCCCTAAAATATTGGATATTGGAATTTCTGAATGTTTAGTCTTGGATCAGAAGTTAATTCGAAGATTAGGTAAAGATGAACTTAAAAATATTGAGTTGTTAAGTGCCAATCAAATTTCTGAAACCTTGGCGACTGACATTGGATTTACTTCAGGACTTATCCTGAAAAAAATAATTACTTTATGAATCGAGGCTCGCTAGATCTTCAGCTTTGTCTAACGTTGAAGACTTGACTACCAATGCTATTCGAGTTGCAACTTCGTTAAGATTGTCCTGGTGTAGCGTTATATAGTCTGCTTTATGCTTAAACGGTTCGATAAATAGATCATGCATTATAGAACTGTTTTGTTGATCTGTTTGTAATCGAGCTTCTGATTTATCAGCCGCCCTTCGGTTTCTGATTTCTTCAGGGCAATCTCTATAAATTAGATAATCCATTCGGTTACGGATTGATTCGAATGCTAGTAACAAGTTACCTTCAAGAATTATTATTGATTTTGGTTCAATAATGTCTATAGATTGAGTTCTATTTCCAGTAGAAACAGCAATTTCTTTGCCAGCTTTGAGGCTATCTAGGTCTTTGGATAACTTTGTTGAGTTAATTGAACTTGGATGATCCAGATCTAAAGATTCATCATTATTTTCTCGGTAGTTGCTTATTGCGATTACAGAACAATATTGTGAGCCGAATTCATTTACCAGATAATTGGCTAATGTAGTTTTGCCAGAACTAGATCCTCCAGATATGCCGATAAAAAAAGTCATACCTGCATTGTAGCGCTTATTGTCAATATCATGCCAGCTTATGCTGATGGCGTTATTGTCTTTGGTTATATTTTAATAATCTAAGATTAAAGGAAACTTTTCTGGAAGTGCTTCGAAGTTATCAAATTCTGTATCATATAGCTTGGGAGTTTAATGACTACAAAGAAACAAAGACAGCACGAAATTGCAAAGCTTATTGGTCTGCATAACTTGTCGAGCCAATCTGATTTAGTTTCAAAATTAGCTGATTCTGGTATTTCAGCAACTCAAGCGACTGTTTCGAGAGACCTTGAAAATCTTGGTGCCATAAAAATTCGTATTGCATCTTCAGCTGAGCCTGTATACGCAATTCCAGAACTTCCTTCTGATCAAATTGCACCCAGTCAACACCTTTCGAAAGTTCTTTCTGAATGGGTTGTAGAAATACAGCATTCAGGTGATCTTGTCATTTTGAGAACTCCCCCTGGAGGTGCTCATATTGTGGCATCAGCTTTAGATCGTTCAACCTTAGGTGATGTGATTGGTACTGTTGGCGGCGACGACACAGTCTTGGTTATAGCTAAAGAAGGTTTAGGAAATTCAGTATCAGATCAATTAATCGGGTTAGCAGAGCTAAATGAAGTTTAGTCTTTATAGCGGTGCTGGCTCAGAAAAGCTAAATGATTACGAACTAGCATGTAGCCTAATTCAAAATGCAGAATTGTCTACTAAACACCAATCAGATTCTCGTGACACTGTCTTAGAATTTATCAGTCAACACGATGATTGGTTATGGCGCAGTTGTTTAGAAGGTCATTTAACTGCATCTGCGCTCATTATCGATCCGGTTTCGAAGAAAATCTTGTTAATACATCATAAGAAACTTGATTTATGGCTTCAACCTGGTGGCCATGCAGATGGCGATGGAAACTTAGTTCATGTAGCTGCAAAAGAGGTTATAGAAGAAACAGGTTTATCAAATTTTCAGATTGTTCTTCCAGCGTTTGATATCGATGTACATAGAATCCCTGCATTTGGTGAAGACCAAAGTCATCTACACCTAGATTTAAGATTTGTATTGGTTGCTTCGTCTACCTCTACTGTTATAAATCATGAAGTCAACGCTGCCATATGGGTGGATCTTGATGACCTAAGATTAAAAGATGGCAACTTGCAAGAGTCAGCAGAACAAGCAATCAAAATTGTTGAGCAGCTTAGTTAGCTTCAGAGAAGATGTTTGCAGCCGGTTTCTTACTTCCATTAGAATCTATGACCCCAAACCAGTCTTCTCTATCATTTACGTTTGTCCCAGCGTCTTGGTAGCTGTACCAAAATAGGGGACCAGCCCAGTCTGTAGAGGCCAACAACTCAAATGAATTTTTTAGCATGTCTGCTTGTTGTTCCTCTGATACAGAATTTTCGCCTTGCGTTGGTGCTCCAAATTCGGTTGCCCAAATCTTTTTATCTGAGTCTTGATTATTCTCCATTATATTTCGGAGGTTACTTGGTGTGTCTTGCATTTGGCTCCATGCACTCCAAATTGCGTATTCTGAGGGGCAATCAAATGTTCCTGCAAAACAGTATGGGTGGTGTCCAACAGCATCAAAGTAGCTTTGAGCTGAGTTTTCATATATGCCATTTAGAAAATCTATCGGAGCGATATTGACACCATCTGAAGTTGAGGGCGCTGTGCCTCCAGTGATTATATATGCGTTTGGGTTTGAAGCTTTTGCTTTAATATATGCTGCTTGTAAAAGCTTTGAGTACTCTTGTGCGCTGGGTCTTGGCTGCCAGAAAGTATCAATGTTTGGTTCATTCCAAATTTCCCAATGGTTTACGCCTTTATCTTTATAACGAGAAACTACTTTGCCTACAAAGTTAGCGTAATCGTCGACTTTTATTGGTGCGCATTTATCATTGTTGCAGTTTGGGTCTCTTGCCCATTGAGGAGTGTAGCCAATCATTCCTAATACTGAAATATTTCGAGAGTTTGCTTCGTCAACAACTCGATCATATTTTTGCCATCTAGTAGCATTTGCACTTGCCGGCTGCATGTCCGACCATGCAAAGTCAAAACGAATCCACTTTGCTCCTAGTTCTTCAATCTCATCCATGTAGATCTTTAGTTCTTCTGGCTCAAGATATTGCAGGCCTCCTCCAGCAGCGAATCCTTTTTGGCCAGCTACTACTTGGGTAGGTTCATCAAGTTCGTTTTTCTGGACTTGATCTTCAGTGTTAAGACCAGCGTCTGCATCTAGGTTAGTCTCTGAAGCTATTTCTTTTTTTCCTGGCTCGGTAGTTTTACTGTTTTCAATTTCTTGTGGTTCATCTGTGCTGGATAAAAGTTTGGAATCAGATTGTTTGGCAGTCCAGAATCCGAAAAAACATATAGCAAACAGCAAAAGGATTCCGAGGGTTTTTGTGTAGCCATTTAGCTTAAATATATTCATTCGCACTTATCCTACATCTGCCGGAAAACTGCATGATGTCATTTTATTGGTTGTAGCCAGTCTTGTTATTCGTTTATCCAGCCGTTCGCCAGGGATGTCTGTCATAAGAAACTCGGTATCTTCGCCTTTATCTAATTTTAAAGTATAGCGGTCACGATCTTTGATAGCTGTTTCCCAATCAGACAACCATCCGGCAACAATTTGACTGTCTCGATTAGTGCTTGTTTCAATTAACTTGATCTCATTCACCATATTTTGTAACAACAGCGTGGCATCTTGGATCTGCTTTGAACGTGCTTGTGGCGTTTCTGCTTGAGTTGCATTAGGGATTTTGTCTATTTCTGTTTGTGTGTTTTCACAAATTTTTTCTGCCTTTTTTGAAAAGTCACTACTGTCGAATAGATCTGCAGCGTCGTTTCTCATTTCACCACTTGCGATGTCTAAACGTTCTCTTTTTGCTAGACCGCTCCAACCATAAACCCAGATTCCAAAGCTTGCGAGTACAAGAATTATTGTGATGCCCATTAGAACCTTGCTAGTTGATTTTTCATTTTCTAAATCGGGCGGGGTATTTGTCATCATCAGTAACCTTTGTCAAAATCTATTTGGTATAACAATTCTTCGTTATTTAGATATCTAGAATAATTTTCTTCACAAATCTTGTGGACTCCATCGATATCAACGTAGCCAGAGGTGTGAGGGGTTATCCAAACATTTTTTTGATCCCAAAGTTTTGATTTTTGAGGTAGTGGCTCTTGCTTGAACACATCAAGTACGGCTCCACTTATCTGGTTTGAATCGATAGCTTTACAAAGATCATCTTCGTTCACATTATTACCCCTACCAACATTTATAAAGAGTGGGCTTGAAGTTAATTGTGAAAAGGTATCAGCATTATAGAAATCTAATGTCGTAGCTGTCGCAGGTAGTACCGAGACTAAGTAATCAAGGTGGCTGGCAAAAAATTCGGATTTGTTTTCGCTTGAGTAAGTCTTGTCAAAATGTTCAACTTCTCCCGGAGTGTTTTTTAGTCCTACTGTTTTCATACCAAAAGCTTTTGCAATTTTTGCTATTTCTGAACCGATAGATCCAGTACCTACTATGCCAATTGTTTCTGATTCGATAACTGAAGCTTCAAACTGGTTCCATTTGTTTTCTTTTTGCCAAGATAGATGTTCAACGATCTTGCGTTTAAGACCGAGGATGTATGCAAAAGTGTATTCTGCCATTGGTTTACCGTAAGTATCTTTGACGTTGGTTAAGACATAGTCACGTCTCATGCCGGGTTGGGTTAGAGCGTCAACTCCTGCAAAGCTTGATTGGAACCATTTTAAGTTTTTTGCTTGATCGATATATGGGCTAGCTAGGAAGGGAATTCCCATTATTATTTCAGCTTCTGCAATGTTTGTTTGGATATCTTCTGGTTCGTTTACAACAGTTGGGTCAAGGTTCTCAAAATTGTATTTATCTAAAGCTTTTTCCCAGCCTTGAATTTCTCTTGTAACGATCAAACATTTGTACATTTAATAAATTCTACCGATGCTATTACATTTCGCAGCAGTTTCTCATATTCATTTTCAGCTTGTCTATCTCGTCATTCTCAACTTGTCTATCTCGTCATTCTCAACTTGCCTAATTCGTCATTCTCAACTTGCCTAATTCGTCATTCTCAACTTGATTGAGAATCTCTTCATTCTCAACTTGTCTATCTCGTCATTCTCAACTTGTCTATCTCGTCATTCTCAACTTGCCTAATTCGTCATTCTCAACTTGATTGAGAATCTCCTCATTTCTAGATATTCATCACATTACACTTAAGTCTATGTCAGAGAAATTTGTCGAAATGTTAGCTGGAGCTACAAATACTTTGGGCCGCACAGAAGAGGCTGTTGCCCTAGTGCTTCAAAGTCCTGAAAGAATTGAAGAGTTATATCAATGTTATTTTCAGCCTGATGAATGGGTCAGGCTACGAGTTTCTAGTTCGTTCAAAAGGCTTTGGAGGGCAGATCCTGATTTAGTTGAGCCTTATATTCCAGGGTTTATTGCTGATGTTTCTAAAATTGATCAGCCGTCTGCTAATTGGACGTTCTCACAGCTTTGCTTAGAGATGCAAGACCACCTTTAAGACCGTCAAAAGAAGTTAGCAATCAGAACTATGAAGCAGTATTTAAAAAATTCTAAAGACTGGATTGTGCAGAACGCTACGATTGAGACTCTTGCAATTTGGGCGGATGATTCAGAAAATCTAAAAACATGGTTAGTTCCTAGGCTAGAGAAGTTTTCACAAGGTGATAAAAAGTCTGTTGCGAAACGGGCTGAAAAGTGGATTTCTAAACTGAACGATAATTAATTCGAGTCAATATTTTTTAAAAATCGTCTAGAGTGGTTGCCTATGGCAGTTAACCCTAATTTTTTCGCTGATCTTAAAGCAAGAAACCTTGTTCAAGATAGCACCGATATCGACGCACTATCAAAAAGGCTAGCTCAAGGTCCAATAGGGCTTTATTGTGGTTTTGACCCAACAGCTTCAAGTCTGCACGTTGGCAATTTGATTGGCCTATTACTCCTCCGCCGTTTTCAAGATGCTGGCCATAAAGCCTACGCTTTAGCTGGTGGTTCAACCGGTATGGTTGGCGATCCATCTGGTAAATCTGATGAGCGAAACTTATTAGATGCTGAAACTTTAGATTCTAATTTAACAAACATAAAAAAGCAGTTGGCTAAGTTTCTAGACTTTGAAGGTGTAAATCCGGCAGAGCTAGTAAATAATTATGACTGGACTGGTCATGTGACGGCTTTAGAATTTATGCGAGATGTTGGTAAACACATAACTGTAAATCAGATGATGGCTAAAGATTCTGTAAAATCTCGAATGGAATCTGAGACAGGTATTTCATATACCGAGTTTTCTTACATGATGTTACAAGCTTTCGATTTTTACTGGTTGCATGAGAACAAAGAATGTGAACTACAAGTTGGAGGTTCAGATCAGTGGGGAAACATCACTCTAGGTGTTGATCTAATTCGTCGTAAATCTTCTGAGAAGGCTTACGCAATGACACACCCCTTGATGCTGAAGGCAGATGGAACCAAATACGGAAAAACAGCTGGAGGCGAAACCCTTTGGTTAGATCCAGAATTGATGTCTCCATACCGCTTCTACCAGTCTTGGATTCAGATTGATGATTCCGAGGTAGAAAAACTATTAAAGTGGTTAACTTTCATCGATGTATCTGAAATAGATTCTATTGTTGGAAAACATCAGGAAGAATCTCACCTGCGTTTAGCACAAAAGCGTCTTGCCTATGAGCTCACTTCGATCGTTCATGATAAAACTTCAGCTGATGCTTCTGTAGAAGCCACAGCGGCTCTTTTTGGAGGGTCAGTAGAAGGTCTTAACGAAGTAACGTTCGAGATGCTGAGTGGTGAAGTGCCAACAATCAAGGTTGACAGGGTCAAACTTGATCAAGAACAGAACTTAGTTGATCTTTTAACTACGGCTGAAGTTGTCAGTTCAAATGGTGAAGCAAACCGCATGTTGAAACAAAATGGAATTTCAGTTAACGACAATAAAGTAACCGAAACAGATTCAGTTAATAAGGCTAACCTCCTTCATGATCGGTTTGTAATAATCAGAAAAGGAAAAAAATCTGTTCACCTTTTAGATTTTTCTTAGGTATGAACTCTGAAGGCTTAGAAACTGAATTTGAGTTGGCAGTTCGCAAAGTATTAATTGCCACCGAAAGTGGTGATGTCCTCACTTATGGTGAAGTAGCAGCTGAAGCCGGCTACCCGGGTGCGGCTCGAGCTGTTGGTAATTATTTACGTAACTCTGAAAGTGTTCCTTGGTGGCGTGTCGTTGCCGCAAATGGCAGGCTGCATCCTCATGGGATTGCTAAACAGACAAAGCTTCTGACGTCTGAAGGGGTTAAAGTACTAAACGGAAGAATAAAAAAGTGAGTTTGACTGATTAACACACTTGAGACCCAATAAATCAGCTGTCAAAAAGTTTGAACTATACTTTCGATCTTTGACTTAGTGCCGATAGGATTTGTGAAATTGAAGGCTAAGAGATTATGGCAGTAGCGATTACAGGAATTAAAGAGTTCCGTTCAGAGTCAGAGGCTCCCTTGCAGGCTTGGCCTCTGTTGATGATCATTGGTTTGTATCCTCTTTGGTTTTTGCTTGGTATTTCTGGGTTTATGTGGGTTGCTTTGGCTGTCCCAATGACAATCTCGTTATCTCAGAGAAGGTCTCTTGTAGCTCCAAAGGGTTTTGGGTTTTGGGTTTTATTTCTGATTGGGGTCACTGGTTCAGCTCTTAGTCTAGATAGTATTTCTCGATCGTTTTTCTTTTTTCTACGGTTCGGCTGGTATCTCGGCGCAACAGTTTTTTTGTTGTATCTAGTTAACGGTGGGACTGGTATTACTGTTTGGCGTATCATCAGAATGTTTACATTTTTTTGGATGGCTACGGTAGCCGGAGGTTATCTAGCATTTGTTCTCGGAGATTTTACATTTAGTTCGCCAATGGCTTATCTATTACCTCAGTTTTTATTAGATAATGATTTAATCAAAACCCTAGTTAATCCAAGTTTTGCAGACAACCATGATTTTTTGGGCTTTCCTGTGCCTAGATCTAAAGCACCTTTTGCTTATACCAACAGCTGGGGTTCGATGTTGGCTCTACTAACACCCTTTGGGTTAATGGCTTTAAGCGATGTAAGGGTAGGGGTTCCCAAACGTTTGATCCAGTTGACCCTACTAGCATCTATTGTTCCCGCAGTGACATCTTTGAACCGTGGATTATGGCTTAGCCTTGGTGTAGGCGTGTTATATGCAACGTTTCGTTCGGGGACAGTTGGTCAGCGAAAAATAATTGGCCGGCTAGGCCTTCTTGGCGCCTTTGCTGCGGCATTATATTACTTTACACCTCTGGGTGAACTTATTGTTGCAAGACTCTCTGAGGGGCATTCTGATAAGGCTCGAAGCTCTTTAGCAACCGAGGCTGTTGTCCGTGGTTTGGAGCGGCCAATATTTGGGTGGGGAAGTCCTCGGTCTTTTGTTCCCAACCTCCCACCTATTGGAACACATGGCCAGGTTTGGAATTTAATATTTAGCTATGGAATAGTTGGGCTTGTTGGCTGGGTGGGAGCAATGCTGACATTTTTCTGGAAGAGTCGCAAGCCAATAAATCAAGTTGGTCTTTGGGCACATACTGTTATTGTTATTTCTTTGGTGCAGATATTTTTCTACTTGCAGGTGCCACACCAGTTGTTCACTGTTATGGCTGCAGTTGCGATTGCTATCAGGGCAAAAGAAATCACTTCAATTAATAAAACTGAAGCTAAATTAGTTAACTAGTAAGTTCTTCTGATCTAAAATATTTTTAAGGTCTTCAAGTAGTTGGATTTTTTTTGGGTTCCAGCGCTGGTTCTCAAGCATGAGCTCTCGTTCAACAAGTTTGCAAAGGTATAAGTCTAAAACTGCATCTGGATGGTCTGTGACGTCTTCTAGGATACTCCTAGCCTTCTGAGAGGTGTCTTGTAGTGCAGTTGCTGCTTTGATAGCTGGGTTTCTTCTTAGGAGCTCAAACTCGCAGTGGAGTTGGTCAAAGCCTACTGGTACCTCGGTCCCGCCGTATTCCCAATCCCAGATCGATGTCTTGTTTTTATATGTAGATGTATTCCATGGCGTTAGATCTCCGTGCCAGGTTCCCACTTCAATTATTTTGCCTTTGTGTATATCTATTAGCTTTGGAATGTTAATTACAGTATCTATTCTAGTTGAATTTGAATTATTGATAAGCGGTATTTCTTTAAATTTAATATGGTTTGTACCCAATGAATTTGCAATCAGGTTGAAGGTGTCTCTGGCTGAGGTAGGTGATCTTTTTGACATAAAACTTGAGTCAACTTTGCTTATAACTAATACTTTTCTGCCTTCCCAATAAGTATTTAGGATTACTTTTGGTGCTGCGATATTCGGTTCGAGCTTGGATTCAAGATTAGTTAATAGATCAGCTTCATTATTTATCAGACTTATCGAAAGATCTGACCATCCAATCTTTGCAAATCCTATTGTTTCTCCGCTGGGCTTTATCAGCTGCAAAACTGGTTTTCGATTTCTGCTGGGTTTACCTAGAGTTATTGCTGTTATGATTTCAGGCTCGTTTAGTTCTTTTTTTAGGAAGGAAACAATGTCCCATACAGGAATTTCTATGACATTTCCTACTCCTGCTACTTTAGGAAATCTATTGAATACCGAAGCAGATGCTAGAAGGAATGCAGTCAAAGTTTTTATCCTATTTTTGATCGCTTTGTCATCACTAAATCTTAAGACAGCTGAGGCTGTCGCTTTTCGAGCCTCGACAGGTAGTAGAAATTGTGGTGTTTCAAGACTGGGTTGCGATAAATATCGGTGTGCTGGTTTGTCGAAGTTTGAATTATCTTTGATATTTAATATTTCGTTGAGCCACTTAAAGCCTTCAATCGATTCTATTTCTTTCATAAAAGTACTCTCATAGTCAACTCATCTTAATTGATAAGTTTGCATCAGTAACATTTATGATCAATTTGATTTAGGTTCTGATCCGGTTTGATTGTGTTTAGGTTTCGAGCTCAGCCATGGTTCTAATAGCTTGGATGTTAATAAAAGGATTGCTAAACCAGCAAATAATCCACCGATTATGTCTAAAGGCCAATGTCTAGCTAATGCAAGTCTTGTTAAACCTTCAAATAAGCCTAGAAGAATAGCAATTTTATATGCATTGTTAGGTTTGATTTTGAAGACGGTAATGCATATGAGTCCGGTGAGTAAGACTACTCGAGCGACACCACCTGAAAAAAATGGGCCAGCTATACCAATAACATCCTCAGTAGGGATTGATCCATCTACTAAATTGCTTGTGACTTTCTGGTACATGACCAAGAAGTACATGCTCAAGAAGACGATTATTGCAGGGAGTATATTTTTAAATTTTATAAGGATGTAGGCGGCTATAGTAGCAGCCATGTAATAGTTATACTGAGTCTTTCCTAGGTCGGTAGCCGTTTCTGCTATAGAGATAATAATGGAGTTACTTTGGAACAAATCGACAATTGAATTTAATATACGCTCGTCCACATTTTTAATTCTGTCGATTAGAGTAAATTTTCCAAACACAATTAACATGGCTGATTGGCCGATAAAAATTAGTATAGAAAACGATAATGCAGGTAATTTATAAGATGCAAGTGATGAATTGGTAAAAAGTTCTTTAGGTTTCAATTCTTTAGTATTCATCATATTGAGATCGCATTAACTAGGTGAGCTTCTAATTATACAATTAGAAGTAACAGTTTACATTTGAGTAGTAATTGATTCTTAAATTCTGTCGGTCATGAGATAAATGAACGGTGGTGAAAGTGGGCGTACTAAAGTGACTAATTCAGGGAAAATGTGAATTAGAAAAATTTAATATAAGATTTCTTTGGATTCGAAGTTGCATCAATGCTATTAACCCGTTATGTTAGTTCTTCGCTTCACCGATGCGATTCTTTCTTTGAAACGGAAGAAAAACTACGCTCTGAAGCAGCATCCACACCTCACACACATAGTGTGCGAGAAAGTGCGAAGGTTTAAACCTCTCACTGTGGCTTAGATTTTTGAAAACGGAAGAGAGGATGTACGCAGCGTGTGCGGAATGTTATTGATACTAAATTTCAATTACATCTCCGTCAAACATTATAGAGTTTAGGTAACTTTCTACTTAAAAAAAGTTACAGTCTGATATAAAGTTTAGTACTTGTATCAGGCACCGGATCATTGTATGTGAATAATTCCAATCACATGCAGATTCTTCTAATGGAGAGTTTGATCCTGGCTCAGGACGAACGCTGGCGGCGTGCTTAACACATGCAAGTCGAACGAACTCGACCTTCGGGTCATATGGGTGAGTGGCGAACGGGTGAGTAACACGTGAGAAACCTACCTCGAAGTACGGAATAACCCAGGGAAACTCGGGCTAATACCGAATACCTTGTAGAGATCGAATGATCATTACAAGAAAGATTTATCGCTTTGAGAGGGTCTCGCGGCCTATCAGCTTGTTGGTAAGGTAACGGCTTACCAAGGCAATGACGGGTAGCTAGTCTGAGAGGACGATTAGCCACACTGGAACTGAGATACGGTCCAGACTCCTACGGGAGGCAGCAGTCGGGAATATTGCACAATGGACGAAAGTCTGATGCAGCGACGCCGCGTGAGGGATGAAGGCCTTAGGGTCGTAAACCTCTTTCAGTAGGGAAGAAAATGACGGTACCTACAGAAGAAGCTCCGGCCAACTACGTGCCAGCAGCCGCGGTAAGACGTAGGGGGCGAGCGTTGTCCGGAATTATTGGGCGTAAAGAGCTCGTAGGCGGTTGCGTAAGTCAGATGTGAAAACTCAGGGCTTAACCCTGAGACGCCATCTGATACTGCGCTGACTAGAATCCAGTAGGGGAGTGTGGAATTCCTGGTGTAGCGGTGAAATGCACAGATATCAGGAGGAACACCTATGGCGAAGGCAGCACTCTGGGCTGGTATTGACGCTGAGGAGCGAAAGCATGGGTAGCAAACAGGATTAGATACCCTGGTAGTCCATGCCGTAAACGGTGGGCACTAGGTGTGGGGACTTTCAACGGTCTCCGTGCCGAAGCTAACGCATTAAGTGCCCCGCCTGGGGAGTACGGTCGCAAGACTAAAACTCAAAGGAATTGACGGGGGCCCGCACAAGCGGCGGAGCATGTTGCTTAATTCGAGGCAACGCGAAGAACCTTACCTAGGTTTGACATTTACCGGACAACTATAGAGATATAGCTTCCTTCGGGTCGGTAAACAGGTGGTGCATGGCTGTCGTCAGCTCGTGTCGTGAGATGTTGGGTTAAGTCCCGCAACGAGCGCAACCCTCGTCCTGTGTTGCCAGCATTTAGTTGGGGACTCACAGGAGACTGCCGTGGTTAACACGGAGGAAGGTGGGGATGAGGTCAAGTCATCATGCCCCTTACGCCTAGGGCTGCAAACATGCTACAATGGCCAGTACAACGGGCTGCTACACTGCGAAGTGAAGCGAATCCCTTAAAGCTGGTCTCAGTTCGGATCGAAGTCTGCAACTCGACTTCGTGAAGCTGGAGTCGCTAGTAATCCCAGATCAGCAACGCTGGGGTGAATACGTTCCCGGGCCTTGTACACACCGCCCGTCACACCACGAAAGTCGGTAACACCCAAAGCACGTGGCTCAACCTTCGGGAGAGAGCGTTTTAAGGTGGGACTGGCGATTGGGGTGAAGTCGTAACAAGGTAGCCGTACCGGAAGGTGTGGCTGGATCACCTCCTTTCTAAGGAGTTACTAGAGTCGCTTTCAAATTCATTTGATCGTGAGGCTAGTACCAACCTAGTTGACACACGCTGTAAGTTTAAATCTTAGGATTTAACCAGCACTCTCTCTTCCGCTTTGAAAAATACTAAGAAAGACCCCTTCGGGGGTCTTTTTGCTTTGTGTACTTTTTTCGAATACACCAAATGTCTATATGCGAACATAATTGTATGGATCTGAACTTTTACAATCTATTGAGCAATAAGACACTAACTGTTTTTCTAATTGAATTAAGACTCTAATTAAATTAGAAGAATACTAATATATTCTATTCATTGTCCGATCAGGAAAGGCGAGGGTATCTATTCGAAAGAAGTCAATGAATTTTTTTAAAGGGGAATTGTTTACACATGTGCTTAGAATTATTGCTGTAGTCTGCATACTATGCACGATTATTGTGCCGACCGAAAGCGCTTCAGCCGATCCTAATCCAGCTACAGATCAAATTTTACAAGACTGCGATGTTACACCCGATAATACACCTATTGGAGTTGATCAGTCTGGTGTACAAGCGGCTTTGCCAGGTGAGTGGGTTACATTCACTCATGTTGTGAATTTTGATGAAGGAAACGTTTACCAAGATATTCTTTTGCGACCAGATGGAACTACTCAATACTATGCGTCTCGTATGGAATTCACTGGTTTAGATTCAGACTTGATTGTAGACCCCACAAGTGTAGATTTTTTAATAGCGCCAGGTGGAACAACAAACCCTTTAGCAAATGGAATTCCACAGACCTGGATAGCTGGCAGTACTCCTGATCAGAACGACTGGGTTATCGAAACTGATACAACTAACCCTCAAGCAAAATTCACACTTTTCTTCAAAGGTGATCCGTCAACTATGATTCCGGGTCAACCTGGTAACGGACAATTCTCATATGCGGTTCCTGCTGGTGGCGAAGATTTTATTCTTACGTTCCGTGCACAAGTTCCAACAGATGCAGTTTGGGCTGAAGTTCACACCAGCGCTGAATGTTTTGCTGGTATCTCAACAGATCCTTCCAACCGTGACACCGATCGAATAACTGCTGCAGTTTCTATAATCGAGCCAGTTGTTCAGATCGATAAATCAACTCCGCTTTCAAATGTTTACAGCGCAGGCTTTGATGTTGAATACACAATTACTGCAACGGTTCCTGAATCTAACCCAACCAATCCATCCCTTGTTGTTGCCCCAGCTCGTGATGTAATTGTTGTTGATACTGTTCCCGTTGGTCTTATTCCTCTAGATGCAGCCGGAAACCCAGTAGCCGATGGTGGCACAACCGAAGCTGGCGGCATTTGGGATGCAACAGCACGTGAAGTCACGTATTCACTTGGCGATATTATGCCAGGAACTGCTGTGAGCATTGACTACAAAATGAGGGTAGATGAAGGCCTTAGCCCAACTGATCCTATAATTAATGAAGCTTCAGTAGATTTTTCTTACTTGCCTGCTGGAAGTCCTGACAATACAACTGTTGAAGATTTCGCAACCGATGATGCAGAAATTATTATTGCATCGCTACCGCCAGAAGTTTCCAAAGAAGCTTCAATTGAGAGAACAGGTTATGAGTTGCCTTTCAACTTTACTGTTACCGTTGACATTCCCGCTAACGCTCAATACGAGAACTTTACGATTCTTGATACACTTCCCGATGGGCTAACATTTAATAGTTATGTGTCTGCTACTTGTTTGCCTGCTGGCCCAACTTGCCCTACTCCGATTACTGGTTTGGCTACTACAGTTTTCCCAGCTGGAGGAACTTCAATTGGTTGGTATCCAAATTCTATACCAGCAGATTCTAACCCAAGACAAATTGTTTTAGTTTATGAAGCCCAAATTGCTCCAACTTATAGCAATGGTGACCCTGTTGAATTCTTTGACGAGTTTGTAAATAACTTAACTTTGAATTGGAACGCTATTGACAGGCTTGGTTCGGTTGATCCTGCAACAGCAAGCCCACCTTCATATGACAATGAACTTCAAGACGATGATGTTGTAATTTATGACCGGCCGATTCTTGAAATTGATAAAACAGTAACTACCTCTGATGGTGTGTTCGCTGATGAAGTAAGACAAACTTGGGATTATGAAGTTGGCGATATTGCTACTTATACTTCTGTTATCACAAATGTTGGTTCCAGAGACGCAACCAATATGACAGTTACTGATACCCCTGTTGGGCTAATCATTGATCCTACTACTGTTCTTATTGACGGCGTTGCTTGTGGGGCTGCATGTACTTGGGATGGAACAACTTTAACAATCACTTTCCCAGGTCCTATTGCGGCATTTGGTGGAATAGCAACTTTAGTTTATGATGCTGTGCCTGTATCAAATGGCGAAATCGATAACTTAATTGAA
>Ga0209828_1001997_pt1 | contig 17671 bp, 14 predicted proteins | sample MaitaG_FD_187429 | JGI IMG/M metagenome (GOLD analysis project Ga0209828, IMG submission 187429) | Marine algal microbial communities from Maine, USA - Maine_Asex2 metaG (SPAdes) (version 2) | ecosystem: Host-associated > Algae > Red algae > Unclassified | place: Maine, USA | collected 2015-01-05 | reverse complement strand
TGCTATTTTTTTCGGATGGACGTTCCCTGATATGATGACGAGCCGTTTTCTTCGATTGAAGCGGGTGGGCTCTTTCCTGTTGCGGGGCCTGCTCGTCCTTCTGGCCGTGTTGTTGGTCTATATCGTCCTGTTCCCCCTGTCGGTTCCGCAGCTATCGGAGCTGGATCAACCGCCGATCCGGCAGAAGGCGAACGGGCATTATGTGTTTGAAGAGGCGTGGTCGTTCGAGGTGGATGGGCAGCGTTGTGAAATTCCGCCCGCGTATTTGTCCAACGGGATCACGGCGGATATCAAGCTGAAGGAATGGCTCGGCGGAAATTCGGTACACTCGTCGGCGACCCGCGCGGCGATCATTCACGATTATTTTATTCTCCGAACGCAGGTGAACCGCTGGCGCTTGGATCGCATTTTTTACGCGGCATTGCGGCAAGGTGATACGCCCTGGTGGAAGGCCAAGTTGATGTATCACGGGGTGTCGCTTCGATCGTTGCAGAACTGGTTCAACGGGGTTCGGCATGCGGGCAAGAAGGCGCCGCCTTGGAGATAGGGCGGCGGTTGCTTACCCGCGGGCAATCCCGCTCGGCGGGACCCCGTGGGGCTGGCGACATCCGTGGTCCCTCGGGTTGAGTCTGGATATGGACTACTTCGTGCGAATACAGCTCTACTTCATTTGCTCTAACGAGCAGGTTCAGTTGAGGCGACGTAGACCGCACCGGTGGACTCGCCGCCGGTTTCCCGGTCATCGAACGCCATCGGATTGTTGAAGCGGATGGTGTGTGCTTCGGCACTGGCAAACACGCGGCCGAGGTGTTGCGTGAACGCGGGGTCGGGGTTGCCGTCGGCCCACATGGCGAAGATGCCGCCGGGTTTGAGGTGGTGGCGTAGTCCGTGGAGTCCGGACTCGGTGTAGAACGGCGCGCTGCTTTGATCGAGTAGATGAGTGGGGGTGTGGTCGATGTCGAGTAGGATGGCGTCGAAGCGACGGGCGGGGTTGTCGGGGTCGAAACCCGAACGGTCGCAAACGCGTTCGAAGAAGTCGGCGTGGAGAAAGCGGCAGCGCGGATCGGCGGTGAGTTCGGGGCCGAGCGGGACCAAGCCTCGTTCGTGCCATTCGATGACCGCGGCGAGAAACTCGACCACCAGTACACGAGTCACGCGTGGATCTTCAAGCGCGGCCGCAGCGGTGTAGCCCAAGCCGAGCCCGCCGACAACGATGTCGAGTTCGGCGTGATCTGATTGAGCGAGTCCGCGTCGCGCGAGTTGGCGTTCGGCTTCATGAAAGAGGCTGGTCATGAGGAAGGCGTCGCCGAGTTTCACCTCGTAAATGTCTTCGTCGATCTCCGGTGCGCGGCGGCGCCTCAGCATCAGGTCGCCGAGCGGCGTCTGCCGAAAGTCGAGCTCCTGATAACCAAGGGCACTCACTCCAGGGCCGGGGCCGGTTCGGCCGCTTCGACGGCTTCGGCTGGGGCGTTGAGCCACGCCCAAGCTTCGTCGACATCCGTAGTCACCAGTCGTTCGTCCATCGCCAGCAGTTGAAACATGCGTGAGAGGGCGTAATCGTGACCGCTTCGGGTAACCGAAACGGTTTTGGCTGGTTGTTCGACTTCGGGTAATTTCTTCTGCAGGGCCACCAATTTACGAATATCGCCGGGGCTGAGATCCAGTTCGTCGATCGAGCGCAGATCCATGAACATGCGGTATCCGACCTTCAGTTTTCCATCCATCGCTTCTGTCAGGCTACGGAATTGACCAAAGTCGACCTGGCCCCTTCCGTGAACTTCGAGAAGCAATCCCTGTTCTTTGATGTCGTAGGTCAGTGGCATGATAAAGAGGGCTTAACCGTTGAAAACAGAGGCGGGAATACCGGTGGCACCGGGGCGGCAGTGGAACAAGCGGCCAGCGAGTGGCTGGGCGGCCTTCTCCGCGTCGCTCAACCCCTTGGACGCGGTGGTGATGTACAAGTCCTGCAACTCTGGACCACCGAAGGCGCAAGCGGTGACGTTGGCAACCGGAAGTTCAAGCTGGTGCAATATGGTCGCGGTCTTTGGGTCGAAGCAGCTCACGCCGAACCCGGCCCAGCGGCACACCCAAAGATTGCCGTCTTGGTCGAGCGTCATGCCATCGGGATAGCCGTCGACGCCAAGGGCCTCAAAATCGATGGCGACGCGCTCGTTCGCGATGGTGCCGGCGGCGGCATCGTAGTCGAAACCCATCACCGTACGCCGTGGCGAATCGATGTAGTAGAAGGTATCGTCGCTCCAGACGAGGCCGTTGGACACGGTCACGCCCTCGTAAAGTTTGGTCACCGACGCGTCGGGGTCCACGCGGTAAAGCGAACCGGAGGCGGCGGTTTCGGGAAGGTCGAGCGTACCCACCCAGAGACGACCCGACGGATCGCATTTGCCGTCGTTGAGCCGGGTATGGGCGAGTTCGGACTCGACCTCGCAAAACACGGTCTGTTCTTTGCTGGAGGGGTCGATCCGAACAATCCGGTCGAGCACGGCGGCAATGATCCCGCCGGTGGCATCTTGTACGACGGTGCCGACCATATTATCGCAGTCGAATTGTTCCTCGGTTCCAGTAGCCGGCGTATAGCGCAGCACCTTGTTGCCGAGAATATCAACCCACAGAAGGTGATTGTCATACCAGACTGGGCCTTCGCCTAGACGCGCATGGTACGTTCCTTTAACTGGTTCAGGATTGCTCATAATGTATTGTTCGGTGATTCGGTACGATTGAAAGGCACTTCATATCACCGACTGCAAGCGATAAAACGCTAGGAACGCATATTCCCCAATTGAAAATTCGATTGCTAGTATCGGTCTTTACGAACTTGTAAGAAAAACCTGACGTTCCCCGGCGATGCGGCGTACCGTTTCCAAGCCCTGTTCGGACGCCAAAACGCACACCGTGCCACCGCAGCCTCCGCCAGTAATTCGTGCTCCATGAATGCCTTGTTCAGTGCCATGCGCCCGCAGGGTATTCACGAGTTCGTCGGTCGCGGCGTGGCCTAGGCCGATGCCGGTGTAGGATTGATGGGATTCATACATCAGCGGCCCTGCTTCTTCTGGCTGGCCCGCTTGCAGGAGTTCGAGGAAGCGTTGGATGCGTTGGTGTTCGAAGATGGGATGCCTGGCTGCGGCTCGTACGGGATAGCTCGAACGGGGACAGACCTTGGTCGCCGAGTCTCTGATCCGCCCATAGCGCGCCATGAACTCCTCGCCAACTAGCAAGGCTGGGAGGGCGTCCGGTTCGAACTGATTCGCGTAAATATCTGTCAAATAACGATATGTGGAATCGTGGAGATGGTCTGACCTTGTTCGAAACGCATTTTTAGGGTCGTCACCATCACTATTTTCATTGACTCTTCTGGGGGGCTGGAAATGGCCTGTCCCTGTTCGTGTGGAATCGTGGAGATGGTCTGACCTAGTTCGAAACGCATTTTTAGGGTCGTCATCATCACTATTTTCATTGACTTTTCTGGGGGGTTGGAGATGGCCTGTCCCTGTTCGAGAGAGAATTTCGAGGCCCATGAACGCGGCAATTCGGGCCCGGCCATACGCGTCGCCGGACACCTGATGGGTGACGCCGGAATCGATGCCAACGAAGTGCCAACCTTCGGGAACCGGAACGGGCGGAGACAACTGGGCCGGATCGTCATGTCCGGCTCGGCAGAGAATCGGGAGCAGGTGCTCGGCCACCCCGCAATGGCTGGCAATTTGGTCCATCAGGCCACAGGGCGCGGCGGCCCAATGGTGTTCGGCTCGCTGTCCGATGACGGCCAAGTCCAAGGGCCGAATCTCAACCGACCAGAGTGTTTCCAAGGCGCGCAACACCGCCATCTCCAACGCTGCGGACGCGGATACGCCGCGTCCCGGCGGCACCTCGGACTCGACCCAGATATCGATTCCCGAAAAGGGGCGCGCCTGCTCTCGGCTGATCGCTTGATGGAACTCCATCACCGCGCCGACAACATACGCCGCCCAGCCCAAGTTCTTGCGGCGGCTGGCGGCATCCACGTCAAGCAGAGCATCGCGTTGTTGGGGTGTCACCGTCACTTCCTCGTCTAAGGTCCGGCTTCGAACGCGCAGGATGCCATCGTCCCGACCTGCTACTGCGGCGTGCGTTCGTTGGCGGATGGGCATTTGCAAGACCAGCGATCCGGAGTAGTCGGCGACGCCGCCCATCACGTCCAAACGTCCTGGCGCAGAGGCCCGGACGGGTTTGGCCTGCCCGCCAAAAAACGCGGTCGCGTTCATCTCACAGGTTTTTCTCGGCCAGCAATTCCATCAATACCGGTTCGACCTGCGCGCGGATGCTCTCGTTGGAATACCCGATCCAGTCGACCGGACTGCTGGTGTCCATCGGCGCGTCGAACGACTCCCCGCGCGGCCCTGTGATCAACAGACCCGCCTCCGAACCGATGAGATGAGCGGCGCAATCGTAAGGGTGGCAGACGTGGCTGGTCCGGCGTCCCTCCTCGCGGGCCTGCCGGTTGAAGCAGTGCCGTAAGTCGGCGACAAAGCGGTCCCGGCCTTTCATCATCTCGTAGATTTGCCCCGCCGAACTCGCAAACTGGTCGTCGAATACAATGGTCTCCTCCTCGGGGGCGTCCGGATATAACCGGTGGATTAAGTCCTCCTCCAAGGTGGCGATCAGGGCTTTGTTGGGATGGAAAAATCGACAGATCTGGGCGAAGCCACCGCGTAGCTCTGGCGCCGGACTGGGTCCGAAGCGGCAGGGGGTCGTCACCCGGGAAAACAGGTTGCGGGTGAAACTGCCGACCGCTTCGCCGCGTTCGGCCCAAAACACATCTTGGTAAAGCGCCCGCGTGGTCGGGATTTCGACCATCACCGCGGTGAAGGTGTCGGACAAGCGGGTCTCCGGACCGAGGTTCGGCGCGACGGCCGCGATGAAAAACGCCGAACGCTTGTCGAACATCAGTCCCCTGCTGCCGTCGATCGGATCGAGCAGAATGCGCATGGCGGCCTTCTCGGGCGAGAGGCCCTCGGGAAATACTCGGCCTGAGGCCTTGAACCCCTCGGCGATCATTACAATGCCGCCGAGGGACTTGCCGAGCATGTGCATGTACTCGGCAATGTACTGCTCGACCGCCTCGTCGATTTTGAAAATGACATCCGCCGTATCTTGCCGGACGATGGTCGACAGTTCCTCGTAGCTGAGTTTGGTGATCAAGTCGCGGGCGATTTCCGACACCGTCGAACCCAAGTCGATTAGACATTCGACCAGCAACGAGCGACCGGGTGTGTTGGTTTCCTGCGGCTGATGTTCCCCGGGCGACTGGGACTCGTCGCGCGGCTTGGACTCGTCACTCGGCTTGGACTCGTTGGTCGGTCCTGACTCGTCGTTCATGTCGCCTCCTTGGGCGCCTTGTCCGCTTTGTCCGCCATGTCCGCTTTATCCGCTTCCGCGTGTTTTTCTTTGGTGGCGGCTGCGTTGTTCGGAATGACGACGGCGCGGAGTTGTTCTGCCGTTTCCTCCGGAATGGTGTCGTTCATGAAGTTGCCCCCACCGAGTTCCGCGCCGGCGAGAATCTTGCGCAGTCCGGGTGCGCGCAGCGGCGGGAAGAATTTGAGATGCAGGTGAAAGTCGGGGTGCAGCACGCCGTCGGTCGGCGCTTGGGCCAAGGCCATCACGTAGGGAAAGGGCATGCCAAACAGCGCGTCGTAGCGTTGGTTGATTTCGCGGTAGAGGCTGGCCAGTCCGGCGAGGGCGTCGTCATCAAGTTCGGTGAGGTGTGCGGCGCGCTGTTTGGGAAAGATCCACACCTCGAACGGGAAGCGCGCGAAGTAGGGCACGAAGGCGGTGGCGTGCGGCTGGCCGGCAACGATGCGCCGCGGGTCTTGCTGTTCGAAGTCGAGCAGTTTGCGGAAGGTGTCCCGGTCGTTGGCGAGCGTGTCCAAGGTGCGGGTAGGGTGGGCCATGACAAAGTCGGTGGCATAGATTTGGCAGTGCGGATGCGGGCTGGAGGTGCCGCAGGCCTCGCCCTTGTTTTCAAAAATCTGAACCGTCAAAATATCCGGGCGGGCGCCGAGTTCGGCGGTTTGCTGCCGCCAGGTTTTGAGCACGTCCAGCACCTGAGCCTCGCTCAGGTCGCCAACCGTGATATCATGGCGCGGATGATAACACACGACGCGCGCGAGCCCGCGGGCGGCGGCGGCGGGCTCGCGCGCGTCGGGGGCATCGGGCCCGACCACCGGGTGGTCGTTGTCGAACACATAGACACCGTCGTAGTCCGGATTGGTGGCTCCGCCCACGCGGGTGTTGCCGGGACAAAGATAGCAGGAGGGTTCGTAAGATGCGGGGTTTGTCACCGCTGTTTGTTCGGTCTCGCCGTCCCAAGGACGGTTGTTCCGGTGGGCGGAATAGATCACCCACTCCCGTCGCAGCGGGTGCCAGCGTTTCTCCCATCGTCCTGCATGATTTGAGCCTGCCATTTCTGCGCCTCTTCTAACCCATCGGGGCGGTCGATGGCAAGAACCCGAATGGTCTGTCCATCAAATCGCTACGCGCAATCTCGGGAGACGACCCATATAAGTCCGTGCCACGGACACGGACAGCCGGTCTGCCCCATACAATTCCGTGCTACAACATTGGCGATCGCCGACGAAGGCCCGCCCGTCAGGGCAGGTCACTGATCACTTGCCACTGATCGCTCCAGGCGAAGCCTCGCTACTCCAATTCCGGAATCGGTTCGTCTGCACCGATATCGACGCCTTCCCAATTCGCGGTGCCATCCTGGTACGTCAGCACGCGCGCGCGGCTGCCCGGAGCGAGGGGTTTGTTGACCTTAGGAATGAACGCGCGGTGTTCGGCGATCACGTCTTCGAACTTCGGATCGGTGGCGAGGTTGTGCCACTCTTCCGGGTCGGCTTGCATGTCGTAGAGTTCTTCGGAGCCGTCGGCGTAGACGTTGTAGCGCCAGTTCTCCGAACGGATGCCGTGGTTGTCTTTGTTGTGGGTGGTGATGCCGGGCCAGGGGCGTTCGGCGCTGGCGTCTTTGCATTGCGGCACGAGGCTGTGGCCTTCGTTTTCGGGGTTTGCGGGGAGGCCGGCGAGTTCGAGCAGGGTGGGGTACATGTCGAGCAGCTCGGCGGGTTTGGTGCAGCGTTGACGCGGCGTGACGCCGGGTCCGGCGAACATCAGCGGGACGTTGGCCGAGTTGTCCCAGAGCGTGTTCTTACCGGTGATTTCTTTTTCGCCGAGATGGTAGCCGTGATCGGTCCAGAGCACGACGATCGTGTTGTCTTTGAAGCCGTTGCCTTCGAGCGCGGTGAGCACGCGGCCGACTTGGCTATCCACGAACGAGGTGCAGGCCAGATAGGAGCGGACCGCGTTCTTCCATTCGCCGGACTCGATCAGAAATTTGTGGCGGGGTTCGGGCAGCTTCCAATGGAGGTACCAGGAAAAGCGCGGCGTGTCGGCGCGGTCGTTCTTCAGGAAGGGGGGCAGTTCGAGGGTGTCTTCCGGATACAGGTCGAACCACTTCTGGGTCGCGTAGCAGGGCACGTGCGGCAGAAAGAATCCGCAGGAGAGAAAGAAGGGCTTGTCGCCGCCTTCGGCGTTTTTTTTGCCGTCTTTTCTACCACTGCCGCGCGGCATTTTATCGAGCGCCTCGACCGCCCATGTCGCAACTTTGAAGTCGCCTTTGTCCTCGTCCTGGTGATCGAACACGCCCCAGTCGACCAGCGGATGTTTGGACGGGGTGTCCACCAACTTATTTTTAGGTCTGACCCCGACACCGGCGGCCGGACCGATGTGTTGGAACTCCTTGTCGTTCGGGCCGCGTCCATTGCGCCCGTGGTAGATCTTGCCGGTGGTGTAGGTGGTGTAGCCTTGCGCTTGCAGATATTGGGGCAAGGTGACGATGTCGGCGAGTTCGGGAACGGTGCGGAACCACGGGGCGAGTCCGTAGATGCCGGTGGTGCTGGGACGCTTGCCGGTCATCACGCTGGTCCGCGAGGGATTGCACAGCGGCGACTGGCATTGCGCGTTGAGGAACAGCGTGCCGCGTTCGGCGAGCGCGTCGATGTGTGGCGTCTTTGCTTGGGGGTGTCCGCCCATACAGCCCATCCAATCGTTTTGGTCGTCGATGGCGATGAACAGGATGTTCGGCTTTTCGGCCGCGTTCGCGGTGGGCGGGAAAGGGAGCGCGAGGAGGGTAAGAAGCAGGGCGGGCAGAAGAAGGCAGCGGCGAAATCTCATGCGTTTGGAACTACCAAAGTTTCCAGATAGAGGCAATCACTGCAAGGGGCGGCATCGTGCGCGGATGCCCGATGTCACTTCCGGCCGGCTTAGCCCAACTCGTATTCGAGCCGGACGACTTCTTTGAACAGCAGTTTCTGAACCCGGCTTTTGTATTGGTAGACCGAGTTCTCGGCGAGGCCGAGTTCGGCGGCGATCTCGCGGACCGCTTTGCCTTCGAGCAGCATGAGGAAGCTGGCTTTCACTTTCGGGGCGAGCCGGCCTTCGACATTTTCCCAGGCCATCTGCGAGAGGTAGTTCTGCCATTCTTTGACGGCGATGTTGTCGATCTCGGGGAGGTCGCCCTTGCGGTCGGAGTCGGGCGAACTGCGTTTGGCGTCGAGCAGTCGCTGGCGGCGGAAATTTTTCGCGATGTAATCCTTCACCGAGTTCTTGGTGACGGCGGTGATCCAGCCGCGGAATTTGCCCTTGCCGGGGTCGTAGTTGAACTTCGGCAGGTTCTTCCATGCCTTGAGCAGGACGGTCTGGACCAGATCCTGACAGTCGTGGTGGGGCATGTTCATGTTGGAGATGATGGCGTAGATATAGCGTTCGTAGTAGTGCACAAACTCTTCCCAAGAACGGTCGTCTTGCTGATCTTTCAAGCGTGCCAACAAGGTCTGCCGGGTCTTGTACTCGTCTTTACCTTTCGCTTTTGCCTTAGCCATTACCATCGTCTTGCCTCTGCTTTGCCCGAGATGCAAATAGTTTGCCCTCCGTGAGTTGCACTTTTGACGCCGGGCGAGCCGAACGGCTTCAACATTGCCCGAATGTTTACCCTCTGTTGAACAACATCTTTGCCGAACACTTTGCTCGGAAGGGCAGTTTGGCGAATTTGCAACAAAGGACACGATCTGAATTGTCATTATCGACCGTGACATGGTCGATAGCGCGAAAAAGTGCCTCTTATCTGTCAACGCGCAGCCGCAAGTTTACAATCATTACATATTGACGGTGGAACTGTGGTGAGATAATCCCCAGCGATGCCCCCACGTACTTACATGACGATCGAGGAGATCGCAGCCTACCTGAAGCTTCCTGTGGATAGCCTGTATAAGTATGCGCGCAACGGGAAGATTCCTGCCTTCAAAGTTGGTCGTTATTGGCGGTTCGACCGCGATCAGATCGATTCGTGGGTTCAAACACAGCGCAAAGGCATCCCGCTGGATTTGCAGGTTTTGGTGATCGATGACGACCAGGCCATTCGCGAACTGGTTGGTGCCTGGGTGTCCGAAATTGGCTGTGACTATAATGCTGTCGGTTCCGGCGAGGACGGTTTGGCGCTGTTGCGCGTTCAGCAATACGATTTGGTTTTTCTCGATCTGATGATGCCCACGATGGACGGCGTGCAAGTTTTACGCGACATCTATAAAATCAATGTCAGCGCCAAGGTGATCATCATCACCGGCTATTTCGAAGGAAAGGCCTTGGACGAGGCGCTCGCGCTTGGTAATTTAACCGTGTTGAAGAAGCCTATCGACAAAAAGGTTTTTCTAAACGTGTTGCATCAGCACAAAGCGGCTAAGAAAAAGAAGTTTTAACCGTCCTATTGATTCCTCCTATTACAATCTCCGTCCCTGAATTAGAATTGTACCAACATGAGTAAGAAGACCTATCTGACCATTCAAGAGACCGCCGCGTTTTTAGAGATGCCGATTGAAACGGTGTACAAATACGCGCGAACCAAAAAAATGCCGGCGTCCAAAGTCGGGCGTTATTGGCGTTTTGACCGCGACATGCTGGTTCAATGGCGGATGTACCATCGTTCCTCCTCCTCTCATCAGGAGCTGCAAATCATGGTGGTGGACGACGAGCCGCTGTTCCGTGATCTGATCGGCACCTGGCTGCGCAGCATGGGGCATGTGGTCGACATTCTTCCCGACGGCGAGATGGCGATGGATTACCTCAAGGTCCAGCAGTACGATTTGGTGTTCCTCGATCTGCAAATGCCGAAGGCTAACGGCGTGGAAGTGCTTCGCGCGTTCCGCGATCTGGGGCCGACGACCGAGTTCATCATTGTCACCGCGCATTTTGAATCCCAGTTGATGGACGAGGCGCTCAGTCTCGGAACCATGACCGTCCTGAAGAAACCGTTCTCCCGCGAGAATCTGGTTCGGGTGGTGAAAGAGCATCAAGTGCGTCGGGCGTACACCTGATCGCTTGCGCCCCAGGCGCACTCAATCTACAGTTGCTGAGCCGCTTCGGACGGGCGATTTCCGCCTCCAGGCAGTTTTCCCGCCATGAGTTCCCCTTGGAATTCCCTGATCTTTTCTTGGAATAGGGATTGACCCCTGTCTCGGCTTGCCCGTACAATCCGGCCTCGTTCTACATTTTGGAACAAGCGACAAAGTGGGCTTTGCCCGCTTTTTTATTTGGCGGGCCTTTGGTCCGTCGAGACAATTTATACGGAGAGAATGCGATGGCCAACGATGGACTGTTGAACGTCATAGAAAGTTTGGCGCAAGAGCGAAACCTGGATCAGGAGACGTTGTTGTTGGCCATTGAATCGGCACTGGTAAGCGCCGCGAAAAAATCGATCGGGCCCAACGGCGAGTACCGCGTTGAAATCGATCGGAAAAGCGGTGAAATGCGGGTGTTCCACCGCCTTGAGGTGGTCGAAAAGGTCGTCGCGAAGGATCTCCAGATTAGCCTCGAGAAAGCGCGCAAGCAGAAGCCCGAGATCCACCTCGGTGCCTTTGTCGAGTTCCGGGTTGAATCGGAAAAGGAATTTGGTCGTATCGCCGCGCAAACGGCGCGCCAGACGATCATGCACAAAATCCGCGAAGCCGAGAAAGAACGCGTGTTCTCCGATTACAAGGACCGTGCCGGTTCGATCGTGCGCGGAACGGTACGCCGTTTCGACCGCAACGACGTGATCATCGAACTCGAGACCGCCGAAGCCGTGATGCCGTCCTCCGAACGTGTGCCGACCGAAGAGTACCAAGTTGGTGACAGCATTCAGGCTTTCGTCCTCGCGGTGAAAAGCCAGAACCGCGGCCCCGAAATCGTGCTGTCGCGCAGTCATCCGGATTTCGTCCGCAAACTCTTCGAACGCGAAGTCACCGAGATCAGCGACGGTTCGGTCGAAATCATGGGCATCGCACGCGAGGCCGGTTTCCGCTCCAAAGTATCCGTTCGTTCGGCCGAGGATAACATCGATCCGGTCGGCGCTTGCGTCGGCATGCGCGGCATCCGCGTGAAAAGTATCGTGCGCGACCTCGGTGGCGAGAAAGTGGACATCGTCCGCTACTTCCCGGACATCCGCAAGTACGTTGCGGCCGCGCTCGCCCCCGCCAAACTTGCCAAGGTCGAAGAAGACCCCATCACCCACCGTATCAAGGTGATTGTCGACGAAGACCAGCTGTCGCTCGCGATCGGCAAGAAAGGCCAGAACGCGCGTCTCACCTCCAAGCTGACCGGCTGGAAAATCGATATCCAGAAAGACGAAGCCAAAATGGACTTCGGCGAACGCGTGGCGCTCGCCATCAACGACCTCGCTGCCGTTCAAGGCATCAGCCGCGAACAAGCCGAAGGCCTCGTCGGCGCCGGCTTCCTCACGCCCGAGGGCATCATGGCCGCCGATCTCGAAGATCTCGCCGGCATCGAGGGCATGACGGCTCCCACCGCCCACGAAGTGAAAGGCGCGGCGGAAAAGTACTACGAGAAAATCCACGGCCGTTTCCAAAGCTAGGCTAACTCGACTCGCCTTCTCGAACCACCCGACCGCACCGAACACCCCCGCCATACCTTCCTTTGCCACATCAACCCGCCACACCACACCGATCCAACTTTCCGAATGAGTGACGATAAAACAACCGACGACAAACTAATCCTCGTGGAGGGCCCGTTTGTCATTGTCAAAGAGTTCGCCGAACAGATCGGAGTGAAGGCCAACGTGTTGATCGCCGAACTGATGGCCAACAACATTTTCGCCGGCATCAACCAGAAGATTGACATCAAGATCGCGGCTCAAATCGCGGCCAAGCATGGCTATCGGATGGAGATGGGCACGATCGAACCCGAGCCGCCGCCGCCGCCGCCGGAACCACCGCCTGAAGCACCTGCAGAACCTGAGGTACCGACAAAACCGGCGATCCCCAATCTCTTCGAACCAGACCGGAAGAAGCCACGCAATTTCGATAAACCCGTCGTGCGCGAAGTCAAACTGACCAAGTCGGAGCGTCTGGCCGCCGAGGCCGCCGCCGCGGCCGCCGCCGCCGCACCGCTAGTGCCGCCGCCATCGCGTCCGAAGAAGAAGAAATCCAAGAAGGACAGGAAGAAGGGCAAGAAGGCTAGCGCGGTAGAGGTCGGTGGCCAGAAGCCCCCGGTTGTCACCTTTCTCGGCCATGTCGACCACGGCAAAACCACCTTGCTCGACTACTTCCGCGAAAGCCGCGTCGTCCATGGCGAGGCGGGCGGCATCACGCAGCATATCGGCGCCTACACCATCAGCAAAGAACACGGTGGCGAGTCCAAACAGATCACCTTTCTCGATACCCCGGGCCACTCGGCCTTCTCGAAAATGCGCGCCCGCGGCGCCAGCCTGACCGACATCGCGGTGATTGTCATCGCGGCCGACGACGGCATCATGCCGCAAACCGAGGAAGCCATCCGCCACGTCAAAGAGGCCGATGTCACCATGATGGTCGCGATTAACAAGTGCGACTTGCCAGCCGCCAACGCCGACCGGGTGATGCAGCAACTGCAAGCCCGCGAACTCACGCCCACCGAGTGGGGCGGCGAGATTGAAACGGTAAAAGTCAGTGGTAAAACCGGTGACGGACTTGAAGAATTGCTCGATCTCATCCTGCTCCAAGCCGACGTTCTCGAACTCGAAGTGGAGGAGGGCGCCCCGACCAGCGGCATCGTGATTGAAGCCCAGATGGAACCCGGCATGGGCCCGATCGCCACCGTGCTGATCACCTCCGGCATTCTGCATCGCAACGACGCCATCGTCGTCGGCCACCACGCCGGCAAAGTGAAAAAGATGATCGGTGACCGCGGCGACGTGCAAGCCGCCAGTCCGGCGCACGCGGTGCGTATTCTCGGACTCAACGGCGTGCCTGAAGCGGGTTCGGTGATTTCGGTGGTCGCGTCCGAAAAGATCGCCAAGAAGATTGCCAACGATCTCGAAGAGGAACTCCGCCAGCAAGCACTCAAGGCCCCGACCAAACCGATGGACCTCGCCACGCTGCTCGACATGAAGAAAGCGGAGGAGGACAAGGAATTCGCCGTGTTGGTCAAAGCCGATGTGCAAGGCAGTCTTGAAGCCATCCGCGATTCGCTCGACGAAATCAAAAGCGACAAGGTCGGCGTCAAGTTCATTGGACTCGAAGTCGGTACCGTCACCGAGAACGACATCATTCTCGCCGAAGCCTCCGGCGCGGAAGTCATCGCCTTCCACGCCCCGATCGACGGCAAAGCCACCAAGGCGGCCAAGCGCGAAGACGTGCCGATCCATTCGTTCGACATCATTTATCAGCTCATCGATCACGTCTCCGCCGGCATGGCTGCAATGCTTCCGCCGGAGCAGAAAGAAACCGTGGTCGGCCAAGCCGAATGCCGTCAAGTGTTCCGCCTCAACAAGGCCCCGAACGTCGCCGGTTGCGTGGTCATCAAAGGCCGCGTCCTGCGCGGTGCACATGCTCGCGTTCGCCGGAAGAAAGACATTGTCCACGATCACGGCAAAGTGTCGACTTTGCGTCGCTTCAAAGACGAAGTGAAGGAAGTCGGCAACGGCCAGGAATGCGGCATTGGCCTCGCGGCCTGGGACGAATTTGCCGATGGCGACATCATCGAAATCTTCACCGTCGAAGAAGTCGCGCAGCAGCTTTAATTTTTCGCCACTTCGATCTTCCACCTTCCACCTTCCTAAAAGACCGTGAGTGATTCTTTTTACGTCACCACGCCGATCTACTACGTTAACGATCGGCCGCATATTGGGCACGCCTATACCACCATCTTGGCGGATGTGCTGACCCGTTACCACCGCATGAAAGGCGTGCCGACGTACTTTCTCACCGGCGTCGACGAACACGGCCAGAAGGTGCAGCAGGCGGCGCAAAAGCGCGGGCTCGAACCGCAGCAGCACGTCGATGAAATGGTCGTGCATTTTCAGGACATGGCCAAGCGCGTGGGCGCGTCGAACGACGACTTTATCCGCACCACCGAGAAGCGCCACACCTCGGTGGTTCAGCAGTTGCTGCAAGCCTTGTTCGACAAAGGTGAGATCTACAAAAAGGACTACGGGGGCTGGTACTGCGAAGCGGACGAGATGTTTGTGCAGGAGAAGGATCTGGTCGATGGCCTGTCACCGACCGGGCGTCCGGTCGAGTGGGTCGAGGAGACCAATTACTTCTTCAAGATGGGTCAGTACCAAGACTGGCTGATCGAGTACATCGAGGGTCATGCCGACTTTATTTTGCCCGACTACCGTGCCAACGAAACGCTCGGATTTTTGAAGAAACAGGACTTGGAAGATCTGTGCATCTCGCGTCCGAAGTCGCGACTGGGGTGGGGGATCCCGCTGCCCTTCGACGAAGACTTTGTCACCTATGTCTGGTTCGACGCGCTGACCAATTACATCAGTGCGATCGGCTTTGATGTGGCGAAAGGCGCCAGCGATCCGGCGTTCGCGGAACGCTGGTCCAACGCGATGCACTTGATCGGCAAAGACATTCTCACCACCCACACGGTGTATTGGCCGACGATGCTGCACGCCGCCGGGATTCCGATGCCGAAGACGATTTTCGCCCACGGCTGGTGGCTGAAAGACGACAGCAAGATTACCAAGACCGGTGGCGGTGCCTTGCAGCCCGAACCCTACATCGAGCAATACGGCTTGGACGCGTTCCGCTATCACGTGATCGCCGACATGGCGCTTGGCCAGGATACCAGTTTCACCGACAAACGGATGAACGAGCGCTACAATGCCGACTTGGTCAAAAATCTGGGCAACGGCGCTCGGCGGATTCTCGAACTGTTGAAAAAGAATTTCGACGGCGTCCTTCCCGAACCGCCGTCTGCTGGCGCCGACGAGAAAGCCCTTGCCGCCGCCGCGGGCGAAGCGCTGGCCGCCTATACGACCGCGTTCGACGAGATGAAACTTCATGTCGCCTGTGCCGAAGCGACCAAGTTTTGCAGCAAAGTGAATGTCTATATCGACGCCTGCAAGCCCTGGGAACAGGCGAAACAAGACGACAACGGACCGCTCGGCTTGACCTGCGCGACCGCGCTCGAGGCGATCCGCGTCGTGTCCGTGATGCTTTATCCGATCATGCCCACCAAGATGACCGAACTCCGTCAATGCCTCGGGCTCGGCGATGCCATTCCCGAACTTGCGGGAGCGGCCGACTGGGCGCAGCTCACAGCAGGCGCCTCGTTCGGCTCGGTCGCATTGTTTCCCCGGATCAAGTTCGAGGAGCCGAAGGCGGAGAAGGACGCGTCCGAAGGCAAGGGTTCGAAGTCGAAGAAAGGTGGGCCGGTTGGCGTGGCGACCACGGATCAACTGTCGTTCGACGAGTTCAAGAAAGTGCAACTCTGTACTGCCAAGGTGCTCAGCGCTGAAAAGATCGACGGCGCGGACAAACTGCTCCGACTTGAAATCGAGGTCGGCGCGGAAACGCGTCAGCTGGTGGCCGGTGTTGCCGAGTTCTACAAGCCGGAAGAGCTGCTTGGAAAAACGATTGTGATTGTCGCGAATCTCGCACCGAAGAAGATTCGCGGTGTCGAGTCGCACGGCATGTTGCTGGCGGCCCGGAACAAGATGGATGGCGAGGACCAACTCCGCTTAGTCACGCTGGATGGCGAGTTGCCGAGCGGTGCGCCGGTTTCTTGAGGCGGGCTTTGCCAGATGTCGTTGGTCGCAGGGAGGTAGCTGGTAGTGCTTGGCGTCCTCTGTTTCAGGCCAGCTGCGGGAGCTTGGTTTGTGCCTTCGAAGGGATGATTGGCGATTGCTGATTGCTGATTGTTGAAGTGGCGCGACCGATCTGGTCTCTCTTCGGGTGCCACCGCTAACGCGGCCTTTTTTCTAACTCGTTCGCTACGCGGTTATTTCGGTTCGCGGAACGAGACTTCGAGCGAAGTCAGTTGACGCGCCGTACCTTTGCGGATGGTGATGCGGGTGCCGTTGAGGTCCAGCGATTCGCCCATGGCGGGAATGCGTCCGAGGGCGTGCAGCACGAGACCGCCGAGCGAGTCGTACTCTTCTTTTTCGGGGAGGTGCATGCCGGTCTCCTCGTTGACTTCGTCGATGGGGGTGCGGGCGTCGACCAGCCAGGCGTGTTCGGAGAGGGCGCGGATGGGCGGGTGTTCCTCGTCGAACTTGTCGACGATTTCGCCGACCAGTTCTTCGATGATGTCTTCGATTGAGACCAGGCCGGCGGTGCCGCCGTATTCGTCGACGACGACGGCGCATTGGGTTTTTTCGCTCTGCATAAGTTTAAGCAGATCGTCGATGGGCATTTGTTCGGGAACGAAGGGGATCTCGTTGGCAATGCCGGCGAGCGTTTTGTGTTTGCCGCCGTTGGTCAGTGCGGCGAGCACGTCTTTGACATGGACGAGTCCGGAGATCTCGTCGATGCGTTCTTGGTAGACCGGGAAGCGAGAGTAGTTGGCGTCGCCGATGACTTTGGCGGCCTCGGGGATCGGCATGCTGGCTTCCAGTCCGACGAGGTCGACCCGCGGGGTCATGATCTCGCGGCTGACGGTGTCGCCGAACTCCAGCGCGGATTTGATCATCTCGCGTTCGCCTTCCTCGAGGTCTTCGTCCTTCGAGTGTTCTACCATGGACAAGATTTCGTCCTCGGTGGACGGACGCGACTCGGTGTGGTGTTCGGGGAAGATGTTGCCGAGGCCGGTGCGGATGGCAAAGGCGGGCAGTGTGGCCAGGGCGATCGGCCAGTAGAGCAGCGAGTTGAGTGGCAGCGTGGCGAGGGAGACGCGGTCGGCGTAGGCGTTGGCGATGGCGCGTGGGATGAAGCGGACCAGGAGCCCGTAGACAACCAGAACGCCGATGCCGATCCCCATCAGTTTGGCGAGGTTCATGGCGTCGCTGTGGTGGGCATGGGTGAGCACAATGCCGAGTCCGATGAAGGTCAGGCTTTGCAGCACGATGGACATGGCCTGATACCCGACGGTCAAGCGCGGCCAGCGCGGGACCCACGGCGCGAGCCGTTTTTTAATCGGTTCGATCTCGTGGTTTTTCTCGTCGTGCCACAGGCGGCTCAGGCTCGCCGAACCGGTGAGGTCGTAGCAGTAGTGCAGTAGACTGACGATAGCGCTCAGGAGGAGGAGCGGGAGGAGAATAGTGAAGAGGAGGTGCACTTGGGGACGGCCTGCGGCCTTTGGGGAGTGATCAGTGATCGGTATTCAGTGATCAGTGGGGGACGGCCTGCGGCCTTGGGGA
>Ga0209828_1001994_pt1 | contig 17696 bp, 16 predicted proteins | sample MaitaG_FD_187429 | JGI IMG/M metagenome (GOLD analysis project Ga0209828, IMG submission 187429) | Marine algal microbial communities from Maine, USA - Maine_Asex2 metaG (SPAdes) (version 2) | ecosystem: Host-associated > Algae > Red algae > Unclassified | place: Maine, USA | collected 2015-01-05 | reverse complement strand
ATCACCGCTACCGCTAAGTCAGCTAATACGGTAGTGATCATAACAACAGCGGTAATGATCAATTCTATATGCGGCACGCGTCCAAATAAACGCAGGCTGGACCATTTAAAGGTTCCAATAACTACCATAAACATCACACCAATCAATACAGCGACTGGGATTTGCTCAATAAGAGGCGCACCTAACAGAATGATTGCCAATAGCGCTACTGCAGCCGTGATACCCGACAAGCGCCCAAAACCACCTGAATTGATGTTGATAATGCTCTGACCCACCATCGCACAGCCGCCCATTCCACCAAACAAACCGGTGACAAAATTTGCTAAGCCCTGCGCCATACTTTCGCGGTTTGCTTGCCCACGCGTTTCGGTGAGCGCATCCACCAGGTTCAGTGTCAGCAGACTTTCAATCAAGCCCACCAGGGCCATAACCACGGCATAAGGCAAAATAATGAAAAACGTTTCCCACGTCAGTGGAACGGTTGGGATATGGAATGTTGGTAAACCGCCCGCGACTGACGCGATGTCACCCACCGTGCGAGTATCAATATTAAACAGAACAACCAGCACGCTTAGCAGAACAATCGCAACCAGCGTCGAAGGAACGGCCTTAGTGAGCTTTGGTAAAAACTGAATAATCAGCATTGTCGCAGCGATCAAGCCAATCATAATGTAGAGCGGCAGACCCTGAATCCATTCACTGCTTCCATCATCGCCAACAACCTGCAGCTGCTTTAATTGCGCTAAGAAAATCACCAGCGCTAAGCCATTTACAAAACCGAGAAATACAGGGTAAGGAACCAGTCGGATGAACTTTCCTAATTGCAATGCACCAAATATTATTTGTAATGTTCCCATTAGAACTACAGCCGCAAGTAGGTATTCCACCCCGTGCTCCGCAACCAAGCTAACCAATACAATCGCAATGGCTCCGGTGGCACCTGAAATCATGCCAGGACGACCACCAAATACTGAGGTAATTAAACCAATAATGAAGGCGGCGTATAGACCTAGTAATGGATCAACTTGGGCGACTAACGCGAAAGCAACAGCTTCAGGAACGAGCGCTAAGGCAACGGTTAAACCCGACAGGACATCATCTTTTGGGCTTTTTGGAGAGAGTTGTTTTAAGAAGGACATTCTGTTTCTTTGACTTATAATAAAGGTTGTGGATTCTTGCATAATGAGTCCCTCCCCGCCACGTATATTTTAGAAGAAGGAAGCCCCTTGGATTCAGTATCACAAATCGTTTTAGGCACGGCTGCTTGCCATGTGCTTGCAGGCAAACAATTAGGTCGAAAAGCATTGATTTTAGGTGCCGTGCTTGGCGCTGCGCCCGATTTAGATGTGCTCATCAATTATGGTGATGCGGTGAGCAATCACACCAACCACCGAGGCTTTAGTCATTCGATTTTTGTTTTGACATTACTGACGCCGATTATCGGTTTTTTATTACGGCGTTTTGCTGCGTTTAAAGAAATTGCTCATAAACGGCTGTTAATGGCTATTTGGTTAGCCTTAGTAACGCATCCTATTTTGGACAGCTTCACTGTTTATGGGACTCAACTATTCTGGCCACTCAATCGAACACCTGAGTCGTGGGCCTCAATCTTTATTATCGACCCACTGTTCACCGTTCCGTTATTGATCACCGGATTGTGGGCTTTATTTAAAAAACCGTATTGGGTTCATTTAAGCGTCATCGGATTACTAGTCAGCTCCAGCTACCTTGCTTGGACGTTGTATGCCAAAACACAGGTTATTTATCACATGAAGCGCGAACTAGCTCGCCAAGGTATTAGCTATCAAGGCCTCAAGGTTACACCTGGGCGCTATAATACCGTTAACTGGCGAGGCGTTATTATGGATCGTGATGTTTTTTATGAAACACGTGCCTCCGTCCTACAGCCTAATACCCAGCTAAATTTCAATGCCTACAATCATAATAAACAGTGGATGAAAAACCTGGAAAATAACGCAGCTGCTCAACGCATCGCATGGTTCACAGCCGGTTTTTATAAAATCACTGACCGTCAGAAAATGATTGTTATTAGTGACCTCAGAATGGGCTCAGAAGGGTTCTCAATTTTCGAGTTCGCTGTAGCTGATGCAAATGATCTGAGCAAACCTTTCTGGCCACGATACGCGCCAAGATAGCTGCTCAATTAATGTCTTAATAAGTACTATACTCGCTGAAAAATTGACAGTCATGTAAAATCCCCTTATACATGTGCTGACTATCAGTACTTTGCGACTGTTAAGCCCCAAATAAACTGACTTTACATAAATACTACCCCCCGACCTGTTCGCCTTATTCAGCAGATTCGACAACACAAATAAAGATGTTTAGATCATGAAGAATACCCGTTGCGTCAAATTTACCCTATCACTCCTTCTCGTCGTGAGTTGCACTTTACAATCCCTAGCAGCATTCACTGGCAACCGAACTTCGCCACTTGGTATCAATACCAATGAAACCATGGACATGGACTCTAGCGTGCCATTTTTGAATTTATTCAAACTTGCATTACCGTTCGAAGAAGCCCGCCCATGGTTAACGAAAGGGAAAATTGAATATGATAAGAACGGCTGGCCGGTAAAACTTAATGGCGGAGTGGCAGGCACCCGTTTCATTGGTGGTTATCCCGCCAACAGTATTCCTAGCACGGTTTATAATGTGTTTTACGATGGTGTTGGAGAAATCAACTATGGGGTTAATGCTCGCCTAGTGCGTCGTTTACCAGGACGCGATCTGATTGAAATCAGGCCGGGGAAGGATAAGAAAATCAGCGCCTCCCTCATGATTATCAAATCTAACCCCGGCAATCATGTCCGCAACATTCGAATTCTAATGCCCGGCGGGATTTGCAAAGGCAATCCGTTTCGCAAAGTAAAAGCAAAAAAACAATGTGGGCCAAATAACCCCTTTATGTCATTTGCCCAGCATCATGAAGAAATCGTCTTCAACCCTGAATACTTGAACTTTATGAAAGACTTTCGGGTTATCCGAATGATGAATATTTCAGGGATCACTCGCAATCCAATTGGTGTATGGGCGCGACGCTCTACGGTGCCTAAAGCCACTTGGGGCGGCAAAGAAGGCGTTAGAGGGGCACCGCTTGAAGTCATGGTTAAGCTGGCTAACCTAACCGGAGCAGACCCTTGGTTTAATCTGCCACATCGCGCTAATAACGAATATGTTCAGAAATTTGCAGAGTACGTCAGCGCAAACCTCAAACCAGAACTGAAAGCCTATATTGAATACAGCAACGAAACCTGGAACGGTGTATTTTCACAAACTCACCATATGCAAATAATGGGTGAGCGGCTTGGGCTTGATGCACACAAAATCTATCGTGGCTTAAAATACTACTCTCAACGTAGTGTTGAAATATTTGATATCTGGGAAAAAGCTTTCGCTGGAAAAAATCGATTAGTTCGGGTCTTAGGTGGCATGACAACTAACCTACCGATGTCGCATATGATTTTGGGTTACAAAGATGCCTATAAGAAGGTCGACGCCTTAGCCATTGCACCCTATTTCCATGCTAGCCAAAAAGCGCAAAAGCGCATTAACAGTCTTGATGAAGTATTTAAACTACTACGCTCTAAACACAACCGTTATTCAGTCCCTAGTACTTTACGTATGGTGCAGCAACAGAGTCGTATTGCGGGTCAGTACGGGATTGACTTAATTGCCTATGAAGGCGGACAACACTTAGTCGCCTACAAGACGCACAGCAATGACGATGCATCCAATCGATATTTGATACAAGCTAATAAAGATGAGCGCATGGCTAAGCTTTATTTGGAATTTTTACAGGGGTGGAAAAGATCAGGTGGCAAGTTATTCATTGCATTTTCAGCACCCCGGCATTTTAACTGGATAGGCAGCTGGGGCATCAAAGAACATATCGCTCAAGACCCTGCTGAAGCGCCAAAGTATCGCGCACTCATGTATTTCCAGGAAACCAATAAATGTTGGTGGTATGCCTGCTCTCGTGCGGGTCATGTGATTAGAAAAAGCAAACCTGACCATAACCCTGGCACTTACACTATGAATCGCCGGTTTAAACCCGGAGTTCCTACTATCAACAGAAAAGCCAAACTGGTTTATACAGCGATACGTGCTGGGAAAACTGACAAACCCGTAATGCAGAAGACTGGTGGATGGGAAAACCCCAGTACGGCAGAAGCTAAAGCGATACAACGTTTGTTCAATGATCCGAATGCACCCAGCGCTTGGGATTATTAATCAAAGTAAAAACAGTCTGTTTGGATCACTTAGATGAGTCATTGACCTACGTCATGTATAATGAGGTTTTAGGACATCTAGGTAGCTCATGAGCTTATTTCAGGCGCGTTTTGATGAAGCCGTTTGGCAGATTATTGCCAACATACCTTTGGGTCAAGTCATGGCCTATGGAGAAATCGCTAGAGCTGCAGGCTTCCCACGCCACTCGCGCATGGTCAGTAAAGCAATGAGTCGGTCCACTAAAAAGTTGCCTTGGCACAGAGTGATACGTTCCGATGGCAGTTTGGCGTTCCCTCTGAAAAGTGAGGAATATGAAACGCAAAAGGCCCGCTTGATGAGCGAAGGGGTGTTGATGTTGAATGGCAAAGTAAGCGCGGCGAAAACTGAACCTGATGATCTGGACGCACTTATCTGGGGCCCAGAATCATGAAATATGCATAATACCTAACGTATGACATTAGCTATATGTGGATTTAATAAGTGTGATAAATCGAGGGCTTTGAAGCCAAATCACCTAGTATAGACTCTAACGCCATTCTGACATTATCTTTAGTTCGACCGGCAAACTGCACGCCTACTCCCTGTGAGCCCTGTGCTTGCTGCGGTGACATCCAAACAACTTTACCCGGAATTGCGAATTTCTTGGTCAAAGACAAAATTTTCAATGATAAAATAACTGAATCACCCAGCTTAAATTCTTGATCAGTTGCCGCATATATCCCACCACCTCTAATAAATGGCATGTAGTTCGCGTGGAGAGCTGTTTTGTCTTTCAAAGAGACTGAAATGACATTGCGTACTGCTTGTTTTTCTTCCATGGTTTTTACGCCTGAACTTGACTATTTTTATTATTGTAAGGCAACTTTCAAAGAACTTGCCTATTTTCACTGGTCTTTGTTCTCTCCAAATCGCTTAGTAAGCTCAGCGAGATAAAGACTGACTCTGCCATAAAAGTAACATATCTTCTGTAAATAACAGAGGGTTTAACGACGTATGGGCATGAGACTTCAGCTCCAACAAGCCATCATAAAGCTCCCACAGATTATTGACAGGCTGGAGCATTAGCCGGTGCAGGTGTGGGCTGATCGGATCACTTTTCTCATCACCCAGGTAATTGCTTCTAATCATCGCCGCCACCCACTGTAGCTGCCAATCCAATAGATCAGACTTAGGTGTTTTCTCCCAGCTCTTAGCCACCGCAACCAAAGACAAATTGCCACGCAACAGTTTTAGTATATCGGTTGCCAGCTGCTTGCGAGTCGCTAGACGATCACCCTCGTCTAGCTGCATAGCCAACATAGGCTTGCCTGCCGCAGCCGTTAAAAGATCTTCTACGGGGTTTTTAAACGTTTGGCTCGAAAGCCATTGCGATGCTTGCTCTGACGTTGGCTGAGGTAAGTGTAGCAACTGACAGCGGCTGCGAATCGTCGGGATTAACTCAGAAGGATTGGAGCTAACGAGAATCAATACTGTTTTTTCAGGCGGTTCTTCGAGTGTTTTGAGTAAACTGTTGGCCGCATTGACATTCAAACACTCAACTGGCGAGATAATTACCACCCGACTTCCTTGGTAACTTCGGCTTAGGTAAACAAATTCATTAAGTTTACGAATCTGATCGACTACGATTTGTGATTTTTTCTCAACAAGCTGTACCGAGGTGTAATCTGGGTGAGAGCCTGCTTCAAATAAACTGCAACTCTTGCAGTCATTACACGCTATTTGGCTAGTATTATCGCGGTTTTCACAGAGTAATGATTTCGCTAAACTGCATGCAAAATCAAATTTCCCACAATGTTCTGGGCCTGCTAACAATAAAGCATGCGGCATATGATCCTGCAGCCGCCCTTTTGATAAGGTATTCCAGCTGCTTTGTTGCCATGGATAGATCATGTCGCGGGCTTATTAACAAGCACCTGAACAGCTTGCTCGACCTGCTGCTGTACAGAGTCTAATGACTGTGAAGCATCAATCACTGAGAAACGCATCGGCTCGTGCGCCGCACGGTCAAGATAGCAATCGCGAATGCGCTCAAAAAATGCCGCCTCTTCTTGTTCAATGCGATCGGCCGCACCTCTGGCTTTTGCTCTGCTAAGCCCTAGCGCTACTGGCAAATCAAACAGAAAAGTTTTATCTACTTTAAATTTTCCTAACACCCAATCTTCCAAAGTAGTGATTCTCGTTGTATCAATCGCTCTCCCACCACCTTGATAAGCAAAACTGGCATCGGTAAAACGATCCGACAAAACCCAGTCTCCTTTGACTAAAGCTGGGAGTATCTTGTGACGATAATGCTCTGCCCGCGAGGCAAACATTAATAATAATTCCGTATCTGAATGCATAGCTGGCAACTCAGGATTAAGCAATACTTCCCTAATTTTTTCGCCAACTTCAGTGCCGCCTGGCTCACGCGACACGATTACGGTTTTTCCAGATGCTTCGATCAGCGCTTTGGCATGTTGCAGGTTGCTAGTTTTACCTGCGCCTTCAATACCTTCAAAGGTCAGAAATAAACCACGCTCTACACTCATTTATCACCTGTGTAACGTTTGGCATTACCACGCAATTGATACTTAATAACTGCTTTACGATGTTGGCGATAGTTATTAGAGAATTGAGAGGTGCCATCTCCACGCGCCACAAAATACAAGGCCTTAGATTTTTCAGGATGTAGCACCGCTCTAATCGCTTCTGCGCTCGGCGTTGCAATAGGCGTTGGTGTTAAACCGGTTCGTTTGTAAGTATTAAACGCATTATCACGCCTTAGATCTGACTTACGAATATTGCCTTTAAAGCGCTCTCCCATGCCATAGATAATGGTTGGGTCAGTCTGCAGCATCATGCCTTTATTCAATCGGTTATGAAAAACCTGAGCGATTAGAGGACGCTCTTCTGGCACACCGGTTTCCTTTTCAACAATTGAGGCAAGGATCAGTGCATCATAAGGCTTTTTCAGCGGAAGGTTTTTATCTCTCTGCTGCCACTCTTTATCTAAGAAATCCTGCATTGCCTTGTGGCTACGCTTGAGAAATTCTAAATCAGTGGTGCCACGAGGGTAATTATAGGTATCGGGGAAAAACCAACCTTCTGGCTTTTTATGGGGAGAACCGATTTTATTCATAATATCGGCATAGTCAGCATCGGTGAGCGTCTGGACAAGATTAGGATCGCTTTTGATCGTTTTTACCAGATCAGTAAACTTGTAACCTTCAACAATTCGACTGTTATAACTCAGCGTTTTACCAGCAACAAAACGGTCAAGAACCGCTTCTGCACTCATGCCCGGCTCAATGGAAAACTCACCGGCTTTGATCTTGTTTTCTTGCTTTTTTATTTTTGCCAGCAATTGGAATTGCCATGCAGGCTTTATGATGCCAGCAGATTCAAGATCGGCAGCAACACGCTTGATATTACTGCCTTTTTTTATTTCAAACGTTTCTGGTGCATTGTCACCAACCTGCTGCTTGGTAAACTTTTCATACTGTAAAAAACCAAACCCACCGGCCCCAGCTGCGACAAGCAACAGTATTAAAAATAAAGTAGATAAAACTGTTTTCATCTCTCAGCCCTGTATTCAGGATCTTAGGTAACTTCTAAAAAATTACCTTATTAGGATCAGATCTTTTTGAAGATTAACGTGCCGTTAGTGCCACCGAAGCCAAATGAATTGCTCATAGCGTAATTAACTGGCGCACTTCTCGCCACATTCGCAACATAATCCAGATCACATTCAGGATCAGGATTATCTAAATTAATCGTTGGTGGCAATACTTGATCGCGAATCGCAAGTACACTAAATACCGCTTCAATTCCACCAGCAGCCCCTAACAAGTGACCAGTCATGGATTTTGTTGAGCTAATCGCAACGTTTTTAGCGTGAGTGCCCATGGCTAGTTTCAACGCCATAGTTTCAGCGACGTCACCGGCGGGAGTTGAAGTACCGTGCGCATTAATATAGTCAATCTGATCTGCATTAATACCCGCGTCGCGCAGTGCATTGTTCATGCAGCGTGCTGCGCCTTCACCGTTTTTTGAGGGTGATGTCATGTGAAAAGCATCACTGCTCATACCAAAGCCAACGAGTTCGCAGTAAATTTCTGCGCCACGGGCTTTCGCTGTTTCGTATTCTTCCAATACCAACACACCAGCACCATCACCAAGAACAAAACCATCACGGTCTTTATCCCATGGGCGACTTGCTGCCGCAGGATCATCGTTACGGGTTGATAGAGCACGTGCTGCGGCAAAGCCACCGATACCTAGCGGTGTGGTTGCCATCTCAGCACCACCTGCCAGCATAACATCTGCATCACCGTAGCTAATCATACGTGCAGCATCACCGATACTATGAGTTGCAGTAGCGCAAGCTGACACAGGTGACATGTTGTGATTTTTCAAACCGTGCATGATCGACAGATTACCCGCCACCATGTTGACAATACTACTGGGAACAAAGAATGGAGAAATCTTACGCGCTCCGCCTTTCATATAAGCTTCGTAGTTGCGCTCAATCGTACCGATACCACCAATACCTGAACCTACGATGACACCAATACTTTCTGCATTAGCGTCCGTCACTTCAAAACCAGAGTCGTGCAGTGCGTCGGTACCTGCGCCAATACCGTAGTGAATAAATGGGTCCATCTTGCGCTGATCTTTGGGCTTTATATACTCGTTTGCATCAAAATCAGTCACGTTTCCAGCGATTTTCACACTGAACTCACTGGCATCAAATAAATCGGGACTGATCATATTGATTCCGCTCTGACCCTCCGTAATATTCTTCCAAGCAGATTCAATCTTTGAACCTACCGGTGAAACAATACCTAACCCAGTAACAACTACACGACGTTTAGACACAGTGAGAAACCCTTCATTATTTTAGATTACCAATAGTGGTAAAGAATTTTAACCAACGGCTTGCTTTCGAGACTCAAGAAAGCAAGAACCGCAATCTATCTAATAAACTGCAGTTCTAATAAATCCGCAATTAAGCTTGGTTAGCTTTGACGTAGTCAATTGCTAGCTGAACCGTTGTGATTTTTTCAGCTTCTTCATCAGGAATTTCAGTTTCAAACTCCTCTTCGAGTGCCATAACTAGCTCAACAGTATCTAGTGAATCCGCGCCGAGGTCATCAACGAAAGAAGCTTTGTTAGTCACTTCTGCCTCATCAACACCTAATTGCTCAACAACAACATCTTTTACGCGCTTTTCGATATCACTCATGATATTTTTTCCTATAATAAAAAAACATAATATGCATACTATTATTCTAAAAATCAAGTATGCGAATACATAGCCACAGGCATCATGCCATGTGCATGCCACCGTTAATGTGCAGCGTTTCACCTGTCACATAATCACCCATTTCTGATGCTAAAAACAAGACCGCATTAGCAATATCTTTAGGTTGCCCTAACTTTCCCAAGGGAATTGTTGATGCCATTGAATCGCGTTGATCATCGCTTAATGCTTTCGTCATATCCGTATCGATAAATCCTGGTGCGACGACATTAACCGTAATGCCTCTGGAACCGACTTCACGCGCTAACGACTTTGAGAAGCCAACAATACCCGCTTTAGCTGCGGCATAGTTACATTGACCTGCATTTCCAGTCGCACCCACTACGGAGGCAATTGAAATAATTCTCCCAGAGCGTGCTTTCATCATACCGCGCAAACAGGCTTTACTGAGCCTAAACACGGAGCTTAAATTTGTATTAATGATGTCATCCCATTCATCATCTTTCATCCGCATTAATAAATTATCACGCGTAATGCCTGCGTTATTGACTAAGATGCCAACCGCGCCAAACTCACCGGTGATCTCTTTTAATACGGCTGCTACTGATTCTGGATCAGCAACATTTAATTTTTTGCCTACGCCTTTAACGCCCATCTCAGCAAAATAAGCTGTGATCGCATCGGCACCGCCATCTGAAGTTGCTGTACCAATAACGGTTGCGCCAGACTGCCCTAAAGTTTCAGCAATCGAACGGCCAATACCTCGACTTGCGCCAGTCACTAGAACTATCTTATCTGCCAACATATTTTCAACACTCATTATTTATGACTCTTTGCTTATTGCTGTGTCGCAGCCAGTGCTTTATCAAATGACGCAGTATCGTTGATCGGTATATTACCCAGCTTTCGATTAATTCGACGATTGAGTCCAAACAATACTTTGCCAGGCCCGAATTCAATAATGGTGTCAGCGCCCTGTGATTCAAGTGCATGAATGGTATCCACCCATTTAACTGGACGGTAAAGTTGCTCTGCCACGGCCTGTCGACAGGCTTGCTCAGAGTCGCTTGGACTGGCACTTACATTGTGAAATACAGGCACTTGTGCGGTCTGAAATTCAGCGGCGTTCAGAGCATTAGACATTTCCGTAGCGATATCTTTCAGTAAAGCACAGTGAGAAGGAACGCTCATCGCTAGTTTTATAGTACGTTTTGCACCCATTTCACCCAAGATGACCATCGCTCGATCAACTGCCTCGCTATGACCACCGATTACTGTTTGTTCTGGCGAGTTAAAATTTACCGCTTCAACCACTTGATCACCAGCAGCTTTCGCACAGCCTTCGATCACTTGCTCTGATGTTAAACCAAGAATGGCCGCCATGCCGCCAATGCCATCAGGAACCGCTTGTTGCATTAAGCTAGCACGTTTCGCTACCAAACTTACCGCAGCTGTAAAATCAATCACACCGCTGGCAACTAATGCGCTGTATTCACCAAGACTGTGACCTGCCATAGCAGAAGGCATGGCACCGCCCTGCAACTGCCAAAGGCGCCAAGTAGCGACTCCCGCTGTCAGCATAAGAGGCTGTGTTGTTTCTGTTTGACTTAAAAGTGCTTCTGGGCCGTCAGTGATGATCTCCCAAAGATCTCTGGAAAGAATTTCAGAGGCTTCAGCGAACGTCTCTTTTATAGACGAATGAGATGCTGCCAAATCATTCATCATGCCTAATGATTGTGAGCCCTGCCCCGGAAACACTGCCGCAAAATTCATACCTAATTCCCCTGACAAACTTTAGAATGGTTTGAATGATACAGACCTGATCGTAAGATATCCAACACCAGATGCTTAAGTTTTAAGGTTCATCGCAAAAATTGCATGGTTGAAGCTTGCAATTCACTAATACAACCCAATATAAGACGTGCAGTATCAAAAATGACTTGTTTAATCAAGCAGGTGGTGGATAATGCTGCGCTTACCACATTGAATCAGAATCTCGGAACATATGGCTAAAGAAGAAAATATTGAAATGGAAGGCACTGTCGTTGAGACACTTCCTAACACAACGTTCAAGGTTGAACTTGAAAACGGACATGTCGTCAACGCTCACATATCGGGCAGAATGCGTAAGAACTACATTCGCATATTGACGGGTGACACGGTGACTGTACAGTTAACACCTTACGACCTAACGAAGGGTAGAATCACCTACCGCAGTAAATAACACGATCGCTTAAGACTGATTTTCTTAGTAAATTCAGCAGCAAAATTTAAAAAGGCGCGACTTATATTAAATAAGTCGCGCCTTTTTCTGTGCGTGGAATAAAACCCAAAGCTCAGTCTTTACGCTGACTCCTTCTCTTTTTCAAAGACAAGCTCTAGCGTATCGGACTTCTCAGTCACCTTAACCGTACCGCCTTTGACTAAGCGACCAAACAGAATTTCATCGGCCAGTGGACGCTTGATATTTTCCTGTATCACTCGCTCCATTGGTCTGGCACCCATCTTCACGTCATAGCCTTTCTCAGCCAACCAACGCTTCGCCTTATCATCAACTACTAACGTCACGTTCTTCTCGTGAAGCTGAAGCTCAAGGCGAATCAGGAACTTATCAACAATTGATGTAATAACAAACTCAGGTAACGGATTGAATTGTACAACTGCATCTAAACGATTTCTGAATTCAGGTGTAAAGGTATTCTCAATCGCTTTAGACGTATCGAGCGCGTGATTTTGATGCGTAAAGCCCATAGAACTGCGACTGATCGCTTGCGCACCGGCATTACTCGTCATAATCAAGATGACGTTCCTGAAATCAACCTTACGACCCGTGCTGTCAGTTAGTGCACCGTTATCCATTACCTGTAGTAGCAAATTAAACACATCAGGATGCGCCTTCTCAACTTCATCCAGCAGAAGCACAGAGTGAGGGTTTTTGTTAACCGCATCGGTCAACAAACCACCCTCATCGTAACCAACATAGCCAGGAGGCGCACCAATCAAACGAGAAACCGTATGACGCTCCATGTACTCCGACATATCAAAGCGCAATAAATTAATACCTAAATGCTCAGATAATTGCTTAGTCACTTCCGTTTTACCTACACCGGTTGGACCTGCAAACAAGAACGAGCCAATCGGCTTGCCATCGTCGCGTAAACCAGAACGCGCCATTTTAATGGCCGTAACAATCTGCGTAATCGCCTCATCCTGACCAAATACCACTCGCTTCAGACCAGTCTCTAGCGTCTTTAACACTTCCATATCCGAACTGGAAACTGCTTTTGGTGGAATCCGTGCAATTTTTGCGATGATTGATTCAATATCACCCACTGAAATGGTTTTCTTACGAGATGCTTTGGGTTGTAACTGACGATGAGCACCCGCCTCATCAATCACATCAATCGCCTTATCTGGCAAACGACGATCAGTGATATAGCGAGCGGACAGCTCTACCGCTGTTTCAAGTGCAGGCATGGTGTATTTCACATCATGATACTCTTCAAAGCGCGACTTCAGACCTTTCAGAATTTTGATCGTCTCTGGAACCGAAGGCTCAAGCACATCAATCTTTTGGAAGCGACGCGCCAATGCACGATCCTTTTCAAAAATACTGTGGTATTCCTGATAAGTCGTCGAACCCATACATTTTAACTCACCAGAGGCCAATACAGGCTTGATCAGATTAGATGCATCCATGGTGCCGCCCGAAGTCGCACCAGCACCGATAATGATATGAATCTCATCGATAAACAGCACGGCATGTTCTTCATCACGAATCTGATTTAACACCGCTTTTAAGCGCTTCTCGAAGTCACCACGGTATTTAGTACCGGCAACTAAGGCTCCTAAATCCAAAGAATAGATCGTGGCGTCCGCCAGCACTTCAGGCACTTCGCCATCGACAATACGCTTGGCCAAACCTTCTGCAATGGCTGTTTTACCAACGCCCGCTTCACCGACTAACAACGGATTATTTTTTCTACGACGGCATAGTACTTGAACAGTACGCTCAACTTCTTCGTCGCGACCAATCAAAGGATCAATTTTACCTTCGGCAGCCACCTGATTTAGATTGCTAGCAAAGCGTTCCAAAGGGCTTGCTTTAGCTTCGTCTTCAGCAAACTCTGCCTCATCACTGTTAGCTTCAGTACCAGACCCTTCTTCACCCGTTTCTAGCGAATCAAAGGTAATATCTTCCTCTTTCTGAATACCGTGGGAAATGTAATTCACCAGATCCAAACGAGACATGTCCTGGCGCGCCAAATAGTAAACGGCATGCGACTCCGTCTCACCAAAGATCGCAACCAGAATACTGTCGCCAGTCACCTCGTCTTTAGCAGATGCCTGCACGTGGTAAACCGCACGCTGAAGCACTCGCTGAAAACCAATCGTTGGGCGACTCTCGCGCACATCATCCTCAACAAGGATGGGCGTACTTTCTTCAATATGATTACCCAGCTCTTGCTGCAACAAAGGAATATTAATACCACAGGCACGGAGGGTTTCCGACGCCGAAGTATTCTTTGTCATGGCGAGTAATAGGTGCTCCACGGTTACAAATTCGTGGTGCTTTTCATTGGCTTCCCTGAATAGGCTATTTATAGAATATTCAACTTCTGGACTCAACATAATGTAGTCTCCTTAGGCCTCTTCCATGGTGCATAGCAAAGGGTGCTGTGATTGACGAGCATGCTCATTAACCATGACAACCTTAGTTTCCGCGATTTCTCGGGTAAAGACGCCGCATACGCCCTTGCCCTTTTGGTGTACGTTCAACATGACTCTGGTGGATGATTCCTGATCAAGGTTAAAGATTGTCATCAGCACCTCAACCACAAACTCCATAGGAGTGAAGTCATCGTTAATAAGTATAACGCTATAGCGCTTTGGTTCCTTCACTTCTGGGCGGGATTCCTCTACCGCCAAACCAGAATCGTGGTCTATCTCGTGTTCGTTAGCCATTTTGTTCCCCAGCGTTCAAGCAAAACAATTACATATTTCCAATGATGCAGTCACCAAACTCAGGTGTAGAAAGCGGCTCGACATCATCCATCTCATTGGCAAAATCAAACGTTACTGTCTTAGCCGTGATCGCGCCAGAAACACCTTTTACAACAAGGTCAGCCGCTTCCAGCCACCCCATGTGACGTAGCATCATTTCCGCAGACAGTATAATCGAACCTGGGTTTGCGATATTCTTTCCTGCGATCATCGGTGCAGTTCCGTGAGTCGCTTCGAATACAGCAATGGTATCTGACAAGTTTGCGCCCGGCGCAATACCAATTCCGCCAACCTGCGCCGCCAAGGCATCAGAGATATAATCACCATTTAAGTTCAGTGTGGCAACGACTGAATAGTTTTCAGGATAGAGTAAAATATTCTGCAAGAATGCATCTGCGATCACATCGTTAAGCACGATATCTTCGCCAGTGTTTGGATTTTTGAAAGACATCCAAGGCCCACCATCTAGCTCAGTTGCACCAAATTCATTAATGGCAACATCCATACCCCAAGTTTTGAAGCCACCTTCAGTGAACTTCATGATGTTGCCTTTGTGAACGATGGTAACGACCTTACGATTGTTATCGACTGCGTACTGTAAGGCTTTACGTACTAATCGCTCAGTACCTTCTTTAGATACCGGCTTCACACCAATACCTGAAGTTTCTGGAAAACGGATTTTAGTCACACCCATTTCTTCCTGCAAAAACTTGATCACTTTCTTAGCTTCAGGCGACCCCATTTCCCACTCGATTCCCGCATAGATATCTTCAGAGTTCTCGCGAAAGATAACCATATCTGTCTGCTCAGGATCCTTCACTGGGCTAGGCGTACCTGCATAGTAACGAACCGGCCGTAAACATGTATACAAGTCCAACGTCTGACGCAACGTCACGTTCAAAGAACGCATGCCACCACCGACGGGCGTAGTCAGAGGGCCTTTGATAGAAACAACATAGTCTTTAACGACTTCCAGCGTTTCATCTGGCAACCAAACATCACCACCATAAAGCCCATTAGCTTTTTCACCGGCGTAGATCTCCATCCACTGAATTTCGCGCTTGCCCGCATAGGCTTTCTGAACAGCAGCGTTAATAACCTTCTGCATAACCGGTGTCACGTCTGCACCAATACCATCTCCTTCAACAAAAGGAATGATTGGCATATCGGGCACATTCAGGGAAAAGTCCGCATTCGCTGTGATTTTTGAACCTTTCGCAGGGACGGTAATATGCTGAAAACTCATTTTAAGCTCCGAAGTCTTTTAATCTTAAATAAATTATTGTAATGGAATAGCCACATTAAGTGCTGATTGCTGGTTAGTGTAACAAATCAGCGCCAGCACAAACTATATTTCTTATTCGCGCACTGATTTATGAATCTAATGATTGTTTAAACTAATCATTTAACAAATAGCAGAATGCTTTAATATATGCCCCTATTTTAAGAATTCAATAGAGAGCAGACATGAGTTATCACGTTTTTGGAATCGGCAACGCGCTAGTAGACATGGAATATGAAGTTGAAGAGACGTTTCTAACAGAAAACAGTATCGAAAAAGGTCTGATGACGCTGATTGATGAATCTCAGCAACAGGAGCTTTCAGCAGGCCTTGAGTCTACTTACGGCGTAACCAAGCGCACTGGCGGTGGCTCCGCTGCCAATACCATCGTTGCTATCAGCCAACTTGGTGGAAAAGCTTTTTACGCTTGTAAGGTTGCCGATGACGAAGGCGGTGATTTCTATATGAAAGATCTGCAAAAAGCGGGCGTCACAACGCGTTTGGATCGTGCAAGCTATCAAGGTATCACTGGAAAGTGCATGGTAATGGTGACACCAGACGCCGAGCGCACCATGAACAGTTTCTTAGGGATTACCTCTGACTTCTCAGTGGATGAACTGCATCTTGATGAATTGAAGAAAGCGGAATACATTTATGCCGAAGGCTACCTAGTCACCTCAGACGTATCACGGAACGCTGTGGTCCAAGCTCGCAAGGTTGCAGCAGAAAACGGCATCAAAACAGCCATCACCTTCTCTGACCCATCCATGGTTACTTACTTTAAAGATGGCATCACTGAGATCATCGGTGACGGTGTCGACATACTTTTCAGTAACGAAGAAGAGGCGACCACTTACACTGGTAAAGATAATATTGATGATGCCATTGTTGAATTGAAGAAGCTGACAGGCACTTTGGTCCTAACTCTGGGTGACAAAGGTGCCAAAGTAATTACAGACAACGAGCAAATCAGCATTGCACCAGTAAAAACCACAGCGGTTGATACTAACGGTGCTGGTGACATGTTCGCAGGCTCTTTCCTTTACGGCGTGACACACGGTTTTGATCTTCAAAAAGCCGGTGACTTAGCCAGTGAAGCAGCCTCAATAATTGTTTCTCGCTTCGGCACACGCCTGGAAGCTGATGAGCAAGCACACCTCAGAGCTAAGTACTGCTAAAGACTCGGCTAATCAAACGGACATTGAAATGACTCGCAAAATCCTTGTTACATCCGCCTTACCGTATGCTAACGGCCCAATCCACCTCGGTCATATGATTGAGCATATCCAGACGGATATTTGGGCACGCTTTCAGCGCCTCAGAGGCAACAGTTGCTATCTCGTGTGTGCAGATGATGCCCATGGCACACCGATCATGCTGCGAGCCCAACAAGAAGGCATTGAACCACAAGCGCTGATCGATCAGATGAGCAAACAGCACCAAGCTGATTTTGCGGGTTTCAATATCCAGTTCGACAACTTCCACACCACCCATTCTGAAGAGAATCGGGTGTTGTCGGAAGCGATCTATCTTGCAGCGCGTGACGCTGGACACATTGATACGCGCGTCATTAAACAAGCATACGACCCTGAAGCTGAAATGTTCCTACCGGATCGCTTCATTAAAGGTGATTGCCCTAAGTGCGGCACATCGGATCAATACGGTGACAACTGCGAGTCCTGCGGGGCGACTTACTCCACCACTGATTTAAAGAACGCTTACTCCGTAGTGACCGGCGCAACCCCGATTGAAAAAGACAGTGAGCATTACTTCTTTAAGCTTGGCAACTTCACCGAGTTTTTGGCTGAGTGGTTAGCCAGCGGCGCAGTGCAAAAAGAAGTCGTCAACAAAATGAAAGAATGGGTGGAAGACGGCTTAGCAGATTGGGATATTTCCCGCGACGCACCTTACTGG
>Ga0209828_1001990_pt1 | contig 17703 bp, 12 predicted proteins | sample MaitaG_FD_187429 | JGI IMG/M metagenome (GOLD analysis project Ga0209828, IMG submission 187429) | Marine algal microbial communities from Maine, USA - Maine_Asex2 metaG (SPAdes) (version 2) | ecosystem: Host-associated > Algae > Red algae > Unclassified | place: Maine, USA | collected 2015-01-05 | reverse complement strand
TTATTATTAAGATTAGTTCGCTTATTTATTTTAGGTCTCTTTTTCTTATTTCAATCAAATCTTAGCTATTCTCAAACGTGCACTCCGGGGGCATTTAATTGGGATGATGGAAATGGCAATGGACAAGCATTTCCTTTTGATTCTCAATCGGAATCTTACACCTTAAACGCAGGAGGAGCATTAGGGATTACCTTAGAGATTATTGATCCAGACAATTTAAATGCAGATTCTAATTATTACGTAGTAGGTAACCACCCATTCGATCCTACAGGTGGATGCAATACAACTGGAAATCAGAATGATCAAGTAGGGCCAATTATAAATCAGAGTCCAGAATGTGGTGTTGAAGCTGATAATGTACCAGGACAAGGGAGCATTTATGATCCTTGGGATTCAGATTGTACCCTTGACCCTACGCAAACAAACGGTGTATATGGTCCTAACTATTTAACAATATGGATGCGTTCTGAAAATTCTGATCAAGAAGTAGAATATAGATTTACATTTGACAGACCTACTAATATACTAGACTTTAAAATTTCTGATATTGATGCGCTCGGCTTTTTTGGTGATAATCAATGTGATTTAGAAAGACTAGGACATTCTTATCAAGATGAGGTTAGAATGGGGGCCACCGATTTATGTGGAGATGATGTTGCATTGTCTGTTCAGGCTACTACCGCACAACCTGCATCTAATCAAGTAATTAATGGACAGTCATCGTATGCTGAGTACAATCCAAATCTAAATAATAATGTAGCTCCAACTGATCAGAACAGTGAAATTATTGTTAACTCTACAAAACCAGTAACTACTTTTTCTATTTTTTATTCTAATGGGCCAGATGATAAAGCTTGGGAAGAGGCTAACGCAGCAGCCTACCCTTGGTGGTCTAATAATAATGGAGCAACTAGTGGTGTTTCAGATGACCATGCTATTAGAATAGATGGATTTGGAATTTGTGCTTGCCCGGTATTTAATATTGCCGTAGCTGGTGATGGTTGTGAGGGAGAAGATATAACTTATACAGTTAGCAGTGATTTTACGGCTATAAGATTAGTAGTTGATGGCGTTGACCAGCCAGCAACGGATAGTTTTACAGTTGTTGGCACAAGTAATGCATCTTATGAAATTATATTAGAAACAGCAAACGGATGTAAGGATTCATTTACTTACACTACCCCTTTATTGGAAGAATGCTGCCCAGTAGAAAATTGTATTCGTCAAGCAGGTGAGTTTACATTTACCAAAAGGACACCTTAATAAGAAGATGAAAATGCCACATAAAAGTTGATTTCGAACCGTATTGTTAAATTTGATTTTAGTAAAACTATATTGGTTTTATCTGAAACTTGTTACAATACCGCTGTGCAGCGCAATAGCCCTTGTTTGGTGATGTATAGCTGACTTCTTTGCATATTGTTGAACGATAACTTATAGATAGTTTACAAACTTCTAAAGGCATACTGTCTACAACAAAGTAGTCCTCAAATTCATTAAAATGAGCTGCTAACTTTTGACGATTGGTATTGAAACAATCGACTAATTTTCGTCTTCTTCTATTGTAAGCACTTCATTCTTTTTTGCTGCTATTGTTTTTGGAAGTTTTCAAAACAAATCATTTTCACTATCTATTTTTCCATAAATTCAGCCGTTAGACTTAAACTAATCAACTCTAAGTTGCTGAGCTTAGGTTGACGCCTTTGATAGGGCAAAAGTTGGTCTTTTGATATTTTTCGTAATACTTCCAAAATTCTTTCGTAATTTGCATTTAAGTTGTTCATTGTTAATGTTTAATCACTAAAAAAAATTACTCGTTATCAGTAAGATAAACAATTTTTTTTCTATTTAATTATAATGCATAACGGGTATTACTAGTAATATTTTATACATTTATTGTAAGATGCTATTTTAACAAATAATGCAATAAGTTTTTTTAACCCCAACTTTAAGCAATATGTTAAATGGTATTTATTAATACATGTTTTTCAATAACACACTCAAAGCTGTAACCCAAGTATATTATAATGATAGAACCTTTTTAATAAGGGATAGTATTCTATTTTTAACAGAAAAAATTTAAATAATAAACATACGTATGAAAAAAAATAACTTATTATTAAGATTAGTTCGCTTATTTATTTTAGGTCTCTTTTTCTTATTTCAATCAAATCTTAGCTATTCTCAAACGTGCACTCCGGGGGCATTTAATTGGGATGATGGAAATGGCAATGGACAAGTATTTCCTTTTGATTCTCAAGCGGAATCTTACACCCTAAACGCAGGGGGAGCATTAGGGATTACCTTAGAGATTATTGATCCAGACAATTTAAATGCAGATTCTAATTATTACGTAGCAGGTAACCACCCATTCGATCCTGCAGGTGGATGCAATCCAATTGGAAATCAGAATGGTCAAGTAGGACCACTTATAAATCAGACTCCCACTTGTGGTGAAGTTTCTTCTAATGTACCTGGACAAGGGAGCATTTATGATCCTTGGGATTCTGATTGTAGCCTTGACCCTACTCAAACAAACGGTGTATATGGTCTAAACTATTTAACAATATGGATGCGTTCTGAAAATTCTGATCAAGAAGTAGAATATAGATTTACATTTGACAGACCTACTAATATAATAGACTTTAGAATTTCTGATATTGATGCGGCCGGCTTTTATTGTTGTGATGTATGTGATTTAGAAAATATAGGAAATTCTTTTCAAGATGAGGTTAGAATGGGGGCCACCGATTTATGTGGAGATGATGTTGCATTGTCTGTTCAGTCCACTACCGCACAACCTGCATCTAATCAAATAATTAATGGACAGTCATCGTATTCTGAGTACAATCCAAATCAAAATAGTAATGTAGCTCCAACTGATCAGAACGGTGAAATTATTGTTAACTCTACAAAACCGGTAACTACTTTTTCTATTTTTTATTCTAATGGGCCAGATGATAAAGCTTGGGAAGAGGCTAATGCAGCAGCCTATCCTTGGTGGTCTAATAATAATGGAGCAACTAGTGGTGTTTCGGATGACCATGCTATTAGAGTAGATGGATTTGAAATTTGTGCTTGCCCGGTATTTAATATTGCCGTAGCTGGTGATGGTTGTGAGGGAGAAGATATAACTTATACAGTTAGCAGTGATTTTACGGCTACAAGATTAGTAGTTGATGGCGTTGACCAGCCAGCAACGGATAGTTTTACAGTTGTTGGCACAAGTAATGCATCTTATGAAATTATATTAGAAACAGCAAACGGATGTAAGGATTCATTTACTTACACTACCCCTTTATTGGAAGAATGCTGCCCAGTAGAAAATTGTATTCGTCAAGCAGGTGAGTTTACATTTACCAAAAGGATACCTTAGTAAGAAGATAAAAATGCCACTTAAAAATTGATTTCGAATCGCATTGTTAAATTTGAATTCAGTAAAACTATATTGGTTTTATCTCAAACTTGTTACAATACCGCTGTGCAGCGCAATAGCCCTTGTTTGGTGATGTATAGCTGGCTTCTTTGCATATTATTGAACGATAACTTATAGATAGTTTACAAACTTCTAAAGGCATACTGTCTACAACAAAGTAGTCCTCAAATTCATTAAAATGAGCTGTTAACTTTTGACGATTGGTATTGAGACAATCGAATAATTTTCGTCTTCTTCTATTGTAAACACTTCGTTCTATTTTTGATGCTATTGTCTTTGGAAGTTTTCGAAACAAATCATTTTCACTATCTATTCTCATAAATTCAGCCGTTAGTTTTAAACTAATCAACTCTAAGTTGCTGAGCTTAGGTTGACGCCTTTGATAGGGTAAAAGTTGGTCTTTTGATATTTTTCGTAATACTTCCAAAATTCTTTCGTAATTTGCATTTAAATTGTTCATTGTTAATGTTTAATCACTAAAACAAATTACTCAATATCAGTAAGATAAACAATTTTTTTCTATTTAATTATAATGCATAACGGGTATTATTAGTAATATTTTATACATTTATTGTAAGATGCTGTTTTAATGGATAATGCAATAAGTTTTTTTAATGCCAACTTTAAGCAATATGTTAAATGGTCTTTATAAATACATGTTTTTCAATAACACACTCAAAGCTGTAACCCAAGTATATTTTAATCGTATATTAATACTATAACCTTTTTAATAAGGGATAGTATTCTATTTTTAACAGAAAAAATTTAAATAACAAACATACGTATGAAAAAAAATAACTTATTATTAAGATTAGTTCGCTTATTTATTTTAGGTCTCTTTTTTTTATTTCAATCAAATTTTAGCTATTCCCAAACGTGCACTCAGGGGGCATTTAATTGGGATGATGGAAATGGCAATGGACAAGTTTTTCCTTTTGATTCTCAATCGGAATCTTACACCTTAAACGCAGGGGGAGCATTAGGGATTACCTTAGAGATTATTGACCCAGACAATTTAAATGCAGATTCTAATTATTACGTAGCAGGTAACCACCCATTCGATCCTGCTGGTGGTTGCAATCCTTTGGCAAATCAGAATGGTCAAGTTGGCCCACTTACAGATCCGAATCTCAATTGTTTTGAAGATTTTGATAATGTTCCCGGGGATGGAAGTATATGGGATCCATGGGATTCTGACTGTGGGCTTGATCCTACACAAACAAATGGTGTATATGGTCTTGACTATTTAACAATATGGATGCGTTCTGAAAATTCTGACCAAGAAGTAGAATATAGATTTACATTTGACAGACCTACTAATATACTAGACTTTAGAATTTCTGATATTGATGCGGTCGGCTTTTTTGTTGATAATCTATGTGATTTAGAAAGATTAGGAAGTTCTTATCAAGATGAGGTAAGAATGGGGGCCACCGATTTATGTGGAGATGATGTTGCATTGTCTGTTCAGTCCACTACCGCACAACCTGCATCTAATCAAGTAATTAATGGACAGTCATCGTATGCTGAGTACAATCCAAATCAAGATAATAATGTAGCTCCAACTGATCAGAACAGTGAAATTATTGTTAACTCTACAAAACCGGTAACTACTTTTTCTATCTTTTATTCTAATGGGCCAGATGAGAAAGCTTGGGAGGAGGCTAACGCAGCAGCCTATCCTTGGTGGTCTAATAATAATGGAGCACTTAGCGGTGTTTCAGATGACCATGCTATTAGAATAGATGGATTTGAAATTTGTGCTTGCCCGGTATTTAATATTGCCGTAGCTGGTGATGGTTGTGAGGGAGAAGATATAACCTATACAGTTAGCAGTGATTTTACGGCTATAAGATTAGTAGTTGATGGCGTTGACCAGCCAGCAACGGATAGTTTTACAGTTGTTGGCACAAGTAATGCATCTTATGAAATTATATTAGAAACAGCAAACGGATGTAAGGATTCATTTACTTACACTACCCCTTTATTGGAAGAATGCTGCCCAGTAGAAAATTGTATTCGTCAAGAAGGTGAGTTTATATTCACCAAAAGGACACCTTAATAAGAAGATGAAAATGCCACATAAAAGTTGATTTCGAATCGCATTGTTAAATTTGAATTCAGTAAAACTATATTGGTTTTATCTCAAACTTGTTACAGCACACCACCTAACAAAACTTTAATACACACTACCGAAGCCACCAACTTAAGTGAGTGGTTATGATAAACCAGTTAATTCTGTAGCTTCTGTGGCAACAGTTACCCCAAGGTGAATGATCACAATTTTGCTTTTATGGCTGGCCTATTGCAACAATGTATTAGAGAGTCTGGTCAATTTATTACTCAAAAAAGAATACTTTAAATATTTACAGCGTTAACATATTTGCACAAACCCGCTTTTAAAAAGTGGGTTTTTTTTATTAGTAGCCGTGCATCATCGCCCGTGCGCATCGCATCAAAAATCATTCTTTAGTTTAAATACAGTTGCCAACTATAAAACTCATTGGTTTGTTACTAAACTAATGTTACCGCACCTGCAAACACCCTAATTTTAACATTACAAAATGTTTATCATATTAATTAGTAGCTAACTTGTAAACGAAATTGTTATTAATAAAATTGAAACATATTGTTGGGTGTTGGGTTTTTGAAGCTACTTTAAAAACCCTAATATTGATGTAAGTTTATACTTGGTGAGTTAAGCGAGTAGCATATTTAAATTGATTTGGAATTTAAGATTAAACTTGTTTATAATGTATTGCTGCATATTCATTAAGCCTCATTTCAGAAAATAAAGGTGCTTGTTGTTATTTTAACAACACTTTACTTATCTTTATTTCTGTAAATAATTTTGTTACACAACAAAAAATAAATATGAAACAAGGGCATTTGTTTGCAATCACCTTTTTGGCATTAGCCATAGCCTTAACTGGGCTATTTTTAAAATGGAAAGGGTATACTTATGGTGGCCCTATATTTTTTGTTGGCTTGGTAATGTACCTTATCAACCGTATTGCTTTTTACCGCAGGTTTAAAAAATAAATTATGTTATAGGAGTGATTGCTAATAAATACATTATGATTTCGCCTTTACTCGATATAAAATTTTCTCTTATTTTTTTGTATAATTATTTGATCTGTTGGTTTGGACAAAGATCGTTTACAACAAGGCACTATCATTTTAAATATAGCCCTGATAGCAATGGAAACCCCACAGCGGAATGTAATGGAGCGAGGAGTTGGAATGGATAGCAGGGAGCCCATTAATTTGAAAAGAAAAGGTTTCGCTTCAGAAGAATTAAAAAATTAATTTATTATATGAAAAATGTTTACTTACTTAATTTTTATGGCGTTTTTGCACAAACCAACCAATACTTATAGTTAGATGGCTTAGACGATAGCGTTGTTTTGCCAGATGCTTTGTAATACTTAGCAGGTGCTGAGGGCTTTGCAATGGCGGGCTGGTTTTATATCGATGAGTTACGTTACGGGTAAAGAATGTTAGGTTTTAGAGGTGCCAGCGAAGATGAGTTTTATGTAATTATGTTAAACAGTAGCGCGTTAGAATGTAGGTGGTTGCCCAATGGAAAATTTTATGAAATTGCATCTACAGAATTTACAAATTTACCAGAGCAATGGCAACATTTGGCTTTTATATATGCGGGCCGCGCAATTGAATTATATATTGACGGTGTGTTGAAAGATTGGGCAGCGGCTGGTGGTGTTTTCGATGATGCTGCGGTTGATTTTCTATTGGAGAATCGGTAACTACTTGTTGTCATTTTTATTTTGGTGGCGGTGTTAATGAAGTAACGCTAAGAAACAAAGCCTTAACAGCCGATGATATTAAAGAAATGATGGCAAATGAGTTGAAGGGTAATGTTGAAGCCTTGGAGCTTTATTACAAGGGTAATTATGGAGTGCTTAGTGAAGAAGATAGTTCTATTAAGCAAGCCATTAGTGAAATTAATGCGCCCCTAAAAAATGCGACTTTAAGCAACTTGGCTGTAACTTCTTTTGTTAATATGCCTTTAGAAAATAAAGATGAAGTAATTGGTTTTGAAGATTTTACCGTAGCAAATTTACAATTATATCCAAACTCAGCAAATGAAGTTGCTTTGCTTATTTTTAAAGATAGCTACTTAACAGCAACTATTAAAGTGATTGACAATTTGGGCAAAATGGTTTGGTTTAAGCAATTCAAAAATACTGTTTCAAATCATCAGGTAAAGTTAAACTTAGAAGGTTTAGCCAAAGGTGTTTATTTGGTTACGATTAGGACTGAAAAAGGTAGTGGTGTTAAAAATTGGTGGTGGAGTGATAATGACATTTGATGAGATATTTTAAATGTTTTTATATGAAATTTTATTGATGGTAGGTGTGGAATTGAAAAATCGGATAGAAGATTGATTAAAGTGAAATTGTTCCAGTAAATTTAGTTTATTTTGTAGTATGGAAAATACAAATATTCCAGTATCTCTGCTTAATAGCATATCTATTCAAAATTTATGGGGTAGCTATAATTTTAACTGGCCAAAATTAAATAGAGATGTTAACATTTTATTTGGCATTAATGGGAGTGGTAAAACTACGGTAATTGATATCATTGATTTTATGTTTAACTTAAAAAAACTTACACCCGCTGAAAAGTCGATTGTTACTAAAAAGTTAAACTATAAAAATTGCTTGGTTCACATTAATTATAATAACAATCAACAGTTAAAATATGAATCACCTAATAAAAATACGCATCAATCAAATTTTACGCAAGTATTTAAGGTAAACAATTTTAATGTGCTTTTTAAATCGAAAAGCTCAAAAAACACAATATTGGATTATAATTTAGAACACCTAATATTTAAAAAGGAGCACGAAGCTTCTTTTACTTTTATAGATTACCGCTTAAAAAATTTGGCAGGCGTTAATATTAATCAAAGCCAAATCAAAATTTACCAAAATAAAATTAACGACCTCTATAACCTTATTAATGAGTATTTTAAAGATACTGGAAAAGAAATTTTCATTGATGAAAAAACCAACGGCATTCGATTTTTTCATAAGCGAACAAATAATTATATTTCAATTAATGAACTATCATCTGGAGAAAAGCAATTGTTAATTATAATTTTCACTTTGTTTTTACAAGATGAAGCACCAAGTATTTTACTTTTAGATGAACCCGAAATTTCGTTGCATGTTAGTTGGCAACATCAATTAATTAATACGATGCGAAAACTTAATCCAAATTGTCAACTCATCATTTCTACCCACTCACCCAGTATATTTGGTAAAGGTTGGGGCAGTCATATATTTAGAATGGAGGGCATGTTCAACAATGGTTAATACTTCTTATAATCCATCAAATGAGTATACTTATATCAGTTCCTATTTTAAAAATGAAGCTACTATTGTTTTGCAACAAGATGCTGCTATTTATTTAGAAGGTGAAGATGATGTATTCTTTTGGAAACCAGTTTTAGCCAATGCGCTCCCAAATTTTAAGGTTGAATTTTATTTTAACTCAAACTTAGAAGCTACAGAAAATGTTGAGAACAGAAGCGGCAGTGGTGAGTGTTCGAAATTCTTTCAATATACCGACCAACAATTTATTGTTTGCATTGACAGTGACTACAAATATCTATTAGAAAAACATACTTTTAACCACAATAACTTTGTTTTTCAAACCTATACCTACTCTATTGAAAACCATTATTGTCAAGTTTTTAATTTAGAAAACATAGCTACACAGTTATCTGGCTCTTTTAATTTTGATACATTTATAACAGCGTATTCCATCTTAATTTATGAACTGTTCATTTTCTCTGTTCTAAGTTTAAAAAAAGAAGATGGTATTTTTTCCTTGAAGCAATTTGAAATGCTTTTAAAAATTAATCATCCTGTTGATCTTACTAATGATGGTTCAAATGAGTTAAATAGATTAACTCCTATTGTTAATGCAAAAGTTGCTGAATTAGAAAATCAATACGACCCGCAAGAAATCACTAATCTTAAACAATCACTTAATTTAAAAGGAGTTACTCGCGAAACTACCTATCTTTTTATAAAAGGACATAGTTTAATTGATCTTGAAAAAATTAATCGACCCAAAATAGTTAATAGTGTCAATCGCCAATTAAAAGGAGTTTTACCCAAAAACCAATATCTTGAAATTTTAAGAAATCAACTTTGTTTTAATGATTATTGGCAAATAGAAAAATTGATTGATGATATTAAAGTGAAACTGTGCTAAATCTAAAAAATTACTTTAGAATTATTTTTGTATTTTGAGGTCGCTTATATGTCAAATACTTTTACGGGTTCAGAAAAACTAAACACCAAATGGTTTGTATTGCATAATCCTTCTTCTGGTGGATGGAAAGGACAACGTGATTGGCCCCGTATCAACAAATTATTAAATGATTTAAATTTTTCTTTTGTTACCGAAAAAACGGAATATAAGGCGCACGCACTTGAATTAATAAAAGATGCTTTACATCAAAATTTTAAGAAATTTATTGTAATTGGTGGCGATGGTAGTTTAAACGAAGCAGTTAACGCCATTATAAATTTTGGCCATCAAAAAACAGAAGATTGTGTAATAGGCTATTTACCGGTTGGTACCGGAAACGATTGGGCTAAAACAATGAACATACCAGTAAATAATTACAAACAATCTTTACAAATTATTTTAAACAATAAAATTTTACGGCAAGATGTAGGCGTGGTTAATTGCCAAAAAAATGGCCAACCGCTACAACGTTATTTTATGAATATTGCCAGCATTGGTTTTGGTGGTGCAGTTAGTAAACGGCTCGAAACTATGCGTGAAAAAGGAGTTAAAACTGGCAAACTCGCCTATTTGTTTTCTGTATTGCGTGGCATGTTTAATTACAAGGCCGAAAAATTAAAATTTAACTTTAACAACCAAGTAGAAGATAGTAAGTTATACTTTGGAGCTGTAGCCATTTGTAAGTTTTTTGGTGGTGGCATGCAACCCGCCCCACATGCACATCCGGCAGATAATTTATTTGAATTGACTATTGTTGATAAATTGAACCCCTATCAAGTAATTAAAAGTTTGAGAAATTTTTATAAAGGAAAAATAGAGCAATATCAACAAGTTAATTTTTATAAAACTAACCACTTAGAGGTTAGTAACACCCTTATGCCCTTATTAATTGAAACTGACGGAGAGTTTATCGGAGAAACACCAGCCAGATTTAGTTTGTTGGCCAATAAAATAAACGTAATAATTAACAATGATGATTTTTTGTAGAGCAATTGTTTTGTTTGCCCTGTCGTGCTTAATTTTTAAAGCTACTGCACAAACAAGTACAGATATTTATTTGGTAGATATTAACCTTCAAGACTACAATTTGAACTATGAAAACCTAAAAAATATTACCGATAGAGAAGGTTATGACAATCAACCTCACTTTAGTGCCGATGGTAATCATTTGTTGTTTTCTTCCATAAGATCGAATAAGCAATCTGACATTTATAAGTATGATATAATAACTGAGGAAATCACTCAAATTACTAATACAGAAGAAGCAAGTGAATACTCGCCTACTTATTATAATAATGGGAAGCACATTTCTGTTGTTCAACAAGATTGGGATAAAACCCAACACCTAATGTCAATTGAAGTGAAAAGTAATAAAAAGAAAATAATGTTGAGTAGGGAAACACAAATTGGTTATCACGTTTGGTTGAGCAAAAAAGATGTTGCCTTGTTTATAGTTGGTGAACCACACAAATTGGCCAAAGCAAAAAAGAGAGGAAAGAAAGCTATTGTAATAGATGAAAAAATTGGCGCTGCTTTGCAAAAAGTGCCGGGCAAAAAAGCAGTTGCTTATCAGTTTTTTGAAGATAGCACACAATGCCAAATAAAAGAGTTTCAAATAAGAAGAAGAGCAGCTAAACCTGTTTGCGAATGTTTGGAAGATGCGGTTTCATTTGTTTATTTAAAAGATGGTAACATTGTGTCTGGTATTGGCAACAAACTTTATTTGTTTGATAAAAAAAGAGCCGCCAAAGGTTGGACATTAATAGCCGATTTTAGCGACATTGAAGATTTTGATTTTTACAGAATTGCCATTAATCAGCAAGAAACACAAATGGCTTTGGTGGTGAACAGGAAAAAGTAAGTTTTACAGCTAAGCATTTATGCAATCGCTCCATCTTCAACTGGTGCGGCAATTGCTACCAATTCCATATCAATGTTTAGCTTTTCCATATCGGCTTTAATTATTTTCACTTGTACTAAATCGCCAATTTTAAAAACGGTATCGTTTAACATACCAACAATAGCTTGTTTAGCTTCTTTGTAAACATACTTATCATAAGGCAATCTTTCAATAGGTACTAAGCCTTCACATTTGTTTTCAACAATTTCTATAAATAAACCATAATGTTTTACCCCCGATATCATTCCTTCAAAAGTTTTACCCACTTTATCTAACATAAATTCTACTTGCTTATATTTGGTGGCAGCACGTTCTGCTTTTACGGCTTTTACTTCTTGGTTAGAACAATGTACCAATATCTTTTCTAAAAGATCACGCTTTGCGGGGTAATTTTTTTGTAACACTTTTGTTAAACGACGATGCACTAAAACATCTGGATAACGGCGAATAGGTGAAGTAAAATGCGTATAATGATCAAATGCTAAACCATAATGACCTATATTATGAGTAGTATATTTAGCCTTTGACATAGAACGAACCGCCATATAACTCAACAAGTGTTGTGCAGGCGTTCCGTTTACTTCTGCCATAATTTTATTCATAGAATGAGCAACTGTTTTGGTAGAGGTTAAATCTAATGCTAAATCGAAAGTAGCTGCATAATGGTTAAAGGTAATTAGCTTTTCCATATCTGGCACATCGTGTATGCGGTAAGGAAAAGGGATGGTGTCTTTTATTTTCTTCTCCTTTTCAAAGATTGAAGTAGCCACCATACGATTAGCTAACAACATAAAATCTTCCACCAACATATTAGCTTCCTTTCGTTTTTTTACATATACTGAAACAGGTTTTCCCTTTTCATCAAATTTAAATTTAACCTCCTCAGTTTCAAATGATATGGAACCACCTTTAAAGCGTTGGCCTCTCAATTTTTCTGCTAAATCATTTAGTAGTAAAATTTCTTTTGCAAAATCACCTTCGCCGGTTTCAATAATGGTTTGTGCTTCATCGTAGGTAAATCTTCTATCACTATAAATAACAGTACGGCCAAACCACTGGTTGTGCAGCTTACCTTTTGCATCTAACTCAAAAACTGCAGCATAACATAATTTAGTTTCTTTTGGCCTTAGAGAACAAAGCTCATTCGAAATTTTTTCGGGCAACATTGGCAACACTCTGTCAACCAAATAAACAGAAGTTGCTCTTTTAATGGCTTCTTCATCTAAAGCAGAACCAGGTTTAACATAATGGCTTACGTCGGCAATATGCACACCAACTTCGTAATTGCCATTATCTAAATATTTTACACTTATGGCATCATCAAAATCTTTGGCATCTTTAGGGTCAATAGTAAAAGTAGTTACCTCTCTATAATCACGACGTTTTTTTATCTCTGCATCAGAAATTTTGGTGCTTAATTTTTCGGTTTCTTGCAGTACGGCTTTTGGGAAACTTAAATTAAATCCATGCGCCACTAATATAGATTTCATTTCTACATCATTTAAGCCTGGTTTACCTAATATTTCTGTTACTTCGCCAGTTGGGCTTTTTTTGCGAGCATCCCATTCCAGCAATTTTACTATTACTTTATCTTTATTTTTTGCATTTTTAGTTTTGTTTGGCGGTATAAAAAAGTCTACCTGAATGTTGTTACTATCAGGTATTACAAATGCGTAAGATTTGGTAATATTAATAACCCCAACAAATTCGGTTTGATGTCGGTTGATAATTTTTACTACTTTACCTTCTTGATTTTTGGTTCGCTTTCTTGCTAAAAAAACTTCTACTTCTACCGTATCGCCATCTAAAGCACGGTTAATGTTAGCTGCTTTTATAAAAATATCGTTGGTATGAGCTTCTGATATTACATAAGCATTACCACCTTTATTCATATCTATTATGCCAACAACAGGTTTACCTTTGGTTACAGTTTCACGATTAAATTGTAGCTGCCCATTTTCGTTTTTCTTTACTTTGCCTTGTTTTTCTAATTTATTGATCGCATAATATATCTGCTCTTGAAAAATTTTTTTCTTAGTAAAATGTTTTACTATTTTATTTTTTGAAAGCCAAATATCTTTATTAGCAATTAAGTAACGCATTACTTTTTCTATTACCTCATTTGAGGAATATGCTTTTATTTTCTTATTATTTTTTGCCATAATTAAAAGGGAGATAGGAAAAAAGTGCCTCCCTTAAGCACACTAATCAATTAATGTAATGAGTGAGTTTAGATAAATTAACGCATCATCTGTTAGTAATAGTTCCAAACTATCATTAATTATTTGTTTACACAAATAACCAACGTTTTTTATCTACCCAATAAAAAATAATAATTAACGAGGTAACCAATTTTTTAAAACTGATGGCTGTATTTTACGGTATAGCTTCTTGGTGCATTAATTAATGCTGGGCGTAGTGAATACTCACTATTTAAAATATTTTTAGAAATAAAAGCTAAACTCGATTTTGAGGTGAAATTGTATCTCAAACGAGCATCCCAAACAAAACTACCTCTATTATGTTCTTCTCGCCATGCTTTAACACCGGGTAAAATCCAATTAAACGATTCATCAACGGCTTGCATAAAGCTGTAAAATCGCATTGAAGTACCTATGGCAACTTTGTTTATTGTAGATTCTGCATCTAACTTAAAAGTATGTTGAAAACGATATTTTAAAATATTGTAGTCGGCGGAAGAAAGTTTTAACTGTAGGCTATCAAAATTTTGGTATTTAGGGTTGGTGTAAGTGTAACCCATTAAGGTGCGGGTTGGTAAACCAAATAGCTTGCCTTGGCCTGCTAAAGTAAAATCACCACCAATAATGCGGGTATTACCAATATTAATAGATTGGAAACCAACTTCTAATGGGCCTTCTAATTGAAGTGCCGTTGCATAATCCCATTCTGGATATAGCAATGGCAATACGTTTTCTAAATCTGGGCTTGTTCCGAAAGAAAATTCCATCATATCTTGATATTCATTAATGAAGCCTGTTACATCTATAAAGCCTTCCCATTCTGATATTTTGAAACCTTGTTTTACACCAATTTCGGCCGACCAGCCTGTTTCGGGGGTTAAGTTTGGGTTAGGGAAAACCCCCACATCAAAACCACTTACTTGGCCTAAATTGGTTTGTATAAATTTTTCTGCTATTGTTGGAAAACGATAAGCTTGCCCAAATGAGGCTCTTATATAAGTGGCCTCAAATGCTTGATAATTTACACCGGCTCTAAAAACGGGTTTTGCATCGCTGGTTTTACCTAAGGTATTGTTACCATCTTCATCAATTACATAATCATCAATAGCATTGCTTTCGTAACGGGCGCCTAACGATACGTTTAAATTATCCCAAAACTCTTTATCTAACTGTAAATAAGCAGCTACGTTAGAAGAACCAATTATATTGCTTCCTTTTACTTCTGTAATAATTGGATCATTAAAAAGCTCAGATCTTGAATTGGCTAACGATCCTACCAAACCTGTTGTAATTGTAAATTTATTTTCTTCAAAGCGTTTTTGTACTTGCAATTCGCTGTAGTAAAAATCGGAAATTGTAGTTTGGCCAGTATCTGTAATGTTATCGTTTTTGAAAAAACGGTTCAATAGCTTAAATCGCCAGCCATTTTTAGTAAAATATTCAATAAATGGATCAACAGTTAATTTTAAACCATCATTATTAATTGGTGGGGTTGACCGCCAAAGTTGATACATCCCTATTGGGTTGTAAGATGCGCTAGTGTTGTCATTATCATAATCCCAAATTAAAAAACTAACAGAGGCGTTTCTCATAAAATTGACATTTAAACCAAAGGTTAGGCCATCAACATTTGGCCTAAATCTTAAATTGGCGCTTACTCGCCCACGTTTAGAATGTTGGCTTTGTCGAAATCCATCGCTGGTATACAAATAAGAGCCCAAAACCAAATCTAAGTGCTCAAATTTTTGTTTGTGAGACAATGAAATACCAGATTCAATAGGAAACCGTCCTTTCCACCAGCCTTTTTTAACGGTATCGATAACCGCTCCGGTATTATCTAAAACATCTACATTATTGTTTCTGGGGTTTTGCCACATACCTGTAAATAAAGATACCTTGGTTTCTGGCTTATCTGTAGGGTAGCCGGTACGTAAATTTATAATTCCGTTCATAGCTGCAGAGCCATATAAAGCAGAGGCTGCTCCTTTTATAATCTCTATTTGGCTTACGTTTTCTACTGGTAAGAAATCCCAATTAGGGAAACCAGAATCGGCAGTTAACACGGGTAAACCATCCATTAACAACATAACCCGACTGCCGGCACCATAGCTATAGCCACTTCCGCCTCTAATGTTGGCCTGGCCATCAACTACATCTACGCCAGGTACCCGTTCTATTGATTGTGATATTTCGGTATCGTTAGCATTACCAATAGTGGCTGGCTTCAATACTTCCATTGAAACGGTTACTTTACTTAATGGTTTTTCATATTTACCTTCAGATATTACTACGGTTTCTAACAAGGTAGAAGAGGTACCCAATTCTACATTAAGAGTAATTGACTTTCCGGCACCAATGTATTGGTTAATATCTCTGGCTTCGTAGCCCATAAAACTAAAATTAATGGCGTGTGTGCCTTCGGGTAGTTCTATTTTATAGTTGCCATCAAAATCGGTTTGCGCCCCTATTAAATCTTCCCCTACTTTGGTTGAAATATTAACAAAAGGAAGAGGGTCACTATTTTGGGCATCGGTTACAACGCCTGTAATAGTGCCATTTTGAGCAGAAACGGCCAAATTTAGTACTAATAAAAGTAGAACTGAGAAGTTAAGCTTTATCATATTCATAAACACTGGTTTTGAATGAGTTGTTTTTTACAAATTAACACTTTTTAAACTTTAAAGCAAAAGCAAATCTAATAAAATATATCAATTTTCTGTTATTAAAATAATAAGTCCTAAAATGTTAAACTATAAAAAAAATTCGAATTTCAAATTTACTTATTGATTAAAAACAATTCAAAGTAAAGTGATCTTCAAACTATTTTATTAATACTAAAGTATGAAAATTAAATTTCATACCCAAGTGCCAAAAAATAGTTCTTTAGGTTTATTTATAATTACTTTACCTAAAGTGTTACAATTTAAAGCAACGTTTTGTTATTAATCAGTTCAATATTATTAACTTTATGAATAAATTTTTTAAGATGAAAAACATTTTGACCTTGTTATTACTATTACCACTAATAGTAACTGCTCAAAACCGTGAAATTGAGAAAATAGTGAACCGTATTGACTTTAAGCAAGACACCGTAAAAGCTGTTTTTGATTGGGTAACAGACAACATTAAGTACGATGTGGTTTTATTAGAAAAAGTAAAACTAAACGGTATTGAAAACATAAAGCTTAACAATAGTAAAAAGCTTAGAATTGCCAATGCCATAAAAACCAGAAAAGGAGTTTGCCAACATTACTCTGAGTTGTTTGATGCTATTATGCAATATTTAAACTATCAGTCTGTAATTGTATCGGGTTATACTCGCAGCCCTGTAACGCAAAAACTTAGCCTTTTAGGCCACGCATGGAATGCCGTAAAAGTAAACCAAAAATGGATTTTACTTGATGCTACTTGGGGGGCAGGTTACGTTACCGATAAAAATGTTTTTAAAAAAATGTATAAACCACAATACTATAACATAGATCCTACCAAAGCAATTTTTAGCCATATACCTTACAACCCTTTGTGGCAATTATTAGCCCAACCTGTAAGTTATAGTGCCTTTGATAATAATGAAATAGCACAAGCCAATCTTAAACCAATATCTGATAATAGTGCCATTCAACAATTTTTACAGTTAAACAAAATAGAACAGCTATCTGATGCTTTAAACAGATCTAACAAAATGGGAAACGCTAACCTGGCGGTAGAACGTTGGCGCAATTTAAAAACACAAAATATAAATGTAACTTACCGTAACAGCAAGGTAGAAATATATAACGAAGCTTCTGAAATTATGCGTGATGCTACCGGAAAATTTAATGATTACGTATATGCCAAAAACAATAGATTTCGAAAGGCTAAATGGACAAAAGCATTTA
>Ga0209828_1001979_pt1 | contig 17779 bp, 18 predicted proteins | sample MaitaG_FD_187429 | JGI IMG/M metagenome (GOLD analysis project Ga0209828, IMG submission 187429) | Marine algal microbial communities from Maine, USA - Maine_Asex2 metaG (SPAdes) (version 2) | ecosystem: Host-associated > Algae > Red algae > Unclassified | place: Maine, USA | collected 2015-01-05 | reverse complement strand
TCAAATCAGATGCTAATCTATTCGCAAATACGTCTGTCATATATTCTCCAGGCTTGACTTGCAAGACATCAATACCAAATTGCTCTACCTCCAGCATTAATGATTTCGAATAGCCTTCTACTGCACGCTTGGTAGCACTATAAATACCGATGCTTGGTGTAGCTGTTATCCCTGCCAAAGATGTCACATTAAAGATCCGACCAGATCGCTGCTGACGCATGATTGGGAGAACCTCTGCTGTGACTTGCATCAAGCCAAACACATTAGTTTCAAATAATTCGCGAAAATTATTGTCTGATGCTTCTTCGATGGGACCAAACATAACCCGACCTGCATTATTGATTAACACATCTATATGCTCAGATTTTTGCTTAACAGCTGCGACTGCTTTTTTTATGGATTCTCCATTTGTCACATCCATTTCGATTAATTCAAAAGCTGTATCGTGTTTACCTGGATTTCTACTGGTACCAAAAACTGTATATCCTTTTTGATGAAGAATATCAGCGGCAATTCTGCCAAATCCTGTAGAAGCGCCGGTAATAAAAATTGTTTTGCTCATAATTTTGTGTATTTATGTACTTGAAGTGAAGGCTACATATTTCCCTCTACAATACCTGTTGTTACTAATATATTTGCCATGAGTAAATTTATTAGTTTATTTAAAATAGTATTAAAATCACTTCGGTATCCTCGGTATCTCCTGTATGCCCATCTGCTTCATTATTGATAAATCCTGACCCATGAAGTCCCATGTTAATCCAAATTTGCCATCCACAATATCAAAATACCACACCTCTTCCCACTCCAAATCTTTATTTATTGGTTCGATACCATAAAATCCATCATATTTACCGACGTGTTTACCATTCACAGTCAGCCATGCCATCGCGTGATTATCTTCCACAACAAGATGCTTTATTGTCGCTTTATAATTCGCCAAAGCATTTCTGAATTTTTTATGGTTTTCGACAAAGACTTGTGGATCCTCAGTTAAGTATGTTACTGTTGTTGACGCCCAGTCGTCTTTATTGAGGTCTGCAATATAGTTTTCTAATAGAGTTCGATGTTGCTGTTCAATATTTATTGCAGACTCCGCTTCAGTTTGTGCAGCTATGTCCGAGTAGGCAATTATTGAAATTGTTAATAGTAAATAGATGATTTTTTTCATGATTCATTATTTCTTTTATTAGTAAAAGTGCAGCCCAAATAGTCAGTACCAGAGTAAGACAGATAGTCGAATAAATAAGTGGTCTTAAAGAACCAGATAGGGCAGCAGGTAAGTAGCCATATAAGGCACCAAGGTTGCCTATCAGTACATACCATAATAATATTTTTCTTGTAAGGCTATTAACACCTGCGTTTCTGCCCAACCATAAGGCAATACCTAGAGCTAGAATCATTCCTCCATATGCTTTTGACAAGGTCGTGCCAATGATGCCAAGTTGATCTCCTTCGATTATATACTGGGATAAAAATTGAGCTGGAATGATCAGTAATGGTATGGCAAATAGAAAGCAAATGATCGCATTAAATATGAATAAATTTTTAGAGTTCATGTTTATTTTATTTGGCATTATTTAATCGTGATTTGAAGGTGTAAGCGGAACGGCCGTCTGAGAATTAAAAACTGATGACGCATGTGTTATTTTCCATTGATCATTTATTTTTTCCAAAATTCTGGTTTCCACGGATGGGAATCGTTTGCCCAATGCATTCAGTTTTTGATTAAATGTAGCCCAAGCAATATCTCCGCGCAATTGTATATTCCAGTCAGATGAGACCACATCAGTGAATGGTATGTGAGCGTCCATCAATTCCTGATCACTGGCCTTTGATTTATTATTTTCATATGGATAAGTAATGTTGGCTGTTCCTTCCGGCACATTATTGACAATTGTTGTATAATCTGCTTTTACATAAGACTCATGATACGCCTTGAGATTTTTATCCATATATGCCTGTGTTTCTCCAGTGATAACATCTTTTATGGCTTTTATGACATCTTCTTCTGAAGTATAAAATAGAATGCCTTCGGCATTCCATGTAGAACCATTTTCATCACTAGTGCCTACTGCTGTATAACTTCCAGTTGCGGTTTCATATTTACCTGTCCCCCCAACGATTGCTCCATAACATTTCCATCCTGCTTTATGGGGGCTTCCTTTTGTTTTGACAATAATTGAATTTCCTTCGGCATCAGTTTCAGTAAAATCAATCACGTTATCGCCATTAGAAGAATCGAAATGAACCAAAGAAATCGTAGAAACTTTACCTAAAATCGAGTGAGTACCATTACCAGAAACGACATTGAGTGCTTTAGTGACGTTACCCAGTTTATCGGTTTCTAAAGTATGACTACTGATTGGTGTGACGGAGTATTCTGCAGTAAAAGGAATACCTGCTGTTTGCGACATTAATTGTTGAGATAGGCATAGTGTCAGGCACCATGCAATACATAGAAATACATGTTTCATAATTAAAAATTGTTAAGTCTGATATTTGAAAATGGGTTTAAAATAGACTGGATAAATGCACGAATTTGTTTTCTTGTTCTTCTTGGAATCTGTTTCCCAGTTCTTTATTGTTGACTTGGATCTTTATCTAAGTCATGTTAAAATTACATACTAATTGAATTCATTTTTGTTAAATTGAATCCCTATTTATAGTGATTTTTAGGTCAATTATGATGAAAAAATTATGTCATTTTTATTTGGAATAGATTTATTGTTTTTATTAAACGAATTTTCCTATTTTGGAAATGACTTGGATCTTTATCGAAGTCTGTGTAAAATTCTGATGAATTGTTGATTTAGAATATCAATTATATTACAAATGATATTTTTTCATTTAGATATTGTCTTTATCTGAAATCGTGCCCTATCGCTCCATCTAACTTTGTGTTTGAATCTATTTGCGTATGCTTTGTTATGTTTGCATTCGTGAAATTGGCTCCTCTTAAATTAGCGTTACGAAAATCAACGCCATCCAAGTTTGCGTTAGTGAAATTTGTACCGTTAAAATTTGCTGAATTTAAACTAGCACCTTTCAACCATGCATTTTCTAATGAAGAATTTGCGAATTCTGAACGATGAAGATCTGCTCCTTCAAAGTTAGCCCCACTAAGCTTCGCCTCATCAGACCTGCAGTATTTTTAACCTTTAATTTTCGAATCAGGTTTTTACGATACGTAATGATTGTGTGGTGACTCAATAATAGACGACTAGCGATTTCTTCTATTGTATATTCGAAAGCGATAAGTTTGAGTACTTGGTGTTCGCATTGTGTGATTGTATTCATGATTCTTATTTGTTAAATTTCCTTCTCGAAATAGATATACTATTTCGAGAAGGATGAGATTTTGGATAGGAGAGACTTATTTGTTTTCTAATTTTATTATTTTTTTCTCCAGATCAGTGATTTGTTTAGACATTTTACTAATTAGAGACTTTAATCCTTCAGATTTATCTAAACCAACTGCTACGGTAACCTTTTTAATTGATTCAGTTTGGTTACTGTCCCATGACCTTCCGATGATTCTATCTGTAATTGCCAATTCTTGCGTATTTACTGCTCTAGCAATTCCATCATGATTGCCGGATGGAATTATCCAGTCTCCAACATTTACTTTACCAACTACTTTTACTGGGACTTGGCCAATAAAACTGACATTTTCAAATCCTTCAGTACTTTCAACCTGTTGATTTCCCAATACTGCTGGTCGATCGGTGATAACCATGACATCTGTTGCTTTTAGTGTATTATGGGATATTTTACCATTATATACGCCAACCACATCACCTTTTTCTATTTTAATCTCTCTTGACGACAAGGGTAGACTTTCGGCAAAATCACTGCCTGTTGTTCCATACAAAACACCTCCTGCACCATTTCCTTCAATTCTACCAGTTGCTATATCATCACCTCTAAAAAATGTTATAAAATTATTTGATCCAGTAGGATTTGATGTTCTTCCAACTTTTAGTGCTAAAAGATCCGCCCCTGTACTAGTATTTGTATTCTCGATAAAAAATAGTGAGCCGTCATTTTTGGATCCTGTGAAATTCATTTTATCATTTGTATTTAGGTTTAAGTCTCCAATCAGTGATTGTAAAATTATATTATTTGCAGATTCCCTCAATCTACCTTCAATTCTATTTTCACCAGAAGCGTTATCAAATAATTGGAATTCTGGAAGTCCTGAGGTTGATCTTGTAGTTCCAACTATGTCCAGTTTCGCTGCTGGAAACCTTGTACCGATTCCCACATTACCATTCTCACCAGAAATGGTCATTCTATCGATCGGAAGTACTGTAGAGCTAGAACCTGTCCTTAATCGAAGATCCCCCTTGTGGGATTCTAATAATATATCATTAGATGAATTACCTACGCTTCTTAATGCACCTTCGGTTCTATTCTGGCCATTAGAGGTGTCAAACAAAATAAAAGATGGAGCATTTGCAGATGATCGTACAGTACCTTCGAATTCTGCTATTTGTGCAGAGCATGGACTACTTGATAGCCTGATTAAAACAATAAAGAAAAGGCAAAATTTTAAATACTGAAATGACTGTATTTGTAAAAAAGTATTCATTTTTAAAAGATTTTTGTTTATAAAAATTGTCTTTGAGTTGGGAATAGAATTTCTAGATCTTACTATTTTTAGTATTGAAGTTGTCTATTCTATTATTCAAAGATGTGATTAAGAAATCTGAATGATCTTTATCGATTCTGATTCAAAAGTGCGGGAATTGACCTCTCTGGAATAGAAGATATGTTGTTATAATCTGTAAATTTGTTGTTTTATTAGGAGTAAATTTGTTGTATTTTATTTACCCAAGTACCTTGTAAAGTCTTGGTATACAGATATATGTGTGTTGTGTGATGGTGTTCTTTTCATCAAATTAGGATTCATTTAGACTGACTTTATTTTCGTCGTCAATACGCGATAACCCTCATTTACTTAATTCCTCTTTTACTTAATTAACTACATGATTACTGGGCAAAACATTATAATAAGACTTATATACTTTAGAAAAATAATTCGGATCAGAATAGCCGCAAGCAAATGCTATGTCAGAAATAGATCTATGATTTTCTTTTAATAAGGCATGTGCCTTCTCCATTCGTTTCTTCTTGATGAGTAAAGATGCAGATTCTCCAGTAATGGCTTTTATTTTTCTAAAGACCTGCGTGCGCTCTAAGTGTAACTCTCTACAAAGAATTGGAATTCCAAAGTTTTCATTTGATATATGGCTATCAATTATTTCATAAACTTTTGTGATAAATGGATCTACTGTTTTCGTTTGGTTTAAAGTAAGTGGAGAATTACTATTTTGAGTAAAATATTCTTGCGATTTTTTGACATTATTTAATATTGTAGCTATACGAATTAATAATTCATCCTCATCAAATGGTTTTGTAAGATAGGCAGCTGCTCCTGTTTTTAAACCTTTTAATTTTGATGATCTATCTGCTTTTGCTGTGAGTAAAATTACAGGAATATGTGATGTGATAATTTCATTTTTTATTTCTGCACATAATTCATACCCATTTTTTCCTGGCATCATGATGTCACTAATAATCAGATCGGGAATATGTTTGATAGCTAATTCGATTCCAGCTTGTGCTCGATTAGATTTTATGAGCGTATATCTTGGAGTAAGTACGTTTGAAATATATTCTATTAAATCTCGATTATCTTCAATTAATAAAATTGTAGCCTTTGATTTATCAATTATGCTACCAAGTTCGGGAGCGATTTCTTTTTGATGCAAATTACTATTTGAATTATCAGATTTATGAGTCGCTAAATTTGTCTCTTGAAGTGGAAAATTAAGTGAAAAAGTAGTCCCAATATCTAATTGACTTTTTACGAATATCGTTCCATTTAGAAGATGTACAAGTTCTTTAACAATAGACAATCCTATACCTGTACTTGGGGTGCTTGGTTTTCTTACTCTATAAAAACGATCAAATATGGAATCTATATTTTCTTTGGATATCCCGACACCTGTATCTTTTATTTTAATAACAAACTCTGATTGTGTAGTCTTAAGGAGAACAAGAATTTTTCCGTATTGCGGAGTATAGTTAATAGCATTAGAAATAATATTCCCAACTATAGTCTTCAGTTTATCTTTATCAATAAGCAAAGGTATTGTATCGTGTTCAGAATAGAAATTTAGACTAATACATTTTTCATTAGCTAGTGAACTGTATGAATCAACTATAACTTTCATGTAGCTAACTAATTCTACATCTTGTTCATTTAATTGTGCAGCACCGCTTTCAATCCTTGAAATATCTAATATTTGATTAATGAGCTGAAGTAAGCTTTTACTATTGTTTTGTATTAATTGCTTTTGCTTCCCATCCTCTAATTGATTTGCAAGACCTGATATGATGGTTAGTGGTGTTCTTAACTCATGGCTTATATCTGTATAAAGTTTGGTCTGATACTGTTGTAAAGAATTTAATCTTTTGTTTTCCATACGTTCTTCTTGGTAGTAATCTTCTCTATTTTTAAGATCTTTTATAGCAAATGTGGCAAGTGCTCCTAGGTATATAAAAATTGAATAGCTAGAGTACATTTTAGAAGAATAAAAATTATTTAGTTGCCCTAACCAAGTTGTATTTAGCCAAAGACCACAATAGGAAATGATAACATATAGTAAAGTAGAGACTACAAATACTTTTGCAAATTTGCTGTTGTCATTTCTCCAAATAGTAATTAATATAGCTACACTATTTAACAAGGTTAGCAATATTTCCAATGAACAGATAATCTTCATAAAGGAAGAAAAGTGTGTAAATGGGCTGACTGTTAGAGCATAACAAACCCCTGAGAATATCCCGTAGATTATCGCTGAAATACTACTTATCCAAAGTCTTCTTTTATACCGACCAAGTTTGAAATTTGATAGAGCAAAGACAGCAAAACTTGCAAAGATTGCTACCCTGCAAAGAATCTCATATTTCAGTACACCTTCATTGAAATGATTCCAAAATAGGATAGTCATAAATTGCCCTTCTAAGTGTCTTAGGCTGAAAATTAAAAATGAACAGCAAACTAAAGTGAAACTTATCAGTTTCGTTGTTGAAAATATAATACTAAAACTGACGCAAAGAAGTATAATGAATAATAAATAAAAGCTTAGTCCAAGATGAACGATTCCTTTAGATTTGTCAAATGAACTTCGAAATCTGAAATCTCTTAGATTGTCTATTGGGATAAAGTGAGGATTTATATTCTCTTTGGCATCATTAATATGAAAGCCAGAAGATAACTGAACAAATAGTGCTTCCTGTGGATCAAGAATGTCAATTGGTAAAAGATTATAGTGAGGCGACACATTTTTAATTGACTTTTTATACAGATGACCCATATTGATACGGTTCTCAATTGATCCATTCTTTAATTGATAAATCAAAATACGTTCAAAGTCACCAAAATATAGGTAGCCTCTTTCTTGGCTCAGATTCAATTCAAAAATCGATGAAATTTTAAGCCAATATCTAGTATTCGTTTTACTAGTTTGGTTATTTTTTATTAGATATTCAAAAGGTCTGAATTGTTGATTGTCTAAATCCTCGGGCATTTTAAATGGAGCATGGTCTATAAATATATCGATAGACGACTCTTCAAGGCTAGATCCTATTCTTTCGACGTTTGGCGAAGCATGGATAGTGCACGACACTAAGAATAAGCTTATTAATACTATCAGGATTCTGATATAGAATATAGCTGAATTTGCCGCTGATAAAATACACATGCGTAAACAAATGAATTGTGTGGCAGTCATGCTCAGAAGCGTTTATTTTATATTCCCTTTTCTTTTCTAATGAAGTTGTGATGGGAAAGTTAAAAATGTTACCGTAATCTACGGTACATAAATTTTTCAATTGTTAAATACTGATCACTATTTATAGTGATTTTGCGATCCGCTTTTAAGATAAAAGCAGCTTGATTATGGAGGGGTCTTATAATTGTTTGATAGTCAATTCATTACAAGACTAATCATTTTACAATTAAAACTGTTTTAAACCAGAAATTACTGTATATTTGCACTCCATTTTAAAAAATGTAGAGTTTTATGGCACAACATAAGTCATCCAAAAAAAGAATCAAACAAGACGCAGTTAAGCGTATACGTAACAGATATTACAAGAAATCAGCTAGGACAGCGATTTTAAAGTTGCGTGAATCTGAAGATGTTGCCGCTGCAAAAGAAATGTTGCCAAAGGTTATCTCTATGATTGATAAGCTAGCGAAGAAGAATACTTGGCACAAGAATAAAGCTTCTAACCTTAAGAGCAAGTTGACTAAGCACGTTAACGCTATGGCATAATCGTAGGTTATTTCAATATTTTTCTATCCTTTTTCCGACATTTGAGTAATGCGGTATTTAATCTTAGTATTCGCTTATATTGTTTGTGTACATGTTTCTTGCATAGAGTCAAATACACAAACCAATAAAACTGAACACATCAGGTCTACTGACAAATCCAAAGTACAAACTGATCAACGGGTCGGTGATATTTACCAACACTATACAGCTGTTCCAAAATCACAGTTCCAACGAGATGAGAACGTATTGATAGATTATATCGTAGAAAATGGTCTTGATTGTACTCGAGCTGAAAATGGCTTGTACTACACAATACATCAAATGGGCGATGGTGAGTTACTCGGACGAGGCTCACCTGTTAAAGCTGATTACAAAGGATATTTTTTAGATGGTAAAATTTTTGATTCGAGCTATCAAAGAGGTAAACCGATTAGATTTACTGTAGGCCAGATGGCAGCTGGATGGGATCAAGGGATGACATATGTAAATCGTGGATCTAAGATAACATTGCTCTTACCGTCTTTTTTGGCATATGGGGAAGAAGGTTTTCAAGACATAGTACCTCCAAATACCGTACTTGTCTTCGAAATTGATATAAAAAAAGAAGCTTACTAAAATTAGTAAACTCCCTTTATTATTATTGATTGATAAGCTAAGTTCGATTCTTATTGCAACATACAATTCATAGAAAACACCATAGACAAGGTAGATTTAAGAAGATATAGCGTACTATATCGAGATAATCTTACGCAGAAAATATCGGATGTCTGTGTGCATCAACTAATAACAATTCTATAGAATACAATGAGCTGTTATCAATGTTTTGTGTCAGTTGGACATAATAGAACTCAGACTAATAGACTGTTTATTTAGATAAAAGATCTATCAATTGATCCGCAAGTTCAAGCCCTATCTTTTCTTGAGCTTCATTAGTCGATGCTCCGATATGTGGTGACAAAGATACTCTTGGATGTTGCAGCAAATCTTGTCTTGGATTAGGTTCATTTTCAAAAACATCAAGGCCTGCAGACGCAACTTTTCCACTATCTAAAGCTTCAAGTAAGGCATTCTCATCGACAGTACCGCCTCGTGCAGCATTAATAAGAATCACACCGTCTTTCATTTTTGCAAATTCTGAAGGCCCCAGTGCAGCTTCTCCGGTAAAAGGAATGTGCAATGTAATCACATCTGATTCCGATAAAACTTGATCCATAGAGGAAGTATTTATGCTTACTTCACCAAATCTCCCCATGTCGATTGTTGCTGACTCTACATATGGGTCCGTGGCCACGACGTCCATTCCAACACCTAATGCAACTTTGGCAGTGTTTTGTCCGATTCTGCCGAAGCCGATCACACCCAAAGTTTTTCCTTCTAGTTCGAAGCCCTTTGCATATGCTTTCTTTAATCCCTTAAAATTATTGTCTCCGTCTTCAGGCATTTGTCTATTCGCTTGATAGAGAAACCTAGAGATTGAAAAGAGATGCGCAAATACAAGTTCTGCTACTGATCTTGATGATGCAGCAGGTGTATTGACGACATGAATGCCTTTTGATTTGGCATGTTCTACATCTATATTGTCAAGTCCAACTCCGCCTCTTCCGATCACTTTTAAATTTGGACACTGATCAATTAGCTCCTGCCTGACTTTAGTCGCACTTCTGACACAAATTGCGTCATAATTTGGTAACTGTGCTGCTAAATCATCTTGAGCAATTTTATCAGTTGATACCTCGAAACCAGCATCTTTTAATTTTTGTAAACCTGATGGATGAATCCCATCATTTATAAGCACCTTAGCCATATTCATTTGTTTTTTACGTTCAATGTGGAGGTAAAATATACCTGCTACAAAGAAACGTCTTTTTGCAGTATTTCTTGTAGGATATTGACTTGATTCAAAGTAGTTTTACTCAGAATCGACTCAGTTATGTTGATATTTTAAGAAAAATCAAAATTCGATGAATTTTAATAAAACAACATATATTTTTAAAAGCAATATGACGAAATCGTAATATTAATTAAGCAAGCATGTATTTATGAGAAATATTATGATGATTTTATTAGATGATTCTTTACAATAAATCATAAAACGTAAAAAGCATATTGTAATTATCTCGTGTCTATCAATGCTTTTTCGTTCAGATACTAAATAATTCTTTAAATTAATGTCGTAACAAACATTAAAGGGTGTCTAATTTTTCTATGGTCATAGAAAATCAACATAAATTTCTGAAAATTCTTATTAATGGATTAAGGAGTTATTCAGAATGTATTCTTTCGCTTGAAAAAATATTTGACTCCGGTAGCACCGTTGAATTTAAATTCCTAGTGATTGATGAGTGTCTAACATGCTTTTCTGTGTCAGAAGTATTTAATATCATATTAGAGATTTTAAAACACAGCGAAGAAGAAGCTCCCCACACTAAAATTGCTTACTGTAATAAAACAGTTGAGGCTATTGATATGGTAAGCTTCGCTGAAACGGTAAGCGTTAACAGAGGATTAAATCTTAAGGGATTCACAAATGAACAGGAAGCTACTCATTGGTTGTTAAGAGATGTTGATTTTAATCAATAATATTTTTGATATCCGTAAAAAATAAGCGGTCTACAAATCAGTCTTTAGAACGTCAATTTCTTTCTGTTTCTCTTTAAGCAATTTTGAAAGATTATCATTTTCGCGTTCTAATTCTCTGATCTGATTGCGTAATTCGTTGATTTGTAATACCGACTCATCGTTCGAATGTGAATTTTCAGAGCTATCTGAAATAGTCGTTATCTTTTCTTTGATCACACTTAATGGATCTTCACCATGATAATATGATGAAATTAAAAAAGCGACCGGGATTGCTAGGATGAGAAAGATTAGAAATTTAAAACATCCAGTTGTTTTATACTTTGCCATACGTACTCTTTAGACTTAAAAATAAGAGAAAGATTGATTCCATCTTACGAAAATCTACAAATGATTGAGTTTAATAGATAGAAGTGTCCAGAATATGAATTCTTGAAGATACTTTTTTATGGTGTACTTGAAAATAGTGAGACTGGTTGTGTAAGATGTAGTGAGTTCTTTCTGCGTATTATTGAAATTTCTTAGTATTTCACTTTTAGTTATCATACAGGTATGGACAAGGTTTTTTTATGAAATATTACCCAGATCGATTTGTTTCTTATTTAACTGATTCATGGTACGTGCCAATACTGCATGTTGTTTACTTTGAAGATGTGGGTCTTTTTTTAAGATATTTTGAGCGATCATTCTTGCTGTTTTAATGATGGATTGATCTAGTACCAAATTCAATAATTTAAATTTCGAAACGCCACTTTGCTGTGTGCCTTGTATGTTACCATGACCGCGTAGTTTCATATCAGCTTCAGCGATGTCGAAGCCATTATTGGTGCTACACATGGTTTTTATACGCAGCTTTGCTTCCTTAGATAATTTGTAGCTACTCATTAGAATGCAGTAAGACTGTTCTGCTCCTCTTCCAACTCGACCGCGCAATTGGTGTAACTGAGATAAACCAAAGCGTTCAGCATTTTCAATGATCATAATCGATGCATTGGGCACATTGACACCAACTTCAATCACTGTCGTCGCCACCATGATTTGTGTTTTTCCTTTGACAAATCGCTGCATTTCAAATTCTTTATCTTTTGGTTTCATTCTGCCATTGACGACACTAATTTGAAACTGGGGTTTTGGAAAAAAATGTTCTAATTGTTCATAACCGTCTTGAAGATTTTGTAAATCCAAAGTTGCTGATTCTTCAATTAGTGGAAAGACGATATAAATCTGTCTTCCTTTTTCAATTTCTTTATGCATAAATTGAATGACCTCAGGTCTTCGCGCCTCTGTCTTATGGACCGTTTTTACTAATTTTCTTCCAGGTGGTAATTCATCTATCACCGATACATCTAAATCGCCATATACAGTCATCGCTAAAGTTCGTGGTATTGGTGTAGCAGTCATCACCAAGATATGAGGTGGTTTGATAGCATTCTTCTTCCATAATCTTGAGCGCTGCACTACTCCGAATCTATGTTGTTCATCTGTGATTGCTAATCCTAGATTTTTAAATTCTACTGGATCTTCTATGATCGCATGAGTACCGATTAAAATATCAATATTTCCATGACTTAAAAATTGAAATAACTCATTCCTCTTTTTACCTTTTATCGAGCCTGATAAAAATCCTACTCGTATACCGACACCTTGTAGCAATTCAGTTATAGAAATATAGTGTTGGTAAGCTAAGATTTCAGTAGGAGCAAGGAGGCATGCCTGAAAACCATTATCTATAGCAAGCAGCATGCACATGAGTCCTACTATAGTTTTTCCACTGCCTACATCTCCCTGTAGAAGTCTGTTCATATGGATCCCGGAGCCCATATCTGCTCTTATTTCTTTTATGACTTTTTTCTGTGCATTTGTTAATTCGAAAGTCAATTTATCAGTATAAAACTTATTAAATTTTTTACCGACTTCTTCGAATATCCAACCATTTTGTTTTTCATTGTGCTTGACTTTTGATTGGAGTATCCGCAATTGCATATAGAATATTTCCTCAAATTTGAGCCTATTTTGGGCTGCATTTAAAGCCGCATTATCAGTCGGAAAGTGAATCCATCGAACGGCTTGCATTCGTGTGCATAATTTTAATTTTTGAATTAAATAGGGATCTAGTGTCTCTGGAAAATCGGAGTCATGAAGATTGCTCAGTACAGTTTTAATTAGCTTTTTTCTGGCTTTTGTATCAAGGCCTTTCGCATTTAATTTTTCAGTCGAGTGATATACAGGATCGAGTCTTGACTCTTTAATTTTAGGATTACTTTGACTAAGATTCTCTAATTCTGGATGCGCAATTGTTTTTTTCCCATTATAAATATTCACTTTTCCAAACACTGAATACTCTTGATTTTCTACTAAAATATTCTTAATCCAATTCGCACCTTGAAACCATACAAGTTCTATAAATCCTGTTGAATCTTTTAGCATCGCGACAAGTCTTTTTGATCGCTTACTCTTGATCATCTTAAACTCAATGATTGTTCCTCGTAACAAGACTTGCTCACCATCAGAATATATGTCCTTTATATAGTGTAGTTGAGTTTTATCGATGTATCGAAATGGATATTGAAATAATAAATCATTGATTGTAAATACTTGAATTTCTGTGTTTAGCAGTTGGGCTCTTGCAGGGCCAACACCCTTTAGAAATTCGATACGCCGATCTAGAAAAGTAGATTCCATATTATAAATCAAAAATACGTAATCAATTCTTTTGATACACCAATCTTATAGGTTTTCGAGAACTAAAAGCATTATCTTAGCATTTGGTTTGTTTAATAACTATGGAAACAAAAAGACAGCTACAAGTTGGCGAATTAATAAAGCGGAATTTTAGTATCGTATTACAGCATGAGGGTAGGTATATCTACGGTGATGAGGTACTCGTGACCGTGACAGGTGTTAAGATGTCTAGTGACTTAGGTCTTGCTAAAATATATGTAAGTATTTTTAATACAGAAAATAAGCAAGTAGTTATTTTACAATTAGCAGGAGAAAATGTAAGGTTGAGACAATTACTCGCTCGTCGAATCAAGAATCATGTCAGACGTATTCCCAATATTGACGTCTATGAGGATGAAACCTTGGATGAAATGTATAATCTGAATTCGGTATTTGACAGACTGCGCCAAGAAAAGCAAATGGGCGGAGAAGAAGAATAACTTTATTGCTTCTTAAGCTTTCCGTTGATCCCATTATTGAAGGCAGCATTTTTCTCTTTGAAAAATATGTTTTTGATTCTATGGTTCAAAGATAATTTATTGACCACATCAGAAGGTTCCAAGGGTGAAGAACCCTTAGCTAACTTGCTGCCATCTTTTGAGATCTCATAATTGAATGTATTATTGAATACGATGTTATTTGGATCTTGTTGATAGGTCTTTTTATTTTCTTGTAATGTTTCTAACAGTTCTAATTTATCGTATGCCGTGCTAGTTGTCTTGTTTTCTGCACCTAGATAATTTTGTTTATTTGTTAAGCTAATGAAAATTGAATCTTTCAGGAGTGTAAATATCATTGTACCACCTTCATATGCTCCCCAATCACCAGTTTTGTTATATGCAATATCGAATGATTCTCCCTCAGCTAATTCATCAATTGCCGCTTGAATATCGCCAAATTGTGAAAAACTTGCAGTGCTCAATCCAATGAGTAAAAGCGTGAATAATTTAGTTATCTGTTTCATAATGAGTTGATTATAGTGTATCCAACATGACTTAAACGCGCATGTCCTTGTAAAAGGTCAAAACAAAATTGAATTAGTAAAATATTAATAGTTGTATAGCTGAATTTGATTAATAATGGGGAGTACAGAGTTTATGGACGTAAACTTATGTTTATGTGTCTGCACTTGAATTTTAATTAACGAAAGAGTAGACATTTTCTCGATACGTAATATGACGAGCGTTCTGAATTCTAAGGATATTCAAACGTAGATTATTGGGCTCATTGTGCTATAAAATCAAAAGAATAGCTGAGATAATAAAAGTAGGGGATCCCTTCACCATTCATGTTTTTAAGAATGACATCCACATCAATCGGTTCGACTTCGTCCTTTTTAGAACTATCAAAGATAAATGCAATTTGCCCTGTTTCTCCAGGAGAGATGATATCTTCAGACCATATCGCTTCTGTACATTCGCAGGTAGATACTAGATCTATGATCACATCTTTATCACTAACATTTGTAAAGTCAAAGCTTCCTTTGATCAATTCACCTTTAGTGATCTCTCCTAATTCGATTTTTTCTGACTTGAATTTGAGCAGTTGTTCACTTTGAGCATGTAACAAAAGGCCAAATGAACAAAAGAACCATAGTGTAAGAACTAACCTCATAGAGTTAAAAGTAAATGAATCACGGAATTTTAACAAGCATTGTGATTCACTTTAAGAATACTTTAATCGAGGTTTACCTAAATAAAGATTCTACAAATGCTTTTTTATTGAATACTTGTAATTGTTCCATTCCTTCTCCTACGCCAATGTATCTAATAGGTACTTTAAACTGATCAGATATGCCAATCGCAACGCCACCTTTAGCACTTCCGTCTAATTTTGTGAGCGCAAGACAAGTGACATCAGTCGCTTCCGTGAAGGCTTTTGCTTGTTCGATAGCATTTTGACCTGTCGTCGCATCTAGGACTAACATGACATCATGTGGGGCACCTGGCATTTTTTTACCAATAGAATTTTTGATTTTTGTCAACTCCTTCATCAAGTGCTTTTTGGTGTGGAGTCTACCAGCAGTATCAATGATCGCGACGTCCATAGCGTGATTCTTGGCATATTGGACTGTTTCGTAAGCGACTGCAGCTGGATCTGTATTCATGCCTTTATTATAAAAGTGAGTGTCTGCTCTATCTGACCATATTTCAAGCTGATCTACCGCTGCTGCACGAAAAGTGTCACCAGCACCTAATACTACAGATTTACCTTTTAGCCTGAACTGGTGAGCGAGTTTGCCTATTGTCGTTGTTTTACCGACACCATTAACTCCTACAACTAGGAGGATATATGGGAAATGATTATCATCATATTCGAAATCTTCTACGTCTACCGTATTATTGGCACTGAGGAGATTGACTATTTCATCTTTGAGGATGGTATTAAGCTCGGCAGTATTGATGTACTTGTCTTTAGTAACTCGTTCTTCTAGCTTTGTAATGATTTTAATGGTTGTCTCGAGTCCAACATCAGATTCGATGAGGATTTGCTCTAGTTGATCAAGGAATTCTTCATCTACGGTCGATTTGCCAGCAACGGCTTTAGTAATTTTTCCAAGAAAGGATGATTTAGTTTTCTCTATCCCTTTATCTAATTCTTGTTCTTTTTCTTTTGTAAAGAATTTATTGAAGAAACTCATATAGAGGCTACATTATCATTGATACAAATAATGAAGGCCTTCCTATTACAGAAAGGCCTCTCATATCCTTAAAATCTCTGTGTTTCGAATTATAGTTTTTAAGTACGTTTTAATGTGGTATAGTGCAAAGATAATAACATTTTATGTTATTTGCCCTCCGCGAAGAATTCTTTTACCTTATCTTTATGAATAATTACTTCTTTATATGTGTACTTACCTGTGGCAGAATCCTTTACGCTTTTTATCACTTTAACAAAATCTCGACCAGATCCTGCATTTGCAGCTCTTTGTCCGACTCTGGAGTTCTTTGATACTTTAGCCATGCTTATTTAATTTCTTTGTGAACAGTATATTTCTTCAAAATAGGGTTATACTTCTTTAATTCCAACCGATCTGGCGTATTTTTCCTATTCTTTTGTGTCACATACCTTGATGTACCAGGCATACCGCTTGCTTTGTGCTCTGTACATTCTAGTATGATTTGATTTCTATTTCCTTTCGATTTCTTAGCCATTATTGCTGATATTAAGGGCGTTTACAATTTTATTCCAGTCTTAAAGCCTTTCTTTTCGGCCTTTTTTAAGTATTCATGAATACCTAATTTGTTAATAGTTCTCAAAGCTGATGTCGTAATCTTCAAAGTTACCCATTCATCAGTTTCAGGTATGAAAAATCTCTTTTTTATGAGATTCGGTTCAAATCTTCTTCTTGTTTTAGCATTTGAGTGAGAAACATTATTACCTGTTATTGGCCTTTTCCCAGTTAGCTGACACACTTTAGACATAACTATTTATTTTTGCGACTTCCGTAATTTTGGTGACTCCGGCAGGATTCGAACCTGCAACCTCCTGATTCGTAATCAGGGACTCTATCCAGTTAAGCTACGGAGCCTACTATTTGTCAAATAAGTGCGCAAATATAGCGCTAATTCTAGTATAATGAAAGTTTGAGGCTATTTTAAATTATTTGCCTACATCACAAATAATTACGACATTTTATCAAGTGATGTATACTGAGACATTAAACTTTATGAAATCGTATACCAAAGCTTTGCATTGCAGGATTTTAGCATTGCAGACCTACACGAACTGATGGTTATCAGTAAAGGATACAATATAAAATCAGGGATCACAGGTTGGTATATCACAATAGAACTTTTATACAAGTCTTAGATGAAGAAATCGAAGAAGTTAGAAATTTGTACGATAAAATTAAAGCCGACTCTAGGCACAGTAAAGTTAAGACGATTTGGGAAAGAGATATTATTGAAATAGGTTTTATTGCTTGGTCTATGTCTTTGATGAATCTTGATGGTATTAAAGTTTCAGTTTTGTTTCTGATTTTCTTGATAATGATAATCTCGAATATGATGTGAAAGGGATTATGACAACTTCCAAAGCCCTATAAAAAGACTTGAGGGACAAAATCTAAATTAGTCGATCATAGCGACTACTCTTGCCGGCGCAGCTGAACCCCCAACTATTTTTAA